>VOFD01001570.1_pt1 | contig 15184 bp, 18 predicted proteins | sample 5384101 | NCBI WGS metagenome assembly VOFD01 (sample SAMN12384723, study PRJNA508395) | human gut metagenome | isolation source: healthy gut C | host: Homo sapiens
GCGTGCCTGTGACCGTTGTCACCGCCGCTTCCGGCCAGTACGAGACCACCCTGATGAGCGAGATGGAAAAGAGCGAGGCTCCCACCCTGTTCCAGGTGAACGGCCCTGTGGGTCTGGCCAACTGGAAGGATTACTGCTACGACCTGTCCGGCAGCCAGCTGTACGGTGAGCTGACCAGCGACTCTTTCGCACTGAAGGATGGCGACGCTGTGGCTGCCATCGCCTACGTCCTCGAGACCTACGGCATCATCTACAACAAGGAACTGCTGACCGCCGCTGGCTATACCCAGGACGACATCAAGGGCTTTGCCGATCTGAAGAAGGTCGCTGACGACATCCAGGCTCGCAAGGCTGAGCTGGGTGTGGACGGTGCCTTTACTTCTGCCGGTATGGATAGTTCTTCTGACTGGCGCTTCAAGACCCATCTGGCAAACCTGCCCATCTACTACGAGTACAAGGCAGACGGCATCAGCTCTACCGACGCCATCAAGGGCACCTATCTGGACAACTACAAGCAGATCTGGGATCTGTACATCACCGACTCCACCTGCGACCCCAAGCTGCTGGCTTCCAAGACCGGCGACGACGCTGTTGCTGAGTTCGTGGGCAAGAAGGCCGTCTTCTATCAGAACGGCACCTGGGCTTACAATGACGTGAAGGATCTGGGCGACGAGAACCTCGATATGCTGCCCATCTACATCGGCGTTGACGGCGAGGAGAACCAGGGCCTGTGCACCGGCTCCGAGAACTACTGGTGCGTCAACAACACCTCTTCTGATGCCGACATTCAGGCTACTCTGGACTTCCTGTACTGGTGTGTCACCTCTGAGGCCGGCACCAGCGCGATGGCTGACAAGATGGGCTTCGTCATCCCCTTCAAGAAGGCTAAGGACTCCACCAACCCCCTGATCACCATTGCAAACCAGTATGTGGCCGACGGCAAGACCAGTGTTGACTGGTGCTTCTCCACCATGCCTTCCGAGGAGTGGAAGAACGGCGTTGGTTCCGCTCTGACCGCTTACGCAGCAGGCACCGGCGACTGGGACGGCGTTGTGACCGCCTTCGTCGATGGCTGGGCTAAGGAATACAAGCTGGCAAACGGCTAAGCTCCTGATCGGTCTATAAAAAAGAACTGAACAGGGAGGCGGGCGAAGAAGTTCGCCCCGCCTCCCCTTTTTTGTTAACCACTCCGCATATAGGAGGTACATCATGCAAAAAGCCATCAGCAAATATTGGCCGGTGTTCGTGCTGCCCACGCTGCTCGCGTTCATCATCGGCTTTATCTGGCCCTTCATCTGGGGCATTTACCTTTCGTTCCAGCGGTTCACTACTGTTAGCAAGACCACCTTTGTGGGCATCCAGAACTACATCAACGTATTTCAGGATTCCACCTTCCTGCACGCCTTCGGCTTTACCGCAGCGTTCACTGTAGTATCCACCGTGCTCATCAACGTCTGCGCCTTCGCCATCGCGCTGGTGCTCACCCGCGGCATCCGCGGCACCAACATCTTCCGCACCGTCTACTTCATGCCGAACCTGATCGGCGGCATCCTGCTGGGCTACATCTGGCAGATCCTGCTCAACGGTGTGCTGGCCAACCTGCAGAGGCCTCTGCTGGCGCTGGACGCCAAGGCCGGTTTCGTCGGTCTGGTCATCCTGATGTGCTGGCAGCAGATCGGCTACATGATGATCATTTACGTTGCCGGCCTGCAGAGCGTGCCCGGCGACCTGATCGAAGCCGCCAAGATCGACGGTGCCAACGACCGCGAGATCCTGTTCAAGATCAAGATTCCCATGGTCATGCCCAGCGTGACCATCTGCACCTTCCTTACCCTGACCAACAGCTTCAAACTCTTCGACCAGAACGTGGCTCTGACCGCCGGTGAACCCGCCAACGCCAGTGAGATGCTGGCCCTGAACATCTACAACACCTTCTACGGCCGCTCCGGTGCTCAGTGGAAGGGCATCGGTCAGGCAAAGGCCGCGGTGTTCTTCCTCGTCGTCGTGGTCATCTCGCTCATCCAGCTTAAATTTACCCGCTCCAAGGAGGTGCAGCAGTAATGCCGAAAGAGAAAAAAATGTGGGACAACGTCCTCACCGTCATCATGAGCCTACTGTGTCTGCTCTGGATCTACCCCATCGTCCTTATCCTGCTGAACAGCCTGAAGATCGAGGGCACCTTTACCACCTCCACCGTCTTCAAGCTGCCTACGGCCGAGACCTTTGCGGGCCTGAGCAACTACATTTACGGTGTCACCAAGATGGGCTTTCTGTCCAGCCTTGGCTACAGCCTTCTGATCACCATTACCAGTGTGTCCCTGATCCTGCTGTGCTGCTCCATGACCGGCTGGTATCTCACCCGCGTGAACAACAAGCTCAGCAAGTTCATGAACCTGCTGATCGTGTTCTCCATGGTCGTGCCCTTCCAGATGGTCATGTTCACCCTGTCTAAGACTGCAGACCAGCTCAAGCTGAACACCCCGTGGAACATCTGCATCATCTACCTGGGCTTCGGTGCCGGTCTGGCCGTCTTCATGTTCACCGGCTTCATGAAGAGCGTCCCCATGGAGATTGAGGAAGCCGCCATGATCGACGGCTGCAACCCCATCCAGATCTTCTTCAAGGTCGTGTTCCCCATCCTGAAGCCTACCATGATCTCCATCGCCATACTCGAGGCCATGTGGATCTGGAATGACTACCTGCTGCCCACCCTGGTGCTGGACATCAAGAAGTACCGCACCATCCCCATGGCCATCCAGTACTTCCGCGGTGGCTATGGCCGCGTGGAGCTGGCTCCCATGATGGCCTGCATCATCATCGCCATCATCCCCATCATCATCCTGTACATCACCTGCCAGAAGTACATCATCGAGGGCGTTGTGGCAGGTGCTGTCAAGGGCTAAGGAGGTGCGCACACCATGCGTGCAAGCGGCATTCTGATGCCCGTCTTCAGCCTGCCGGGGCCCTATGGCATCGGCACGCTGGGCAAAGAGGCCTTCGCCTTTGTCGATTTCCTCGCGGCGGCAAAACAGACCTACTGGCAGATTTTACCCATCGGCCCCACAGGCTACGGGGACAGCCCCTACCAGAGCTTCTCCGCCTTTGCCGGCAACCCCTACTTCATTGACTACCGCCTGCTGGCCGACACCGGTCTGCTGACGGCCAATGAAGTGCCCGCCGCACGGCCTGTAGGCCCCATCGACTACGGCGCACTGTACAACGAGCGGCCTGTGATCCTGAAAAAGGCAGCCGACCGCCTGCTGGCAGCCCCCTCCCCCGCCTATGAAGCCTTCTGCGAGGCGCAGAGCTTCTGGCTGGAGGATTACGCCCTGTTTATGGCTGTCAAGGCCGAACAGGGGCAGGCCGGCCTTGCCGACTGGCCGGATGACCTGCGCTGCCGCAAACCGGAAGCCATTGCTGCCGCAAAACAGCGCCTTGCCGACGCGGTGGATTACTACAAGGCTGTGCAATTCTTCTTCTACACCCAGTGGAACGCCCTGAAGGCTTACGCCAACGGCAAGGGCGTCCGTCTGGTGGGCGATATTCCCATCTATGTCAGCCCGGATTCCAGTGACCTGTGGACCCACCCGGAGCTGTTCCAGACCGATGGCCAGATGCACCTGACGCAGGTTGCCGGATGCCCGCCGGATGCCTTTGCAGCGGACGGCCAGCTGTGGGGCAACCCCCTGTATGACTGGCCCACGCACAAAGCCACCGGCTTTGCGTGGTGGAAGCAGCGCATGAAGCACGCCACCTCCATTTACGATGTGGTGCGCATCGACCACTTCCGCGGCTTCGAGAGCTATTACTCCATTCCCGCCGGGAACAAAACGGCGGCGGGCGGCCACTGGGAAAAAGGCCCTGACCGCGATTTTATCAACGCCATGCACGAAAACCTTGGCGAGGGCGGCATCATTGCCGAGGATCTTGGCTATCTGACCCCGGAGGTCAAGGCCATGCTTTCTGCCAGCGGCTACCCGGGCATGAAGATCATGCAGTTTGCCTTTGACAGCCGGGAGTCCGGCAATTACCTGCCCCACACCTACCACCGCAACAGCGTGGTGTACACCGGCACCCACGACAACGTGACCGCCGAAGGCTGGCGTACCAACGCCAGTCCCGAAGATGTGGCCTATGCCTGCCGCTACCTGCGCTGCAAGCCGGAGGATCTGACCGAGGCCATGATCTGCGCCTGCCTTGCCAGTGTGTCGGACATGGCAATCATCCCGCTGGCCGACTGGCTGCATCTGGGCAGTGAGGCCCGCATCAACACCCCCAGCACCCAAGGCTCCAACTGGCAGTGGCGGCTCACCTGTCCCCTGCCGGAAGCACTGGCCGGGCACATTGCGCAGCTGACCGTGCTCTACGAACGGGCACAGTAATTCCCCGATCATTTTCTCCTCGTAAAAGCGTCTGCACCCGGAATGTGCAGGCGCTTTTGCTTTTTCTACAGAACATTTTTTCAGGACCAGATTATGGACACATTGCGCATTTTTGGGCTGACATCCGTGATTTTGCCGCCTTTCTGTAACAGTTTATTCACAAATGTATCATGATTTTGCGCATCTCTGCTCTTGTTATTTGGACACAGTTATGTTACAATTCAGATAGTATTATTGTCTGCCTTTGTGCAGATTCCACTACGGAAAGGAGTTCTTCCACCATGGATCATCCCAATCAGAATACCATGCTTTTACCGGCTTCCTATGCCGTTATCTCCGAAGAAGAAATGACCTATCTGGATGGCGGTCAGTCCATCTACCTTGGCTCAGCCTTTAATCACGATATTTATTTCAACACCGATCAGTTTGCTACATTCTGCCAGAATGCAGCGATCAACCTGTTCGTGCTGATGACCAACTATTCCTTCCGGTACATCGCAGGCCGTGTGCAGTCCGGTCTGTCGAATGGTCTGAGCCTGTCCGGCACCTTCTATCACACCTGGGATAAGATGAACACCTGGAGCCGTATCGCTTCTGTGGGCGTTGCCGGTCTGGCCGGTGTCTATGTCTATTCGCAGGTCATGAACGTCATTCGTACCGTTACAAGCATCTACGATCAGATCGTGAACCCCATGCCGAGCTTTGATGCCGCTCAGGCCGAGGGAACCGCTGCCGCCTGAGTTTGACTCCATTCCCGGAACGATCTTGTCAGAAAGGAGCTTTCTCCATGAAAAACCTTCAGATGCCGCATTCATACATTTCTGTTTCCGAAGAAGAGCTGCGCAGTATTTCCGGCGGCGGGCCGCTGGGCGATGCGCTGGATCTTTTCTTCAGCAATCTGCGTCTGGACGATCTTTTCTTTAGCGGCGGATTGATCTCACTTTCTTTCACCTTTGTGCCCATGCTGCTGTTCAATGTGGTAAAGACAGGCTTCAACTTCGTGGTGAGCGCCTACGATACCATCGCAGACCTGTTCCATTTTTCCCACGAGGAGCGGGACATGGTGCAGTATATCTCGGATCAGCAGCGCCGGGAAGAAGAGAAAGAGCAGGCTCAGTCCGCTCCCGGCCCGAAATCGGTTTTCTGAACTTTCCCAGCAGTATAAAGCATAGCAAAAAACGCATCTGCAAAATCTTGCAGATGCGTTTTTGTTTTCAGATCACTTTCACTGCCCCTGCTCCCGCAGACGCAGAATGTAGCAGCTGCCCTTGCCGAATACCCGCTCGATCTCGCTGTGATAGCGTTCCAGCAGGCTCTGGGGAACATACGCCTGAATGGTGCCTGCAAAGCCGCCGCCCTGCATCCGCCAGGCTCCCGTGCTGCCCTGCAGGATGCTCTGGCTCAGCGCCAGTGCCACCGAAAGCCCCTGATGCCGGACATCCGTGGCGCAGTACACATTCTGGCACAGTGCAAAGGAGGCGCGCCCGCTTTCCAGCACCAGCGCGGCAAAGACAGCAAACTGCCCGGCCTGCAGCGCGTCCCTCTGGGCAAGGGTGCGAGCGTTCTCTTCAAAATAGTGGATGGCGCGCAGCACGGCGCGGTCGCCGCAGGCTTTGCGCAGTGCAGGCAGTGCTGCCCAGAATGCGCTCTCCGTCACCTGTCCCAGCACCTTTTTGCCAAGAAACGCTGCGATCTGCTCCATCTCCTGCCGGATGGCTGCAAACTCCCCGGTCAGCTCGCTGTGGCTGCCCCGGGTGTCGGTCACGCACAGGGTCATGCCGGGCGGCAGCAGGCCGTCTGCGTGGATCTTTTCCAGAACCGGCTGCTGGGGGTCTGCAAAATCCGCAAAGATAATGCCGCCCACTGCGCTGGTCAGCTGATCCAGCAGGCCGCTGGGCTTTCCGAAATAGGCATTCTCCGCATACTGACAGATCTTTGCCAGCTCCGCCGGGGCCAGACCGCAGCCATATTCTCCGTTCCAGATGGCAGCCATGCCCATTTCAAAGGCAGCAGAACTGGAAAGGCCGCTGCCGCGCAGCACATCACTGGCCGTGTAAGCATCAAAGCCGCCCACCGCTTTGCCTGCCGCGCGGAAGCCCTCGGCAATGCCGCGGATCAGGCTGGCCGAGTGGGTGCTCTCCCCTTCCTGCGGCCCCTCCACGGTCAGGTCGATCACATCCAGCTTGTTGAACCCGCGGGACTTGACCCGCACATAGCCGTCTGTATTGTGCGCAGCCACGGCCACAAGATCCAGCGTGACAGCCGCCGCCGCAAGACCGTAACCGTGCTGGTGGTCGGTGTGGTTGCCGCCAAGCTCTGTGCGGCCCGGTGCCGAATAAACCTGCACCTGCCTGCCCGGCCCAAAGTACAGCTCAAACTGTTCCAGCGCAGCACAGTAGCGTGCCCGCTGCCGACAGATTTCCTGCGCCGCATCGCCATACAGTGCCCGGAGCTTATCGTCCCATTTGCCCGCCGCGATCTCATTTCGGAGCTGCGCACTGTTTGCCATAACGATTCCTCCCTCAATATGCTGCTTTGGGATAGATGGGTATGTTACGTCTATTGTAATGCATCCAACCGCTTTTTTCAATTTCCAACGCTGAAAAAACGCGAATTTTGGCACCCAGTTCAAAGAATAAGATGTACTTTTGTTGAATTTGCGGGCAGATGTGTGGTATACTATACCAAAGATCGGGCACAAAGCTGCCCGCAACGTGACAGAGCGGAGGAAACGCGGCTATGGCAGATGTATATAAGCAATCCTTCAAACAAAATTATACCAATAATATTGAGCTTTCCATCTTCAATTGCGGCATCGAACGCTGTGCTCCGGGCCAAACATGGGGGCCGGGTATCCGCGACCATTACCTGATCCATCTGGTACTTTCCGGCAAGGGCGTATTCGAGGTGGGCGGACGCACCTGGGAAGTGAGCCAGGGCCAGCTGTTTTTGCCCGGCCAAGCCAGCTGATCCGGTATACTGCCGATGAGCAGCAGCCTTGGGAGTACAGCTGGGTAGGCTTCAACGGTGCGTGTGCCCACAAACTGGCCGCGCAGCTCCCCTTCACCGACGACTCGCCGGTGCATCACACCCACGACCCCGATGGGATGCGTGCTGCTCTGGCCAACATTTATTCCTCCCGCGGGCTGCAGCCGCAGGATGAAGCCGCCATGGTGGGCTACCTTTATCTCTTCATCGCTTCTCTGATGAAGGAGACCAGCGCTGGCAAACCGCACACGGCTTCCTCTTCCAGCCAGTATGTGCTCAACGCCATCAAGTACATCCAGTTCAATTATTCACACGATATTTCCATTGATGATGTGGCAAAAAGCGTAGGTATCTCCCGCAGTCACCTGTACCGCGTGTTCATGCTGAACGTAGGCAAAAGCCCCATCGATTATCTTACCGAATACCGCATCAACGAAGCCTGCAAGTTGCTGCGCGCAGGCAACCTTTCCATTGCCGAGGTCGCGGTGTCGGTAGGCTTCTTTGACCAGTTCTATTTTTCGCGGGTATTCAAGCGCGCCAAGGGCGTGCCGCCCAGCAAGTATTTCGCGGCGCAGGCTGATGCTCCCGCCGACGGCCCCGACCACCAGTAAAGGAGACCCTTCATGCCCTTACAGAAAAATCAAGTTCTCACCCTGCGCGTAGAGCGTCTTTCCAGCGATGGCAGCGGCGTAGCACACAGCCCAGACGGTGAGGCCGTGTTTATTCCCGGTGCCGCCCCCGGCGACGAAGCCCGGGTGCGCATCGTTAAGGACTGCAAGCGCTACGCCTTCGGTATTCTGGACGAGGTGCTCACTCCTTCGCCGGACCGTATCCCGGTGGATTGTGCCGTGGCAGGCCCCTGCGGCGGCTGCAGCCTGCGGCATCTGGACTATGCTGCCGAGCTGCGCGCCAAGCAGGAGAATGTTGCAGATGCCTTTGCCCGCATCGGAGGATTGGATGTGCCTGTTCTGCCCATTGTGGGTTCGCCGGAAGTGAACCGCTACCGCAATAAGGTGCAGTTCCCGGTGGGCGTGGACAAAAGCGGTAAGCCCTGTATCGGCTTCTACGCCGGGCGCACCCACCGCATCGTCCCCTGCCCGGACTGCCGCCTGCAGCCCGGTGTGCTGAATGAGATCGGCAACGCATTGTGCGCTTTTTTTGCAGAAAAGGGCATCCAGCCGTACAGCGAGGAGACCGGCAGGGGCCTTGTGCGTCATATCTTTCTGCGGCGCGGCGCTCACAGTGGCCAGATCATGGTCTGCCTTGTCTGCACCCGTGCCAAGCTGCCCTCCGCTGAAGAGCTTTGCACCCGGCTGAAAGCTCAATTTGCAGAGATCACCACGATCCTGCTGAACGTAAATGCTAAAAACACCAACGTAATTCTTGGCACCGAGACCCACACCCTGTACGGCCCGGGCTATATTGAGGACACCCTGTGCGGCGTTCCGGTGCAGCTTGGCCCGCTTTCCTTCTATCAGGTCAATACCCTTGCTGCTGAGCAGCTTTACGGCATTGCCGCCCAGTATGCTCAGCTTACCCCGGACGACCTGCTGCTGGACCTCTACTGCGGCATGGGCACCATTGGTCTTTCCATGGCAGCGCACTGCCGTGAGCTGATCGGTGTGGAGATCGTACCGGAAGCCATTGAAAGTGCCAAGGCTAACGCTGCCCGCATGGGTGCAGATGTGGCCGCAAAGAGCCGATTTTTCTGCGCAGATGCCGGTCAGGCCGCCACCCGCCTAGCCGCTGAGGGCCTGCACCCGGACGTGGTGATGCTGGACCCGCCCCGCAAGGGCTGCGACGAGGCCACCCTCTCCGCCGTGGTGCGCATGGCTCCCCGCCGGGTGGTCTACGTCAGCTGCAACCCCTCCACCGCCGCAAGAGATGCCGCATGGCTCGAAGAGCATGGGTATCATGCGGAGAAGGTGCAGCCGGTGGACCTTTTTCCCCGAACACGGCATTGCGAATGTGTGCTGAGCCTTTCCAAGGTGTGAGGTTTGAAAAAATGGCTATTCCAAAATATAATGAACTTTACTCGCTGTTCCTCTTTGCAATTCAGGACGGTGCCCCGCATTCTTCAAAAGATGTAAAGAAAATCATCTCTCAAAAACTCCAGTTAACCGCCTTGCTCTTGAATTGGTAAACATACATAAAAGCGCCAGTCCCGGTTTTCCGGGACAAGCGCTTTGCATTTTAACCTTGTAATTTATCAGGACAGAATCATGCTGTCGTTGGCAAACTCGCCGCCGCTGGCGATCTGGAACTTTGCCAGCAGGTCGGAGACGTGCAGGTTCTTCTTTTCCTCACCGGAAACATCATAAATGATATGGCCTTCGTACATCATGATCAGGCGGTTGCCATACTTAATGGCATCCTTCATGTTGTGGGTGATCATCATGGTGGTCAGATGGTTTTCCTCCACGATCTTAGCGGAGAGGGTCAGCACCTTGAGCGCGGTCTTGGGGTCCAGTGCGGCCGTGTGCTCGTCCAGCAGCAGGAGCTTGGGATTGTTCATCGTAGCCATGAGCAGGGTCAGCGCCTGACGCTGGCCGCCGGAGAGCAGGCCTAACGCGGGCCGTGAGGCGGTCTTCCAGGCCCAGATCCAGCGTCTTGAGCAGCTCACGGTACTGCTCCCGCTCCGCCTTGGTGATGCCGATGCGGAGGGTGCGGTGCTTGCCGCGGCGGGCCGCAAGGGCGAGGTTCTCCTCGATCTGCATGGTGGCGGCAGTGCCGGTCATGGGGTCCTGAAAGACGCGGCCGATGTAGGCGGCGCGCTGATGCTCGCTCAGGCGGGTCACATCCACACCGTCAATAATGATCTTGCCTTCGTCCACCGGCCACACACCGGCAACTGCGTTCAGCATGGTGGATTTGCCCGCACCGTTGCCGCCGATGACGGTGACGAAATCGCCCTCGTTCAGCTTCAGGTTCAGGCCGTTCAGTGCCGTCTTCTCATTGACGGTGCCCGCATTGAAGGTCTTGGAAACATTCTGGATCTCAAGCATTTTTTGCGCCCTCCTTGTTTGCCTTCTTGGCCGCAGGCTTCGAGAAATACTTGCCCTTCCAGTACGGCACGGCAAGGAAAACAGCCACCACAGAAGCGCTCAGCAGCTTGAGCAGGTTGGCATCGAAACCCAGAGTCAGCACCAGCTGAATGACAATGTAGTAGATGATGGCACCCAGAGAGACAGAAACCATCTTGAGGGCGAAGTTGTGGAAGATGCGGCCAAACACAGCCTCGCCGATGATGACAGCTGCCAGACCGATGACGATGGCGCCGCGGCCCATGCCGACATCCGCAAAGCCCTGATACTGGCTCAGCAGAGCGCCGGACAGCGCCACCAGAGCGTTGGAGACGGCCAGACCCAGCACGATGTTGAAGTTGGTATTGATGCCCTGTGCGCGGGACATAGCGGGGTTGGAGCCGGTGGCACGGATGGCACAGCCCAGCTCGGTGCCGAAGAACCAGTACAGAATGCCGATCAGCACCGCTGTGACAATGATGATCATAACGATAGGGTTGTGGAGCGCGAACTCCTTGACCCAGCGCAGGGAGATCAACAGGTTGTACTTGTCCACGTTGATGGCCTGATTGGCCTTGCCCATGATTTTGAGGTTAATGGAATACAGCGAAAGCTGGGTCAGGATGCCGGCAAGGATGGCCGGAATGCCCATAAATGTGTGCAGGACACCGGTGACGAAGCCGGACAGCAGGCCTGCCAGCAGCGCCATGAGCAGGGAAACCCAGACGTTCTGCCCGGACAGCAGGCACATGACGCAGACTGCACCGCCGGTGCCAAAGGAGCCGTCCACAGTCAGGTCGGCCACATCAAGGATGCGGTAGGTGAGGTAAACGCCGATGGCCATGATGCCCCAGATCAGGCCCTGTGCGCACGCACCCGGCAGAGCGCCGGGCAGGTTCGCCAGTCTTGCAAGCAGTTCCAAAATGATTCCTCCTGTAAATTACACTTTTTTATTTTCCCGCTTGATACGGGAAAGCGGAGAAGAGCACTTTTTACCCTTCTCCGCTGATTTTCTGTTTGGTTTCCCGGAGTATTTTAGCCCTCGATCTCTTCGTAGCCCTCGGGCACGGTCAGGCCCAAATCGTCGCAGATGGCCTTGTTGTACTTCTTGGTCACGTCGGTGTACTCGATGGGCATGGTGGAGATGTCGGCCTCGTCCTTCAGGATCTTGACGGCCATCTCGCCGGTGGTGTAGCCCAGATCGTAGTAGCTGATGGACAGGGTCGCCACGCCGCAGCCGGCGCAGATGCCCTCTTCGCCAGCGAACACGGGCTTCTTGGCGGGGCGGCAGATGCCGTCCACGATGCCGGTGTTTGCAGCGACGGTGTTGTCGGTGGGGACATACAGGGCGTCGTTCTCGTCAGCGGCCTTCTGGCAGACGGAGGACAGGTCGTTGGAATCGGAGAAGGCGTACTGGGTCGCGGTGACGCCCTTGGCCTCCAGATACTTCTGGACCTCATCCACCTGATACTGGCTGTTGGCCTCTGCGGAGCAGTACAGCAGGCCCACCTTCTTGGCCTCGGGCATCCACTCCACGATCATATCGGCCTGCTGATCCAGCGGGGCCAAATCGGAGGTGCCGGAAATGTTGCCGCCCACGGTGCCGTCGAAATCGGTCAGGCCCAGAGCCACACCGTACTCGGTAACAGAGGTGCCCAGCACCGGAATGCTGTCGGTAGCAGACTGTGCAGCCTGCAGGGCGGGGGTCGCGTTGGCCATGATCAGATCCACACCGGAAGAAACAAAGCCGTTGGTGATGGTAGCGCAGGTAGCGGAGTCGCCCTGTGCATTCTGGAAATCGAAGGTAACGTTCTCGCCAAAGGAAGCCGTCAGGGCATCCTCAAAGCCCTGCGTAGCAGCATCCAGAGCGGCATGCTGCACCAACTGGCAGATGCCGATCGTGAACTTCTGGCCATCGGCTGCAGCAGAAGCAGCAACGGAGGATGCAGACGCAGCGGAAGAAGCAGCTGCAGAAGATGCAGAAGAACCGCCACAGGCAGACAGAGCGGCGGCGGCGCCGCAGGCAGCGGCGGCAGCCAGGAACGACGACGAGTGATCTTACGCATAATGTTTATCTCCTCTATCTCTTTGCGTGTGCGGCCTACAGGTACCGCACCGGAAAGCTATGTTTTGTATGCAAGGCTCGTACAGTCTCGCTTTACACTCGTGAAGTATATCACACATTTCACGGTAAAACAACTCACTTTTTGCCCTAAAACGGCCTTTATTATCGATTGTATCAAATATATTGATCGATTATTTTGATGCGTTGTTTCGTTTTTGCTGATATTCTGTCAGTTTTGCAAATTCAGCATCCAGCCAGTGCAGGTTTTTCTCCAGCTGCGGCAAAAACGGTGCGGCATAGTCGTAGCCAAAATACAGCGCCTGCCAGAGCTTGTCCTGCATCCGGCGCACCAGCACCGGGCTGAGCTGCGCACCCAGCTGTTCCACCGTGTCTTCCAGTGTCATGCAGGTCTGCGCCCAGCGCACGTCGGTCTTTTCCCGGGCAGGGACGTCGTAGCGGGCCAGATAGTCCTCCACCCTTGCCTCGATCACCTGCCCGCCGCAGCCGGTGGGCTGCAAAAAGTAGCGCACCTCCCCTTCCCTGCTGATCTCCTGCGCCAGCGGGTACAGAGCACACACCAGCGGTTCGGCATCGTGGATGGCGCAGTGGTCTCCCGTAAGGAAGGGGCAGTTGTTCCGGTTCTCCTTCACCGGGGCCAGACGCAGCACCGGCAAATGGCTCACAGTGCCAATGCTGGCCCGGCAATAGCCCCGGGCCACGATCTGCGGCGGCAGGCGCAGCCGGGCTGCAATGCGCCACAGGTCAAAGCCTGAAAGTACAATGTCCTCTCTGCCACGGCAGCAGTCGCCGCAGCCATTGCACGCAAAGCTGAAATGTGCATCCCGCGCCAGCAGGGGCATTGCCTCGGTACGGGTAAAATCGATCTGGCCGCACAGGTCGATATGGTGGTCTCGCATCTGTTCTCTCTTCTTTCCTGCATAATAAATAACAGGTCTATTGTACCGCAGGGCCGGTTTTTGTGCAACAAAAAAGCTGCTGTACGCTTGACAGCAGCTCATAGTGGCGCAGCGCACCCATACTCAGGCGGTACATCTATGCCATCTCACCGATTTGGAACGGTTCCCGCTCAGCCATACAGCACCGCTTTCTGCTGCCGCTTGAGCCAGTGGTAAGCAATCACGCACACCAGAATGGAGAACAGCGAACCGCAGGCCGAAGCAAGACCCATGGGCAGCAGCGTCTGCGGGAAGAACTTGGATGCGAGGTAGGCACCCGGCACGCGCACCAGCAGAATGGACAGCGTGTTATGCAGGAAGGACAGCCCGGACTTGCCATAGGCGCAGAAATAGCCGCTGAAGCTGAACTGCACACCTGCAAACAGGCAGTCAAAAATATAACCCCGGATGTAAGATACACCGGCCAGCACCACAGCCTCGTCCGAGGTGAAGGGCCGCACCACCGACGGTGCAATGAACTGCACTGCTACTGCCACGATCAGTCCAAAGGTCAGGCCAATGCCGATGGCGTAGCGCAGAATGGCATCCACACGGTCGTGCTTGCCGGCACCGATGTTCTGCGCGCCCAGTGCCGATACAGTGGACAGCATGGAGCTGGGCACCAGGAACAAAAAGCTGATGATCTTTTCCACGATGCCCACGGCGGCGGCATCGGTCAGTCCTCGGTGGTTGGCAATGATGGTGATGATCATAAAAGATACCTGAATAAAGCCGTCCTGCATCATCACCGGTATGCCAATGGAAAGGATCTCGCCAAGTGCACTGCGTTCCGGCTTGAAGTCCGCACCCGAAAGGTGGATGCCGCTCTTACGGCGCAGGATCACGACCAGCGAATGATCACGCTGACCAGCTGAGAAAGAGTGGTACCCAGCGCTGCACCGGCAGGGCCAAGATGCAGCGCGCCCATGAACAGATAATCCAGCGCAATGTTGCTTGCACAGGCCACCGCAATAAAGTACATCGGGCTTCTGGAATCGCCCAGCCCGCGGAAGATTGATGCCATGATATTATACGCCGTGATGCATGGAACGCCGATAAAGCAGATGATCAGGTAGGTACGAGTGCCCGCCACGGCCTGCTCCGGTGTGGAGACAATGCGTACGATCGGGTCCACAAGCCCTACCAGCACAGCTGCCAGTACCACAGATCCTGCCATAAACAGCGTGACTGTGTTGCCAATGAGCCGCGCCGCACGAAGTTTGTTCTCTGCGCCCACGGCCCGGCCAATAGTGACCGTTGCTCCCATGGCAAGGCCCACGATCATCACAGTGATCATATGCATCACCTGACTGCCAATGGACACCGCCGTTGTGCTGGCCACACCTTCAAACTGCCCGATGATGAACAGATCCGCCATGCCGTACAGCGTCTGCAAAAAGTACGAAAGCAGATAGGGCAGTGAAAAAAAACAAAATGCTTTTTTCAACACACTGCCGCTGGTCAGATTTTTTTCCATAATGTTTTCTGCCCGGCTTCCCTCTTCTCTGCCGAATGTACAGAGCTTACACTGCCAGACCGGGCAGCTCCTTTCCGTTATAGATAGTAAACCCTACAACGACTGAAGAGTCAAGGTTTTATTACAATAAAGCGGCCCGGTCGTGCCAAAAGGTCAGCACAGCCGAGCCACCATGAATTTATTTAAGGTTTTTGTTTGTTCAATAGATAAGGCACAAACACATCATAAAATTTTTCGCTTCACTCTGCATGAAATTGTGCCCTTCTCTTCCAGTCTGTTTCATCTTCAATGCT
>VOFD01002212.1_pt1 | contig 15182 bp, 21 predicted proteins | sample 5384101 | NCBI WGS metagenome assembly VOFD01 (sample SAMN12384723, study PRJNA508395) | human gut metagenome | isolation source: healthy gut C | host: Homo sapiens
CTTAAAGCCTCTTTCTTTGTAGATTTCCCTGGCTTCCGCAAATGCCTTTTTAATTCCTCATCAAACTGATACTCGTCCACAAATTTGAAATCTTTGTTTGCCATAATTTTTTTTCCTCCATTCAATTTTATAAATCAACCTGTCTTCAAGTTGTTGAGGCTATTTTATACAAGTTCAAATTTGATTACAATAGAATTGGGCTATTTGTCCACTCTGGTACCATGACAAAATTTGACTGTCAGCTTCTGCTTCCATTGAAAAAATCCTGACCCGTGTTATGATATGAATTGTCAAAGAGGACAGAAACGAACCGTTTCCTGTCCTCTTTTTCTATAAAAACCAGGGAGGTGTACCAATGAAAATAAATCTCTTTCCGCTTTAGGATATATCATGGATTGCCTGAGTATTTCAACAAGCTCGCTTTCGAATACGCTTCATGTAGATGCAAGTCTTGTAAGTAAATGGAGAAACGGAAGCCGTATGCTTTCTTCTAATTCCTGCTATTATGATGATATTATTCAATTTATTCTGGATATTTCAAAATAAAAATAATGACATCAGCTTAAAAAGTACGCTTCTGGATTTGTATCCCCAGGAAAATATTGAAACTACTGCCGATTTTGGAATATGCCTACAGAAAAGCGCTTTCAAAAAACTCCCATAAATAACCCGATTTAGGAATCATTTTCATAACGAACATTCTACCCTCTATTTCTGTATTACGTATGAAAATACCTGCGGACGTCGAAGCAGATCAAAAATGCTTGATTTGCAGAGGAAATATTCACCCCGGCGAATTTACTTTTATTGACAATGAAAATTTCAGTTGGTTGATTGATGATATTTCTTTTTCTTAATTTACTCATAAAATGATAAATCTGATAAAAAAGGGTTCATGCAACATTTGTGCTGTATTATTCTTCCGATAACAGCAGGCTACGAACAAACTGTTCAATGGTGCGTCCTTTTATTTTCACAGAAATATATCCTGGTATTATAAGCATCCATGCGTGACTGTTCCGTGGTTACGGCAACATACCAGATCAAAGAAGGTGTGTATGGAAAGATAGGAATTGTCGGACCAAAACGTATGGATTATGAAAAAGTTGTTGGCACATTGGAAAGCTGCATGCAGCAGCTGGATGATATATTTAAATCCAAGACATAGTGACAAAGCAGAGTTGATGGAGAAAGGCGGTACAAAATGGCAGAAGAGACAAAGAAAGCCGAGCAGGCGGAAACGCCGGAAACCGAAAAGAAACTGTAGCCAAAGAGACACAGGCGCAGGAACAAACCGTAGAGGAAACGCCGGCAAAGGCGGAAGAAAAAAAAGAAAAGAAAAAATCCAAAAAGAAAGATAAGAAGGATGAAAAGATTGAAGAGTTAAATGACAGACTTCTCCGTAATATGGCAGAGTTTGAAAACTTCAGAAATCGTTCCGAAAGAAAAAGCAGCAAAATTTGACATGGGTGCCAAAAATGTTGTAGAAAAAAGTTCTTCCTATCGTAGATAATTTTGAACGAGGCCTGGCAGCCGTTCCGGAAGAGGAACAGGACAATGCCTTCGTAAAAAGGAATGGAAGCAGTTTACAAACAGTTTACTACAGTACTTGAAGAAATTGGAGTTACTCCGATCGAAGCCGTCGGGAAAGAATTTGATCCGAATCTTCACAATGCCGTAATGCATGACGAAGACGAGACCAAAGAGGCAAACATTATTGTGAAGAATTTCAGAAAGGCTATATGTATAAAGACAGCGTCGTGAGACACAGTATGGTTAAGGTAGTAAACTAATTTGGAAAATATGGAAATGCGCAGAGCGCACAGAAAATCAGGAGGTAATTATTATGAGTAAAATTATTGGAATTGACTTAGGAACAACAAACAGCTGTGTAGCTGTTATGGAAGGTGGAAAACCAGTCGTTATCGCAAATGCAGAAGGTGCACGTACAACACCATCTGTTGTAGCATTTCAAAAAATGGAGAGCGTTTGATCGGTGAACCTGCAAAACGCCAGGCAGTAACCAATGCAGATAATACAATTTCTTCCATTAAAAAAGACATATGGGTACCGATTATCGTGCCGATATCGAAGGAAAGAAATATTCTCCACAGGAAATTTCCGCAATGATCCTTCAGAAATTGAAAGGTGATGCAGAGAACTACCTTGGTGGCGAGAAAGTAACAGAAGCAGTTATCACAGTTCCGGCTTACTTCAATGACGCACAGCGTCAGGCAACCAAAGATGCCGGTAAAATCGCAGGTCTTGATGTAAAACGTATCATCAACGAGCCTACCGCAGCCGCACTTGCTTATGGTCTTGACAACGAAGGCGAGCAGAAGATTATGGTATACGACCTTGGTGGTGGTACATTCGATGTATCCATTATCGAGATCGGTGACGGTGTCATCGAAGTATTGTCAACATCCGGAGATAACGTCTTGGTGGTGATGACTTCGATAACAAGCTCTGCGATTACATGGTAAGCGAATTTAAGAAAACAGAAGGTATTGACCTTTCCGGTGATAAGATGGCAATGCAGCGTTTGAAAGAAGCTGCTGAGAAAGCAAAGAAAGAGCTTTCTTCCGCAACAACGACAAACATCAACCTTCCATTTATCACAGCAACACAGGAAGGACCAAAACATTTTGATATGAACCTGACACGTGCAAAATTCGATGAATTGACAGCAGATTTGGTAGAGAGAACCGCTACTCCTGTAAACAATGCATTGAAAGATGCCGGAATTACTGCTTCTGAACTTAGCAAAGTTCTTTTGGTTGGTGGTTCCACACGTATCCCGGCCGTACAGGACAAAAAGTAAAACAGTTGACAGGACATGAGCCGAACAAATCTTTGAACCCGGATGAGTGTGTAGCATTGGGTGCTTCCATTCAGGGTGGTAAACTTGCCGGGGATACCGGTGCCGGCGATATCCTTCTTCTGGATGTTACCCCACTTTCCCTTGCCATCGAGACAATGGGCGGTGTAGCTACCAAATTGATTGAAAGAAATACAACAATTCCTACGAAGAAGAGCCAGATCTTCTCTACCGCAGCCGATAATCAGACCGCAGTAGATATCAACGTAGTACAGGGTGAGCGTCAGTTTGCAAGAGACAATAAATCTCTTGGACAGTTCCGTCTGGATGGAATTCCGCCGGCAATGAGAGGAGTACCTCAGATCGAGGTTACCTTTGATATCGATGCCAATGGTATCGTAAATGTATCTGCAAAAGACCTTGGAACAGGAAAAGAACAGCACATTACCATCACAGCAGGATCCAACCTGTCCGATGATGATATCGAAAAAGCAGTTAAAGAAGCTGCTGAATTCGAAGCTCAGGATAAGAAACGCAAAGAGGGCATCGATACCCGCAACGAAGCAGACAGCATGGTATTCCAGACAGAGAAAGCACTCAATGAAGTGGGTGACAAAGTAGATGCTTCGGAGAAAGAAAAAGTTCAGGCTGAGATTGACAAAGTAAAAGCAATTCTTGAGAGAACACAGCCAGAGTCTATGACAGATGCTGATATCGAAGAATTGAAAGCCGCAAAAGAATCTTGATGACAAACTCACAGCAGGTATTTGCTAAGATGTATGAGCAGGCTCAGCAGGCAGCTGGCGGCGCTCAGGGTGCAGCTGGTCCGGACATGGGAGCAGCAGGACAGCAGACAGCAGATAACGGCGGAGACGACGTTGTCGATGGAGATTTCAGAGAACTGTAATCAACCTTGATAGATTCCGATGTTACGGCTCGTACTTCTCGTGCGGGTCGTACTGTCGGTTATAACGAAGAGTGAGTGAATGGAGGATAAAAATGGCTGATAAGCGTGATTATTATGAGGTATTAGGGGTAGACCGCAATGCCGATGATGCTACCCTGAAACGTGCCTATAGAAAATTGGCAAAAAAATATCACCCTGATACAAATCCCGGAGATAAAGATGCCGAAGCAAAATTTAAAGAAGCATCCGAAGCGTATGCCGTATTGAGCGACCCGGATAAGAGACGTCAGTATGATCAATTTGGTCACTCTGCGTTTGAAAATGGTGCTGGCGGAGCCGGCGGCTTCGACTTTTCCGGTATGGATATGGGCGATATTTTTGGCGACATATTCGGCGACTTCTTTGGCGGCGGAGCCAGAAGACGTGATCCCAATGCACCGACAAGAGGTGCGAACATCCGCGCGCAGGTCCGCATCACATTGGAAGAGGCCTGCTTTGGCGTAGAAAAAGAACTGGAACTGACATTGAAAGACGAATGCCAGACCTGTCACGGAACCGGAGCCAAACCGGGAACTTCACCGGAAACCTGTGCTACCTGCGGTGGTAAAGGTCAGGTGGTGACATCCCAGAAATCCTTATTTGGTATGGTACAGAATGTATCCACATGTCCACATTGTCATGGTACCGGAAAAGTGGTCAAGGACAAATGTTCCGACTGCCACGGAACCGGTTACATTGCAAGCAAAAAGAAAATTCAGGTTTCAATCCCGGCAGGAATCGACCATGGACAGAGTGTACGTATCCGTGGAAAGGGTGAGCCGGGCACCAACGGCGGAGCACGCGGCGACCTTCTTGTAGAAGTATATGTACAGCCGCATGAGGAATTTGAACGTCATGACTACGACTTGTATTCCGAAGTGAAGATTTCTTACCCGAAAGCCGTACTCGGTGGCGAAGTAACGGTAAAAACCATTGACGGAGAAGTGGCATGTACGATCAAACCGGGTACCCAGACCGGAACGCGTATGCGTCTGCGCGGCAAAGGCGTACCTTCCCTGCGTAACAAAAAACTGCGCGGTAACCATTATGTGGACTTCGTTGTCGATGTTCCGACATCCGTTACGAAAGAGCAGAAAAAACTGTTACAGCAGTTAGAAGAAACCTTTGACGGAAAATCAGGGAAAAAATTGAAAAGAAAATAAAGAGAAAAGAAATGATGCGCCGGTAGAAGTTGTCTGCCGGCGCTTTTTCATGAAAATAATAAATATCTCCCTTTACATCCCCTCCCGAAAGTGCTATGATATAAATACTATATGTTGTGGCTGGATAAAAACAAAACACTATATATTTGCAGATATCAGGGGCAAAAGACGTTAGTCCCCTGAGGTCTGTTGCGATAAAGGAAACCGCCAACGTGCAACAGAAAGAAAAAGATAGGAGATGACAGGCACCGATGGGTAGTGTATGGGTAATAAAGCGAAATGGTGAAGAAGTTGAGTTTGATGCGGAAAAGATCAGCAATGCGATTCAAAAGGCCAACAATGAGGTGACGGATGATAAGAAACTGACGCTTTTACAGATTGCGGATGTGACAAGAAAAAGTGGTGGAGAGGATCGAAAAAGCATCGCATGCCGTCAATGTAGAGCGGATTCAGGATTTGGTAGAAATTGCCATTATGGAAGAGGGCGGATACGAGATCGCGCAGAAATATGTGCGTTACCGCTATCAGCGTGAGATTGCGAGAAAAAGCCAATACGACCGATGCAGAGATTTTGTCGCTCATTGAGTGCAGCAACGAGGAGGTCAATCAGGAAAATTCAACAAAGATGCAAGCATCAATTCGACGCAGCGCGATTATATGGCAGGACAGGTCAGCAAGGATCTTACGATGCGCCTGCTGCTGCCGAAAGAAATTGTAGATGCGCACAATGAGGGAATCATTCATTTTCACGACTCCGATTATTATGCACAAAAAGAACATAACTGCGATCTGATCAATCTCGAAGATATGCTTCAAAACGGAACGGTCATCAGCGAGACAATGATTGAAAAACCGCATTCTTTCTATACCGCGTGCAATGTGACGACGCAGATCGTAGCGCAGGTGGCGAGCAACCAGTACGGAGGCCAGTCATTTTCCCTTGCTCATCTGGCGCCGTTTGTGGACATCAGCCGAAAGAAAATATATAAAGAAGTGGAAACCGAATTTGAGGAAAACGAACTGGAAAAAGACGAAGAAAAGATAAAGAAAATTACGGAAAAACGGCTTTTAGATGAGATCAAGCGCGGGATTCAGACCATTCAGTACCAGCTCATTACACTGATGACGTGCAATGGACAGGCACCGTTTGTCACAATGTTTATGTATCTGGATGAAGTGGAAGGCCAGACGCGGTATGACCTTTCGCTGCTTATCCGCGAGGTGCTGACGCAGCGGATCCAGGGGAAAAAATGAAAAAGGTGTGTGGATCACACCGGCATTTCCGGAAGCTGATCTATGTACTCGACGAGGACAATATTTCGGAAGATTCCCCGTATTATGCGTTGACGGAACTTGCCGCCGAATGCACGGCAAAACGTATGGTTCCGGACTACATTTCGGCGAAAGTCATGCGTGAATTAAAACGGGGGGATGTGTACACCTGCATGGGCTGCCGTTCCTTTCTGACGGTGGAAGACAGCCAGCGGAATCCGGATGGCAGCCATAAATATTATGGAAGATTTAACCAGGGAGTCGTAACGATCAATCTCGTTGATGTGGCTTGCTCGTCGTATGGCGACATGGACAAATTTTGGAAAATATTGGATGAACGACTGGAACTCTGCCACCGTGCCCTGCGCTGTCGTCATGAGCGGCTTCTCGGCACCGTTTCCGATGTGGCACCGATTCTTTGGCAGCATGGAGCGCTTGCACGCCTGAAAAAAGGAGAGACGATCGACAAACTATTGTATAACGGCTATTCGACCATTTCCCTCGGCTATGCCGGTTTGTACGAAATGTGCGTGCGAATGACCGGAGAAAGCCACACGTCAAAAGAAGGACATGATTTTGCACTGGCAGTCATGCAGAAATTAAACGACAAATGTGCCGAATGGAAGGCTGCTGAAAATATCAGCTATTCGGTTTACGGCACACCGATGGAATCAACGACCTACAAATTTGCCAAATGCCTGCAAAAGCGGTTTGGACGGATCAAAGGCGTGACGGATAAAAACTATATTACCAATAGTTACCATATTCACGTGACCGAGCCGATCAATGCGTTTGATAAACTGACGTTTGAATCGGAATTTCAGAAACTGTCGCCCGGCGGTGCCATCAGCTATGTGGAAGTGCCGAATATGCAGCACAACATACCGGCGGTACTTGCGGTAATGCGGCATATATACGAAAATATCATGTACGCGGAACTCAATACGAAAAGCGATTTCTGCGAGGCCTGCGGATACGACGGCGAGATTCAGATAAAAACCGATGAAAAAGGAAAACTTGTCTGGGAATGCCCAAATTGCGGTAACCGCGACACCGACACCCTGTTCGTCGCCCGACGCACCTGCGGCTACATCGGGACGCAGTTCTGGAATCAGGGCAGAACCCAGGAAATCAAAGACCGGGTATTACATTTGTAAAAAACTCTTGCGTTATAATCCATAATCCATTATCATAGAAGATATCAACGCACTGACAGGAGGACTTTATGGAAAAGAAAAACGAGGGAGTTTTACAGGGACACTGGGATTTGTACTGGCGGCAGCAGGGAGTGCCGTTGGACTTGGAAATATTTGGAGATTTCCGTATCTTGCAGCGAAAAATCACGGTGGCGTGTTTATTATCTGCTACATCATACTGGCATTGACATTTGGATTTGCGCTTCTTACAACCGAGATCGCGATAGGGCGAAAGACCAAGCAGAGCCCGCTTACCGCGTATGCAGCCATTCATCCAAAATGGGGAAAATTAGGCGTACTTGCCTGCCTGGTACCGACGATCATTTTGCCGTATTACTGTGTGATCGGTGGATGGGTTGTCAAATATTTCACTGTATTTGCGACAGCCAAAGCGCATAATGCGGCGCAGGATAGTTTCTTTAACAACTTTATTACATCGCAGTATGCACCGATTTTCTTTATGATGATATTCTTAGGAGCGACAGCGGCAGTCGTGCTTTGCGGCGTGGATAAAGGAATTGAAAAAGCCAGCAAATTTATCATGCCGATCTTATTGGTACTTATCATTGGAATTTCCGTCTATTCGCTGACGATAAAATTCACGGATGCGAATGGGGTTACCCGAACCGGACTTGACGGTTTAAAAGTATATCTCGTTCCGGATGTCAGCGGAATGACGTTCAAAGACTGGGTTGTGATCATTATGGATGCGATGGGGCAGCTGTTCTTCTCCATCAGTGTAGCGATGGGAATTATGGTCGCTTATGGTTCGTATGTGCCAAAAGGTGTAAATCTGATGAAATCCATCAACCAGATTGAGATTTTTTGATACCGTGGTGGCACTTCTTGCGGGCCTTATGATCGTACCGGCAATCTATGTATTTATGGGGATTGAAGGGATGTCCGGCGGACCGGGACTGATGTTTGTTTCCCTTCCGAAAGTATTTGACCAGATGGGCGGTGTCGGCATCGCTATCGGGATTGCGTTCTTTTGATGGTTCTTTTTGCCGCAGTGACCTCTTCCGTATCCGTCATGGAAGCTATCGTGTCAAGTATGATGGACAAGTTCCATTGGTCGAGAAAGAAAGGTGGAATCATTGTAACCACTTATGCATTTATCGGTGGAATCATTGTCTGCCTCGGTTACAACTTGCTTTACTTTGAACTGCCACTGCCAAATGGAAGTGTAGCACAGATCTTAGATATTATGGATTATATCAGTAACAATATTCTGATGCCATCGGTAGCCATACTTACCTGTATCCTGATTGGATGGGTCGTGAAACCGGATGTCATCATCAATGAAGTAACCGGAAATGGAGAATATAAGTTCAGCAGAAAGGGATTGTACGTTGTTATGATGCGTTTTTGTGGCACCACTGCTTCTACTGTTCCTGCTGCTTCAGTCATTGGGAATTATAAATATTTAATAACGAAAGGAGCATCTCTCCTGCGCAATCGGTAGGAAAGAGGCTCCTTTTTGAAAAGGGGGAGGATAAGTATTTTAACTTTATCTTTGGTTATAGTAAGAGTATAACCGGAAGAAAAGAAATTATACAAAGTGGGAAAGGAAAATGGATATGAATATAAAAGTTCAGGAAACCGCAGACCGTTTATTGAATCGGATCGGCGTATCGACATGCAGTTTTACGACAGTAAAAGCAGCAAAAAAGAACATTGGAAGAAGAGGGCGCCTGCGTGCTTTCCATGCAGAAACCGCATTGGGATCTGGAGCCCGGCAAGACCTATCTTGTCACACAGTCGGATTCCAGTTTGTTTGCATTTTCTATCGGCAGCCAATTTTTGGCAGAAGAGGCGGCGGAGACAGACCAGATGCTTCGCCTGGCTGCGGCGCACACGGACCATCCCTGCCTTTATATCAAAAGCAATCCGGAAGTGGACAGCAAAGGATATGGCAAGTTAAATGTCGAGGTGTACGGTGGTGCTATTTTAAATACATGGATGGACCGTGCCCTTTCCGTGGCAGGAAAAGTAGTTATCAAATCCGACAACGTATTTGAGCCGGAAGTGCGTATTGTGGATATGAAACGTCCGCTTTTTACGATTCGAATCTTGCCATTCATCTGAACCGCGAAGTCAATAAAGGTGTGGAATTAAACCGTCAGAATGACCTTGAGCCGCTGGCTTTTGTCGATGGAACCGAAGTGGAAAAAGAGTTCTTTCTTTCCCTGCTTGCGAGAGAACTGAAAGTATCCGCAAGCGAGATATTGGATTATGAATTATATTTGTACAATTGTGATGCCGGAGATGTATTGGGCATTCAGGAAGATATGATCTCTGCCCGCGGCTGGACAACATTACTTCAGTCAGAAGCCTGCCTGCAGGGGCTTTTAAATCAGAACCGGGAAAAGGGGATCAATGTCATCGCCTTGTTTGACAACGAAGAGATTGGAAGCCGCACAAAACAGGGGGCAGACAGCGAATTTTTGTACCGCTTGTTAAAGAAAATATACCGCTGTCTCGGGTGGACGAAGAAAAAGGCAGAGACGGCGATTTTTGGAGGATTTGCATTGTCACTTGATGTCGCACACGGATTTCATCCGAATAAACCGGAAAAATCCGATCCGACCAATCCGAATCCGCTGGGAAAAGGCGTCGTGATCAAACGTTCCAGTGCACAGAATTATGTAACAGACAGTGAAGCGGTGGCGACCGCAATGATGATTTTTGAAAATGAAGGCATTCCGTATCAGAAATTTGCCAGCCGTTCGGACGTTTCCCAGGGAGGCACACTGGGATCGATCGCTTCCAAATATCTGCCGATGAAAATGGTAGACATGGGAGTGCCGATCCTTGCGATGCATTCTGCCCGCGAACTGATGGCGGCAGCAGACCAGTACTATCTGGAAGAATTTGTCACTGCGTTTTTGAACAATAAATTTTGAAAGCAACGATTCAGGAGGAAAATATGTATTTATTAGGATCCCATGTGGGAATGAGTGGAAAAAAGATATGATGCTTGGTTCCGTGAAGACAGCCCTTTCTTATGGCGCAAATACCTTTATGCTGTACACCGGAGCCCCTCAAAATATAAGAAGAAAGAAAATCGAGGAATTAAATATTCCGGCAGCCAGAGAACTGATGAAGGAAAACGGAATCGAGACATTTGTCGTACACGCACCCTATATTATCAATCTGGCAAATACCGTAAAACCGGAGACATTTCAGATCGCGACGGATTTTCTCGCGGTAGAATTAGAGAGAACCGAAGCGATGGGATCCGAGACACTTGTTCTCCATCCGGGTTCCCATGTAGGTGCGGGCGAAGAAGCCGGTATCGCGCAGATCATCAAAGGACTGGATATGGTAATGAAACCGGATATGAAAGTGAAGATTGCCTTGGAGACAATGGCAGGAAAAGGAAGTGAGATTGGTCGTTCTTTCGAAGAACTTAAAGCGATTTATGACGGCGTGCGGTATCCGGAAAATCTACGCGTGTGCCTTGACACGTGCCATGTACACGATGCAGGATATGACATCGTCAATCATTACGAAGAGGTGCTGGAAGAATTTGACAGAGTTCTTGGCTGGACCAGATTGCGGTATTTCATATTAATGACAGCAAAATCCGCTCGGAGGCGCACAAAGACCGCCATGAAAATCTTGGACTTGGCACGATCGGATTTGATACTCTGTACCGTTTTGTCTCGGACGAGAGATTTGCCAATGTGCCGAAAATACTGGAAACGCCATGGATCAAACCGGAAGATGATCCGAAAAATCCGATTCCGCCATACAAAGAAGAAATTGAGATGTTGCAGAGTGGAATGATGAAACCGTTGACAATTTCATGATTTCCCACTAAAATAGAAAGATAGGAAGTTAAAATTGAAGGAGGCTCTTACAAATGGCAAAGAAACCATATTATTTGACAACCGCCATTGCTTACACATCGGGAAAACCTCATATTGGAAATACGTATGAAGTTGTACTCGCCGATGCAATCGTGCGATATAAAAGAAATCAAGGTTATGATGTGCGGTTCCAGACCGGGACGGACGAACATGGCCAGAAAATAGAATTGAAGGCAGAAGAAGCAGGCATTACGCCAAAAGAATTTGTTGACAATGTTTCTTCTGAGATCAAACGTATCTGGGATCTGATGAACACCTCTTACGACCGCTTTATCCGCACGACGGATGAAGGCCATGAAAAACAGGTTCAGAAGATCTTTAAGAAATTGTATGAGCAGGGAGATATTTACAAGGGACATTACGAAGGAATGTACTGTACTCCTTGTGAATCGTTCTTCACGCCGTCACAGCTTGTCGATGGCAAATGTCCGGACTGTGGACGCGAGTGCCAGCCGGCGAAAAGAAGAAGCGTATTTCTTGAAATTAAGCAAATATCAGGACCGCCTGATCGAACATATCAACACACATCCGGAATTTATCCAGCCGGAGTCGCGTAAAAACGAAATGATGAACAATTTCCTCTTGCCGGGACTTCAAGATCTCTGTGTTTCAGAACGAGTTTCAAATGGGGCATTCCGGTAGACTTTGATCCGGGCCACATCGTATATGTGTGGGTCGATGCGCTGAGTAACTACATTACCGGACTTGGTTACGATCAGGACGGAAACAGCGATGAAATGTTTGACAAATTTTGGCCGGCAGATCTTCATCTGATCGGAAAAAGATATTTTGCGTTTCCATACGATTTATTGGCCGATCATGCTTATGGCACTCGGACTTCCTCTGCCCAAACAGGTATTTGGACATCCTTGGCTGCTTCAGGGCGACGGAAAAATGAGTAAGAGTAAGGGAAATGTACTGTATGCCGATGATCTCGTAGACGAGTTTGGTGTAGATGCCGTACGTTATTTCGTTCTTCATGAGATGCCATTCGAAAACGATGGTGTAGTAACTTGGGAATTAATGGTAGAACGCATGAATTCCGACCTTGCCAATACATTGGGGAATCTTGTAAATCGTACCATTTCCATGTCCAATAAGTATTTTGACGGAGTGGTTAAAGATGCCGGTGTTTCCGAGCCTGTCGATGATGAACTGAAAGCTGTTATCAATGCGGCACCGGGCAAAGTGACAGAAAAAATGGACAAACTTCGTGTGGCAGATGCCATTACGGAAATCTTTACCTTGTTTAAACGCTGTAATAAATATATCGACGAGACGATGCCTTGGGCACTTGCCAAAGAGGAAGAAAAGAAACCTCGTCTGGCTACCGTCTTGTACAATCTGATGGATGGTATCCGTGTCGGAGCGACTCTTTTGGATTCCTTTATGCCGGAAACCAGCGAGAAGATCCTTGCTCAGATCAATGCGACAAAGGGCGAACTTGAGACTTTGAAAGCAGGAGAATATCCAAACGATACCAAAGTAGTTGAAAAGCCGGAGATTCTGTTTGCGCGAATCGATGAAGAAGAATTTATGAAAAAAATTCATGAAAAAAAAGCGGCTCAGGCAGCAGAAGCAGAAAAAGCTGAGGCACCGGAGGATGTCATTGATATCGAAGCAAAACCGGAGATCACATTTGATGACTTTATGAAAATGCAGTTCCAGGTGGGTGAGATCATCGCCTGCGAAGAGGTGAAGAAATCGAGAAAAACTTTTTGTGCTCCCAGGTTCGTATCGGAAGCGAAGTAAAACAGATCGTATCCGGAATCAAAGCACACTACAGTGCAGAAGAGATGGTCGGTAAAAAGTGATGGTTCTTGTAAACCTCAAACCGGCAAAACTGGCAGGCGTATTGTCAGAAGGAATGCTTCTCTGCGCAGAAGATGCCGACGGAAATCTCGCACTTATGACACCGGAAAACCGATGCCGGCAGGAGCCGAGATCTGCTAATAGAATACAAAGAAAACGGAGATAAAAGGCAACAGAGGAATTCTCTTCTGTTGTCTTTTCTAAGAATAATATGATATTTGATACACATAGTCATTATGACGACAGAGCATTTGACGAAGACCGCGAAAGCCTTCTTGGATCATTGGAAGAAAATGGAATTGGCAATATTGTGTGCGTGGGCGCTGACATGAAAAGCAGCAAAGCAGCGATGGAACTGGCACACAGCTATGAGTTCGCTTATGCGGCGGTCGGAGTGCATCCTTCGGACACCGCGCCCCTCACAGAAACCGATATGGAATGGCTGGAACAGGCTTCCCATGACGAAAAAAGTTGTTGCCATCGGGGAAATCGGTCTTGATTATCACTGGAAAGAGCCGGAGCCGGAAATTCAGAAAAATGGTTCCGCCGCCAGATCAAACTGGCAAAAAAGTAAATTTACCGATTGTATACCACAGCCGTGAAGCGGCGAAAGATACGATGGATATGATATTGGAAACCCATGCGGCAGAATGTGGCGGCGTGATTCATTGCTATTCGTATGCCAAAGAGATGGCAAAAGAATATGTCGATATGGGATTTTATATCGGAGTCGGCGGTGTGATCACATTTAAAAACGGACGGCGATTGAAAGAGACGGTAGAAGCCATCCCGCTTTCACGTATTGTGTTGGAGACGGACTGCCCCTACCTTTCGCCGGAACCAAACCGCGGCAAACGAAACGATTCTACAAACTTAATTTATGTGGCACGCGAAATTGCCGCGATCAAAGGAATTTCCGAGCAGAAAGTAATCGAAGAAACAGAAAAAAATGCCAGAAAGTTATACCGGCTGGATGAAAAACAGGAGGTGAATATGGAAAAATTAAGCAATCCCAAAGAGACCATACAAGTGCTTCAAAAGCATGAATTTCAATTTAAGAAAAAATTTGGACAAAACTTTTTTGATCGATCCGCATGTGCTGGATAAAATTGTCGACGCAGCACAGATCACAAAGGACGATTTTGTGCTGGAAATCGGACCGGGGATCGGCAACATTGACGCAGTATCTCTGTGAAAATGCAAGACAGGTGCTTGCGGTGGAGATTGATGATAAATTGATCCCTATTCTCAAAGGAAACATTGCAGCCTTACGACAATGTAGAAGTGCTGCATGGCGATATTTTTAAAACAGGACATTCAGCAGATCGCAGACACTTACAATGACGGAAAGCCTATTAAAGTGGTGGCAAATCTGCCATATTACATTACCACGCCGATCATTATGGAATTATTTGAAAGCCATGTTCCTCTGGCAAATGTTACCGTCATGGTGCAGAAAGAAGTGGCAGACCGTATGAAAGCAGAACCGGGGACAAAAGATTACGGAGCGCTGTCTCTCGCGGTTCAATATTATGCCAAACCATACATCGCCGCCTTTGTGCCACCAAACTGTTTTATGCCGCGGCCAAATGTCGGCAGTGCGGTCATACGACTCGACTGTCTTGCAAGAGTTCCGGTCGAAGTGCACAATGAAAAATTGATGTTCCGCCTGATCCGCGCTTCGTTTAACCAGCGCCGGAAAACCCTGCAAAATGGAATTGCAAACAGCGCCGAACTGTCTTTTTACGAAAGAGCAGGCAGCACGTGCGATTGAACAGGCGGGATTTGATGTAAGAATCCGCGGCGAAAAATTAGGACTGGAAGAATTTGCCAGATTGGCAGACGGATTGGAAAGGATGACAGAAAATGGATGAAGAAAAATTGACAATGGCAGATTTTGAAGATGAAATCAATGCCTCTTTGTAAAATTCCGCCCGGGACAGGCGATAAAAGGAACCGTTGTGGCAATCGACGAAGACGAGATCGCGCTTGATCTGCAATCGTATTCCCGCGGAATCATTCCGAAAGAAGAATGGAGCAATGACCCGGATTTCCACGCAATGGATGAAATTCGGATCGGAGATACGCTGACTGTGA
>VOFD01001423.1_pt1 | contig 15181 bp, 19 predicted proteins | sample 5384101 | NCBI WGS metagenome assembly VOFD01 (sample SAMN12384723, study PRJNA508395) | human gut metagenome | isolation source: healthy gut C | host: Homo sapiens
CTGTTCTTCTATCTCAGGAGTATGTCTGTGAGTTGCAACTCCGTATGCTTTTATGCTCTCGTTGACTTCACAGTAAAGGTTGGCAACTTTTGCGCCTCTTCCGGCTCCGCTTGTTCCTGATTTTGCATCTATTATAATAGAATTCATATCAATTAATCCCTCTTTTGCAAGCGGATATATTGATAAAATGAACATGTAGGATAACATCCCGGATTAGCAATAAGCCTTGCGGATTTAATCTTGTCTCTGTTAATTTCACAAAGTCCATATACTGCTTCAGGAATAAACTGCGGCGTAGGGTGATTTATCTGATACCATTTTTCATATGCAGCAACATCTTTAATTCTGAAATCAGCGCTAAGGTCAATAATCTTGGTTTTCTCAAGAATCTCTTCATTAACAAGCGATGCACACAGTCCCTGCGGCGTTGCCGTAAATATTACATCAGCTTTTTTCGGAAAGCTCAGAAATATTTTCTCCTTTACATACATCTTCTACTATCTGAAACATATTACCGAATACTTCAGAAAACTTCTTATCGACATAACTTCTGGAACCATACCAGATAATCTCTGCTTCCGGGTGATTCATAAGAATTTTACAATCTCTGCTCCCGCATACCCGGTTGAACCGATAATTCCAACCTTCATAATAAACCTCCGTTATAATCTTTCAATTGAAGGTTACTATTCACGGCACGCCTCATTCATGCAAGCATGACGAGACTTTGTCTAAAACGATTGAACCGTGAATAGTAACATTTAAAGCATACTATACACCACCAACAATCCATATGCAAGTATTTATTTATTTTTATACATTTTTGTGCAAATATGCATAATTATATGTATATTTATACAGTTTATACGCTTTTTATGCAAAAATAATGATTAAATTTACATTTGCTTATTGCATAATAATATATCGTGGTGTATATTAAGTAAAGATTATTATTAGGATTGTACAAATTGCGAAGCAATGGAGCAATCCGTCAACATTAAAACACTAACATAGGAGGATTCATTATGAAGGAAAAAGTTGTTCTTGCTTACTCAGGCGGTCTTGACACTACTGCTATTATCCCTTGGTTAAAAGAGAATTTTGACTATGACGTTATATGCTGCTGTATAGACTGCGGACAGGGTGAAGAATTAGACGGACTTGAAGAAAGGGCTAAATCATGCGGCGCAGAAAAGCTGTATATCGAAGATGTTACGGATGAATTCTGTGATGAATATATAGTTCCGTGTGTTATGGCTAATTCAATTTATGAAAATAAGTATCTTCTCGGTACTTCAATGGCAAGACCTGTTATAGCAAAGCGTCTTGTTGAGATTGCAAGAAAAGAAGGCGCAACTGCAATATGTCACGGCGCCACCGGCAAAGGAAACGACCAGATTCGTTTTGAGCTTGGAATCAAGGCTCTTGCACCTGATATTAAGATTATCGCTGCATGGAGAAATGACAAATGGACTATGAACTCACGTGAAGAAGAGATTGAATACTGCAGACAGCATGGAATCAACCTTCCGTTCTCTGCTGATTCAAGCTACAGCCGTGACCGTAACCTGTGGCACATCAGCCATGAAGGACTGGAACTGGAAGACCCTGCTAACGAGCCTAATTATGATCATCTTCTTGTTCTTGGCACAACCCCTGAGAAAGCGCCTGATGAAGGCGAGTATGTTACAATGACATTTGAAGGCGGCGTTCCTAAGAGTGTCAACGGCAAGGAAATGAAAGTTTCTGATATTATCCGCAAGTTAAATGAGCTGGGCGGAAAGCATGGTATCGGTATTGTAGATATCGTTGAGAACCGTGTAGTAGGTATGAAATCACGCGGCGTATATGAAACACCGGGCGGAACAATTCTTATGGAAGCACACCAGCAGCTTGAAGAGCTCATACTGGACAGAGATACATATACAATGAAAAAAGGATATGGGCAATAAGCTTGCTGATATCGTATATGAAGGCAAATGGTTCACTCCTCTTCGCGAGGCTGTACAGGCTTTCATCGAATCAACACAGAAATATGTAACAGGTGAAGTTAAATTTAAGCTTTACAAAGGAAATATCATTAAAGCCGGAACCACATCACCATATTCACTTTATAATGAAAGCATCGCATCATTTACAACGGGCGACCTTTATGACCACCATGATGCAGAAGGCTTCATTAATCTCTTCGGTCTTTCATGCAAGGTTCGTGCAATGAAAATGGCAGAGGTTGAGAAGAATAAGTAATGATATTACATGCTTTATATAATGAGCGCTGCCGTACTAATCACATTTAGTGCGGCAGCATTATATTTTTACAATTTTCTAAACACAACCGATACTTTTAAAACATCTCCCTCTTTTTTCCGCAAATACTTCACCATCCATCTGCTGCATGAGCTTACGGCATATATACAGTCCAAGTCCGCTTCCGGGAACTTTTTCTGAATTTGAGCCGCGCCAGAAGCTATCGAATATATGAAGTATTTCATTATCTGATAATGTACAGCCTGCATTGCTTATAGTTACAAGCCTACAGTCTTCTTCATCTGAAAAAGCAATATTTACCGGGCTTCCTGCTCCGTATTTCACCGCATTTTCCATTATATTCTGAAGCACTTCAACGGCACGTTCCCTATCCCCTTTTATAAGGCAGTCAGAATATGGCTCGACGACAAATCCAACTTTAAGATATCCCAGTTTATCTTTATAATATATATTAATTTCATCTATGACCGAAGACATATAAAACTCACCGGGACATACTTTAAGATTAAGAAAATCTTCATTTGACGCTGTTGCAAGCTGGGAAAGATATCCTTCTATATCATCTGCTCTGTCATTAATGTTCTCTGCAATTTCAATCTGTCTGTCACCTTCATAAAGATTTTTAGATAATGCTTTAGCATACAGCTTAATTGCAGACAGAGGTGTTTTTATGTCATGCATAATTGAAAGAAGAAGCGTCTTATTTTCTTTCTGAAGACGAAGCTCTTCTTGTTTCTGAACCTCTAACCGCTCACGCAGCAAATCCATTCCCCATATAAATCTTCCGAAATACCGGCTTTTTACTCTCTTTTAACGGAGTATTTAAGTTTCCTTTTGACAATTCGTATGGAAGCTCACGCAGATGATAAAACGGCGCCAGAATCGGAATCGCAGAAATATAAATATACCAATTAATAATACAGCCATAACGCCAAGAGAAATATTTACAATTAATGTAATTAACAACATATTTTCATTATCATTATGCGTGTAATCAAATCTATATAACTCTCCGTTAATTACTCTCAAAATATAATCATTATTTCCACCCTGCAAAAAAGAATAATCATTTGCATTATTTGCTTTGCTGACTGAAATAACTAACGGATATTTTGTCAAATCTGTTTTTTAAGACCATTTATCTCAATATCATATGCAGCACGCTCAATTTGAACGCGGTATTCACGAGCCATATATTTATCTGCATTAAGAATGCATAGATTAGACACCGCAAATACGGCAATAATAACAGCGGTAATTATATATAAAAAGTAAATTAAATGATTTCATATTCACTCCTCAAAGCGGTATCCGACTCCCCAGACGGTTATTATATGATTTGGTATTTTTTCACGAAGCCATTTAATATGAACTGTAAGAGTCTGCGGCTCGGAGAAACTTTCATAACCCCATATTTCATTAAAAATTGCTTCCTTTGAAAGCGTTTTTCCCATATTTTTCATTAAATACGCTAAAAGCTCATATTCTTTAACAGTCATTTTAATCTCTATATCATTTACATATACCGTCCGGCGTGTTGTATCTATTTTTATATTACCGCAGGAAATAATGTCGTTATCATATCTGCGTTTGAAAATACCGTTTATTTTAGCCAGCAGTATATCAATATCATAGGGCTTTTCAATATAATCATCAGCTCCAATCATAAGTCCATTTAACTTATCTTCCTTTTCACCTTTTGCGCTTACTATATTATTGGTGTGTTGTTGTTTTGGCGAATCCTTTTTACATACGGCAAATCCGTCAACATCCGGAAGCATAATATCAAGCAGAACAAGCCGCGCGCCTTCCTTTTCAAAAAAAAAAATCCGCGCCTTTCTGTCCGGTTTCCGAAAGATGTACGCTGTAACCGTCTGCCATAAGGAAATCACAAAGCAAAATCCCTATTTCTTTGTTGTCCTCAATTACTAAAATATCAATCATAAGAATCCTTTCTTATAATTACCAGCCCATTTCCATAAGCCAGTTATTAACCGTGCGCTCTCTGGTTCTTAATTCATTTTTTTGTGTAAATAAACCGAGATTATATTCTCCTGCAATATTTCCATCAGTAATATACAGCACTCTTGAACATTTCGCTGCAACCTTTATATCATGGGTAACAAGTAATATTGTCGTTCCCTCTGCATTAATCTTTATGAGCTCATCCATAACTTCATCAGAAGAAGCCCTGTTTAACGCCCCTGTCGGTTCGTCCGCAAATATCATTTTAGGATGATTAATCATACTACGGCATATACATGCTCTCTGCAGCTGCCCGCCCGACACCTCGCTTATATCATTGTCGGCAACTTCAATTATTCCAAGCTTTCTCATAAGTTCTTTTCCGTACTCAGCCTTTTCTTTACGGCTCTTTGTATTGCGCTTTGACTGATATGACGGCAGTAAAATATTATCAAGAACCGTAAGGTTTTTCATCATATACATCTGCTGAAATATAAATCCCATTTCATCAAGCCTCAGGTCTGCAAGTTCTTTTTTTGTGACATTAAAGATATATCTTTTCCACAAAATAATGATTTTCCTGCCGTTAGACTATCCATTCCCGACGCTGCATATAAAAGAGTAGATTTTCCCGAACCTGACGGTCCCATTATTGCAACCATTTCTCCTTCACAAATATTAAAATTCACATTTTTTAACACATTATTCTGTCGTTTGTTTACAATATAAGTTTTGCATAAATCTTTAATTTCAAGTACGTTTTTCATTATAATAAACCTCCTGCTGTTATTATTCAATATCCGCCGTGTCAGCCGGTGTGATTTTACGCATATACTGGGCTGTAAGCCACGCCGCAAACAAGGTAAACACCATCATTAATAAAGGATATACCGCTAAAACTTCAAACACTTTTATTTCAAAATCAATACTCATCGCTCCCATCATTTTAAATACAGGTTCACTCAAAAGATTGGTAAACGGTATGAATAATACTGCATTTATAACCATAGAAACAAATATAACTATAAATATTCTTAATACATGCCAGCATATAACTGTATTGTTTTTAAAGCCTATTGCTTTAAGCAGCGCTATTTCGCTTTTTTCTTTGGAAATAAACGAGCGCTCCATTAGCACTACTATTAATACGCTGATAAGTAAAACAATAATTATTACTAACATTTTTATACCGTTAATTATTGATGAAATACCTCCTATCATATCATCTATATATTCCCCGCCACTGCACATTATTTCAGTATCAGGAAAAAGCTCTTGTAATTTGTGGGCATTGGATGAAAGAGCTTTTTGCATCTGGTTTGTCATTAAAACTTATCTGATAACAGCCAATTCCCATTAACTGTGCAAAATCAGGGTCAGCGTCCTGATGTAATCTGATTCCTTCGCCCATATTGCTCATACTCTGAAACATTGCCGTTATAAGGTACTCTTTTTTTCCGTTAAGCTCCGATATAATAATTTTATCACCTATATCTGCATTCAGCTTATCTCCGATTTTGTCGGTAATCGCAATCTCCCTGCATTCTGTGGGGCTGTTCCTCTTATGTACGTATAGCCGGAAGTATCAGTTCCAACACCATAAAACACAACTGATTTGCACTTTCTGTCTCCGTTTTCTGCCGTAAGCTTCATCATTACTTCAATAGATACTTTTCCCGGCATATCATTTTCCGCCATAAAATTTTCTATATCCGAAATTCTTTTTTAGCGGCTTTTTTCCGTTATTATTTGCAAAATACGGCATCGCGTCAGCATCTGAAATATATAAGTCTGTCTGCTGCAGACCGAACCATGTAACAAGCTTATCGCTCTTTAATGTATTAGCCGTATTTGCAAGTACCGAAATAAGCAAAAACTTAGTGAAAATGTAATAATCATTACAATATACCGTTTAATACTGCTTGAAATATCATTTACTGCCATAAATAAACATGGCCTCTGTCTGCTTTTTTTGTAAGTGAAACAATACCTTTTCTTCCAAATCTTTCCCCGATTTCTCCGCTTCTTATAGCATCCATCGGTGTAAATTTCTTTATTTTTCCTGTGCACCTAAAGCTGAACAGTATGACAAATAACGCAGCCAAAACCGCCGTTACAAAATTAAGAATATATCCTTTCTCACTTTGAATAACAATATTTTTTGAAACACTGTCAGTTAACATATTGCCAAACGGTATTCCAAAAAAGAATCCGATTATAGAACCTGTAACCGAAATGGATAAATATTTCATCAGATATAAAAACCTTATTTTCGTGTTATGTATACCTATTGCTTTCATAACACCTATTTCACGAAACTCCTCTTCCAAAGTAAAATTAATAGTGAATCTAAGAACAACAAATGCTATCAGAATTATAAATATACTGAAAATAAGAAGCACAGCGGCTGTCAGCGTATCCATCATATATGTCATTTTCATAGTATTTTTTGTTGCGGTAAATAATGCGCTGTCCAAAACTTCCGATACTTCTGCTTCAAGTGCAGACACATCATCACTGTTGATAAATCCAACACCTCCGCAGTACGAGGCTGCGGCGCTTTCATTATACAGCATATTAAAATCATTTACATTTAACAGATATCTGTTCATTGACATCATATCAGAGCCAATAAATGCATCCTTAACAAATCCGGCAATTTTTAAATCAAGACTCGCTTCGCCAATCGTTATATTTAACTTATCTCCTATTTTTAAATCTAACTTTTTTAGCTGCCTGCCTGTGAATATATACCTCTCCTTTATTTACAGTTTCAACCGGGGTATTGTCTTCATAAAAAATACTTTATTCCTGAATAATCAAAAGCAGATATTAACGGCGTATTTGTTATATTTACAGCCTCGCCTTCATGATTAATCATTCCGTTGATATTGCATATATAACCGGTTCTGCCTTATACGAAGATATATTTTCAAATTTATCTAACATTTCTGCGAGATTAATCTTTTCATCTTCCATAGTCTTCACTGCAACATAATAATCGGACATCCCCGCCATATCAAAATAGTTGTCCAAAGCAGTCGTTACCGTAACAATATTATTAACGCTGCTTGAAACAAACATAGACGAAAGAATAACGAAAACCAACATAATGATATTCATTGTTTTTTTTCCGCTTCAGGTCTTTTTTTTTTCAAAATACTAAAATACATTAAATAAAGCTCCTTTCGTTGTTGTAGGAAAATCATATCACGGGAATTATTAAATAATCCTTAAATAGAATGAAGTAGGACGAACTCTCCTATTAAATGAAATAAAGAACCCTGTGTACTATCACAGGATTCTTTATACTGTACATAAGATTGTTCAATGCAGTTTATAGCTGCAAATGATTATAAAACCCTTCAAGTCCTTCTAATATATCCTCATATGTCCTATGAAAATCTCTTGTATACCAAGGGTCAGCCACATCCTGGTCTCTGCCTGCATAATCAAGCAGTTTTTTAACTTTTCCTTTAGGGTCTCCGCCTGTCATTCTCATAAGATTCTTAAAATTCATGGAGTCCATGCAGATAATATAATCATACATCTCATAATCTTCTTTTTTCAAAATGTCTTGCGGTCTTTCCACTGCAGTTGATACCGTAATAATTCAGCATCTTTCTTGCAGGCGGATATACGGGATTACCTATCTCATCGTAGCTTGTTGCTGCAGAGCTTATCATGAAATCCTTTTCCCTGCCTTCTTCTTTTACTAATTTTTGAACATAAATTCTGCCATCGGCGACCTGCAGATGTTACCAAGGCAAACGAATAATACTTTTTATCATATATTTCTCCTATCTCGAAATGCCCAGAAAACACCCGGTTTTGTGGTGGTTTATCTGGGTTTTCCGGCACTCGGATTTTTTTGTTAATTTGCTACACTTTATACTCTATTATGGCATATCGTGGCACATTATATCCCTGTGTAGTAAAATCGTAGTAGAAATTGGGTGTTCACTTTTTACATTGTTTTCTACTGAAGCAACCAGTCAATTAGGTATAATGATTTGATTCCTTCGTAGGATTTTATATAATTCCTATCCATTGATAAAACAATTTTTTCATAATTGTCGGGTATCATTCTAAGTGGACGCAGTTCTCTCTCCCTTGTTTCTTCGGACTGCATACTTTCTGTAACCTGTATATATATTTTATCATCGGGTTTCTCAGCCACGAAGTCGACTTCTTTATCTCCCACTTTGCCGATATACACACGATAATCTCTTCTGATAAGTTCCAAAAAGACTATATTTTCTATAATATGCCCTCTATCTCCATCACGGTATCCAAGCAGCATATTGCGAAATCCCATATCTATGATGTAATTTTTCCCAAGTGTTTTTAACAATTGCTTTCCTTTTACATCATATCGGCCTACCGAATAAAAATACAAATGCGCTACGTAGCATAGATATATATTTATCTACAGTTTTCCCGGCTACATTTTTTCCTTTGGTCTTCTGTATATCACCTTCGTCAGCCAATACATTTCCTATATTGTTTGGTGAAGTGATACTACCTATATCGGAACATAAAAACATCACTATCTTCTGTAGCATATTTTGGTCTGCTGAATCATTACGCTGTAAAATATCACGCAGCACAACAGTAGAATATATCCCCTCTAATGCCTGGTTGCTTCGTGCCTCATTAAACTGATATTCCCTCAGAATCGGCATTCCGCCAAACTGCAGATATCTTTGAAATTTCTCCTCCAAGGTTACGGCAGATTCAAACTCATAGAAGTCCAAAAATTCCTTAAACGATAATGGCAATACTTTTATTTCAACATATCTTCCTGATAAAATCGTCGAAAACTCTGTCGAAAGAAGATAAGCATTGGAACCTGTTATATAGATATCCACATCGAAATCCAAGCGAAATGACTCGATTGCCTTTTCCCAATGCTCCACCACTTGCAATTCGTCAAATATCAGATAGGTTCTTCCAGCCTTGGCAATACGCTCACTGACATAATCGTAAAAGGACAGGTAATCCGTCAGTTTTCTATATTTCAAGGATTCCAAATTCATATAAATAATGTTATCTTCGGGTACACCGTCATCAACCAAATACTGATAAAACAAATCAAGGATGGATGACTTCCCACATCTGCGTATACCGGTTACTATCTTAATCAAATCTACATCTCTATTTTGAATCAGTTGTTCCACATATGACGGACGATTTATAAGCGTATTCATGAAGCACCTCCTTACTTTCTTTATCATCCATTATATCCACAACTTCGCAATTGTCAACAGTTTCATACTTGCAAGTCAAAAACTTTTTTATGTTTAGATGTTTTTCGACTTAATTTCCTAAAATTTTTCGTTGAAAATATACTGCATTGGCGGCATCCCTGCACTCTATTTCAAATGTTCTCATAGTATCCTCTATCTCCTGTTATAATGCCATATTTATAAGCAAAAAAAAGAATCAGATTGAATTAAGCTCTTATCTGATTCTTTTTTTATAAATCAACGTGTCCAATATAAGCATTTTCTTATTCTTTCTAAATGATTTCCATAATAATCTTTTATCTCTGTCATTCAAGGCAATCTTATATAAGAAATTTGCCAAAGAAACAATTAGAGTCTTATACTCCTTACATAATTCATCCTGCTTTTTTTCTGTCTTCTCAAGAAATATAATCATTATAATCTTCATCAGAATACTTAGGCTGCAGCCCCTTAATAGGGTTTATCAATAACTGCGTTGATGACGACACCAAATTAACATATGAACCTAATTCATACTGTTGTGCCTCACTCATTTTATTGTAATCAATTCCGAAAGTCTTTATTTTCTCAAGGGCTCTTTTCAATTTTACACTCTCATCAACAATTCGGGTTATACGCTCATTAAGCTCAACTATAGCCACATCATATGACTTTACATCCCTTTCACTAATAAGCGTGAAAACATCTTCTATATGTTTTTATCACTCTTTGTCTTCCAGAAAAATATGCCGCTTGTTATCAATGCAACACCTACTCCTACTCCTGCTCCCGCAACACCTACGCCTGCATTCTTCACCGCTGCTTCTTTATAATCTTTTTTCTATCTTTTTCAGCTTTTTGCTTCCAATTCAAGCGAATCTGTTTTAGCTCTTCATACTGTAGCTTCTTCTCAAGCTAATCGTTGAGAGAGCAGCAAGAATAAATCCTGCTGCTCTTTGTAAACTAATATTTTTATACTGCTCTAAACATATTTTGTGTTGATTTAGTCAGTTAATTTCGGTCTTTTTACTTCTTCATAAGCCCTGCACCTGCATTCCATGCCTTACCAACCTGTTCACCAGACACGTAATATCCATGCTGGAACTGGTCAAAGATAAGTGCATCAAGCTTAGCAGGGTTCACCTTACCATTTTCGTCAAGTACACTTTCCTCAGCAGCCGTATTCACAATTTTACCAACAATACAATACATACTCTCAGTTTCAACAACTTCAGCAAGTTCACATTCCATAACAACAGGAAACTCTTCAACAATCGGTGCATCAACATGACGGCTCTTTGTTGCTGTATAGCCCGTCCTCTCAAATTTATCTGCCATCTTATTTCCCGTAGCAATTCCAAAGAAATCCGCCACATCCATATGCTTTCTATCTGCAATGCTTACCGTAAATGCTTTTCTGTTAAGAATATTCTGTGTTGTCTTATGGTCTTCATCAATGAATAACGCAATTCTGTCCTCATTACAAATCATACCCCATGCTGCATTCATTACATTTACCTTGTCATTCTCTCCATATGCCGCAACCATAAGAACCGGCATTGGATATACTGCCTGCACTACACCTAAATCTTGTTTCATAACAAACTCTCCTTTTCATTTTTATATTGAAGTTCCAAATTCATATGCTTCATCTAATTCTTTTTTGCCATATTTGTAATTGACTTTGTAAATATTTATCACTATAATTTTAACAAGCATTTACTTTTATAACAAGTACGCACATTAAAGATATATACTATCTCGGAGGAAAGTATCTATGTCAAAAAGAATGTATTACAAACTGCAAGCTCGAAGACACCGGATTTAATTATACTATGTCGCTTATCCAAGGAAAATATAAAATGTTCATACTGTACACTCTTATGGAATTTGAAGTTGTCCGTTTTAACGAAATGCAAAAAGTATATCGGTGGAATCACATACAAAACACTCAGTTCTACTCTAAAACAATTAGAAGCGTCTGGTCTTATCAATCGTAAAGAATATCCCCAGATTCCACCAAAGGTTGAATACAGTCTCACCGAACGCGGAAAATCACTTATTCCGATTCTGGACCAAATGTGCGACTGGGGTGATAAACATCGTAAATAATATAAAAAACACACCTTCTTGCTATATATCTACAACCCTTTTTCTTATACGCAAGATACTCTTCTCTTTGAACCACCGCTCTCCAGTTATCCTTCATCTGTAATACTGATACAACAAATGCAAGTACGCCTAAAGCTGTTATAATAACTCCTGCAATACGCATAGATAATACACTAACATTTTTATCTGTAGTACTGTGCCTGAGCTTCAAACATTTTTTTGCATAAATTCCTTCCGGAATTTTAATCAGCGAATCATGATTTCCATACTCTGCAATTTTTCCATCTGAGAAAACAGCAATTCTATCACAAAACCTGCAGCTTGATAAACGATGCGAGATATAAAATGCCGTTTTATTACCAACCAATGTATGAAACTGTCTGTAAATCTCGTACTCTGCCACAGGATCAAGTGCTGAGGTAGGTTCATCTAAAATAATAACCGGCGCATCCTTTTGCAATGCTCTTGCAATCGCAATCTTTTTGCTGTTCACCGCCTGAAGGCTCAATTCCCTCTTCATCAAAGATAGTAAACACCAAGGTGTCAATTCCGTTTTTATTCTTTTTCTATAAGCCCATCCAGTTCAACCAGTTTCATTAATTCATTCAGCTTCTTGTTATCTTCCTCTGTGCGTTCAGATGCATCCTTTTGTAATATATTTTCACCAATTGAAAATCCAAACAACTTGAAATCCTGAAATACCGGTGCAAACTGCTTCATATACTCCTGATAATCATATTCTTTAACATCCTTACCGTCCATAAGAATCTGTCCGGCAGTCGGATCATACAATCGGCACAACAATTTAATGAAAGTTGTCTTGCCGGCGCCATTAAGTCCCACTATAGAAAGCTTTTTCTCCCGGATTAATAGTGATATTAATATCATCCAGAATTAACTTGTCTGTATTCGGATAAGCGAAACTTACATGCCTGAATTCAATCGTATGTAAACCATCTTTTTACAGCATCATGATTTTTCTCTATTGCTTCCGGATATTCCATAAAAACAACATACTCATAAGCATAATTACATTTTTTAATTAGCTCCTGAATATTCCATATCAGACCGTTCAGAGTAGAATCAAGCGCACCACTGGCTTCAATAATCTGCGTAAAAATACCAATTGTAATCTTAGCTGCTACAACTAGCATTCCGGTATACATATATAGCGCTAAATTCATAAGAGTTCTTGCAAGCACTGAGTATTTTTTATATTTAAAACCGGTATCTCCCTGCCATTTCCATGCATCGTTACTGACCTGTGAGTTCTTTCTCCATCTGTTAACCAGCATATCTTTAGCGTCATAGAGACGCACGTCTTTACCATATCGAAAAGACACTATTGTCCAACCAAAATAACCAAATAAACGATTAACCTTTGACAACCTGTTGAACGCCTCAATATCTACCTTATTACATTTTGCTGTTACGAAGCTGTTGGCTATTACAAAAAGCGTAATGAACAAAAGCATCCAAGGAGCATTCAAAGCAATAATTGTAATAAAACCAACTATTTTAAATATGTTTCCAAAAAACATAAACACCTGCTCTGCAATACCATATACCCCTCCTGAATACCAAGTCATTCCGGTTTTTGCGCGGTCAAGCTGATCAAGCGCAGCTTTGTCCTCTGTAAGCTGAAAATCCAGATTCATAGAATGCATACCTATCTGCATTGTGAAATAATTACTTAACCTCTCCTGATATTTACTCAGTTGACAATTTAAGCCATCCTGCAAAATACCTAATATGCATTCCGTAACAATAAGAACTGCTGCCAGAGTAATCAATCTATGTATATTCTTTTCCCCGCAAATCTCATCCACAATCATCGGCGTAAGTATTATTCCAATAAAAGGCATACATATTTGAATTATTGTTTTATAAATTCCATGACAAAAACCAGGGATATTTTTTTGCTGCCGTACCAAAAAAAGAGTTTTTACTACTGAAAATATTTTATTCATTTACATCTTCCTCCTTTTGATAATACTGAGCCTGAAGCTCAAACATGCGGGCATACTCCCCTTTCTTTTTCCATCAGACTTTCATGAGTGCCGTATTCTATCATTTCGCCGCTCTTAAACATTGCAACATTATCACAAAATCTGGTAGATGCAAGTCTGTGTGAAATATATACCGCTGATTTTTTTCCTATCATTTTATCAAAGCTTTGATAAAGCCTTTGCTCTGCAATTGCGTCAAGCGCTGAAGTCGGTTCGTCAAGTACCACAATCGGCGCATTTTTATAAAGGGCTCTTGCAAGAGCCAGCTTTTGCTTTTCTCCACCAGAAAAATCTACGCCTTCCTCATCTACAACCTTCAAAAGTTCTGTTAAGATACCCTTTTGCAGACTGTCAATCTTATCCTGCAGGCCCGCATCCACTACGCAGGAATAAGCCTTGTCTAAATCAGTATATGCAATGGATTTCATAGATATATTTTCTGCTATAGGGAAAGCAAGTACCTCGACATCCTGAAAAACAGGAGAAAAAAAGCCTGTAATAATCTTCCCTTTTATAATATCTGATATCAACCCCATTTAATAAGATACATCCTTCCGTAGGGTCATATAATCTGAGCAGAAGCTTAATCATAGTTGTCTTTCCTGCACCATTAAGCCCCTACAACCGCAAGCTTTTCCCCTGAAGATATTTTAAGATTCAGGTTCTTTAGCGCATATTCTTCTGCTTCAGAATAGCGATAGCTGACATTTTTGAACTCAATTATATATTCTGCCGCACTTTGAAGGCTTACAGTATCAGTTCTCTTCTGCAACTCAACAACCCCGCTTAAAACATCGGGGCATGTATGCTCGCTTGGCTCATTGCATGCGCGAGAATCAAGTTCCATAAACGACCTGAAATCATCTACCTCCAGAGAAGTTCTTCCAAAATCACCAAAACGTCTCAAAAAATTAACCAGATTACTTGAAAAAGCCATAGCAAGTGCAAAAAACAATGTAAAATTACCAACAGACATATCTTTGTTTATAACCGCATAAAATAACGCCCCATAAATAGCTGCCTTACCAATCAGCCACGCAATATTTACAACGATTGAATGAGAAAACCAAAGGTTCTGATGGTAATCAAATTTTTGCCATCTGTTTTCAAAAATCTTATGCTGTTTCTTCATCAGAAATCCCTGCATGGAAAACAACCTTATATCCTTGGCATAATCAAAATCCTGAGTCACTCTCTCCATATAGTCCATCTGTCTCCATGTATTTCCAAGCTTGTCCCAAACATTTTTCTTGTCTGTTCTAACACAAAAAAACATGATATGCATACTGAATCGCAGCTAATACAATCAATACCAATACCAGCCTGATATCAAGCACAAAAACAGATATTGCTGTCACAACTACAGTTATAAAATTTACCGCAAGCGTCTCTAATAAATGCATCATTCCTTCGACGCCATTATTATTTCCATCCGTTGCCTGGCTTGCACGCTCATGAATATCCAGCGTCTCCGGCTTTTCTAAGAACTCATAATTTATGCTGAGTGCCCTCGCAACACGTTCTTCAATGATACACATACGCACATAAATATATCTGTACCATACTTTACTCGACGAAAAACTGATACCAAGCTGTAAA
>VOFD01001356.1_pt1 | contig 15137 bp, 15 predicted proteins | sample 5384101 | NCBI WGS metagenome assembly VOFD01 (sample SAMN12384723, study PRJNA508395) | human gut metagenome | isolation source: healthy gut C | host: Homo sapiens
CAATCTGTTGTCGTTTAAAACTCTTTAATGAGAAATGAATGAAATAATGCCCCCTGTATGGCAAACAACCGAATGAAAATGTCTACTTTGCAGCAAATTTTTCATTAGCATATGTGTATTGTATCCCCACATAGTGCAGGATGGTTGGCAGCTGCCTTGCTCCTGCTCCTGCCGCTCAGTTCCTGCCGCGACAAAGACCCCCATTATCCCATCGTGGAGGCAGAACAGGTCAAAACAGCCAACATTGAAATATACGGCGAATATGCCGGACAAATCAAAGCGTTCAAAAGCGTGGAGATACATGCCCGCGTGGAAGGTTATTTGGAGAACATGACCTTCGAAGAAGGGAAACGGGTGGCGGCGGGCGAACCGCTGTTCTACATAGACAACGCCCAATATAAAGCCCAGGTGGAACGTGCCCGGGCACAACTGAGCAAAGACCTGGCGCAGGAGGACAAGGCCCGCCGCGACGTGGAACGCCTCCGCCCGCTGTACGAGCAGAACGCCACCAGCCGCCTGGAACTGGACAACGCCGAGGCCGCCTACAACATGGCCAAGGCGAGCGTGATGATGAGCAAGGCGGAACTGGCTCAAGCGGAACTGGAACTGGGGTACACGGTGGTGCGTGCCCCGCTTGACGGCTACATCAGCGAACAATACACGGACATAGGCAACCTGGTGGGCACATCCAGCTCCACCCTGCTGGCCACGGTGGTGCAGCGCGACACAGTGTTCGTGGAGTTCAAGCTCACTGCCCTGGACTACCTGAACAGCCAGCGCAGCAACGTGCACCTGGGCGAATTGGACAGCACGCGCTTTTTGGCAACCCACGGTGACCGTCACCTTGGCAGACAATAGCATATACAGTGAAAAAGGCATCGTGGATTTCGCCGCCCCGCAAGTGGATCCCAAGACGGGCACCTTCGGCGTGCGGGCCATCATGCCCAACCCCAGGCAGGAACTGCTGCCGGGACAGTTCACTCGCGTGAAACTGCTGCTCAACGTGCTGGAGAATGCCACGGTGGTGCCGCGCAAGGCTGTCTCCATCGAAAAAGGGGGGGCGTTCATCTACGTCATCCGCCCGGACAGCATCGTGGAAAAGCGTTTCATCGAAACCGGTTACGAGCAAGGCAACAGCATCGTGGTGAACCGCGGCCTTTTGCCCGGAGAACGCATCGTAGTGGAAGGCTACAACAAGCTGACACACGGCCAACCCGCCTTGTGGGTCGCCCCCAAACAACCGTTGGAAGACAAACCTGGTGACGAGAATAGTCCGCAGGAGGAGAATATCCACTTCCTGCCCGATAGCGTGACCGTACCTGCCGACACCATACGGACAGACACCCTGTCCGCTGCCCCGACGGGGAAAGACAGCATCCCGCCCACAACACCCGACAGCACGGTTTCATCCGCATCCGCCACAGACAGCGTTGGACAGCAACCTGCCGACACCACCGGGCAGGCAACGTCCGTCAACAACCAAGAGGGGGGGGACGCGGCATGAATACCGGATTTTTCATAGACCGGCCGGTCTTTTCCACGGTCATTTCCATCCTGATAGTCATCCTCGGCATCATCGGGCTGGTGTCGCTGCCGGTGGACCAATACCCGCAGATTACGCCACCGGTGGTAAACATCAGCGCCAGCTACCCGGGGGCGAACGCCACCACCGTGTCGCAAGCGGTGGCCACCCCCATCGAGCAGGAACTGAACGGCACGCCGGGGATGCTCTACATGGAGTCGCGCAGCTCGAACTCGGGCAGCCTTTCCATCACCGTGACGTTCGATGTGAACACCAATGCCGACTTCGCCGCCGTGGAAGTGCAGAACCGCGTGAAGCTGGCCGAAAGCCGCCTGCCCGCCGAGGTGGTGCAGAATGGCATCTCGGTGGAAAAGGAGTCGCCCAACCGCCTGCTTACCATCGCGCTGGTTTCGGACGACCCGAAGTTTGACGAAATCTACCTCAGCAACTACACCACCATCAACGTGCTCGACATCCTGCGGCGCACCCCCGGTGTGGGGCGCGTATCCAACGTAGGCAGCCGCTACTACGCCATGCAGATATGGGTGTATCCGGACAAACTGGCCAGTTTCGGACTTACGGTGCAGGACATCCGCAACGCCCTGCGCGACCAGAACCGCGAATCGGCGGCGGGCGAGCTGGGCAAGGCTCCCATGGAGGGGGTCGACGTGGCCATCCAGATTACGGCACCGGGACGGCTTTCCACCGTGAACCAGTTTGAAGATATCGTGCTGCGTGCCAACACCGACGGTTCGTTCATCCGCCTGCGCGACGTGGCCCGCGTATCGCTCGAAGCGCAGTCATACAACACCGAGAGCGGGCTGAACGGCCGCCATGCCGCCACGCTGAACGTGTACATGTTGCCCGGTGCCAACGCCATGCAGGTGGCCGAGGAGGTGAAGGCAGCCATGGAGGAGATTGCCAAGGACTTCCCCGAAGGGATGAGCTACATGATACCGTTCGACATGACGGAATACATCTCCGAGTCCATCCACGAGGTGTACAAGACGCTGTTCGAAGCCTTATTCCTGGTTATCCTCGTCACGTTCCTGTCCTTGCAGAGCTGGCGGGCCTCGCTCGTGCCCATCATCGCCGTACCCATCTCGCTGGTCGGCACGTTTGGCTTCATGCTGCTCATGGGCTTTTCGCTCAACATGCTGACGCTGCTGGGGCTGGTATTGGCCATCGGGATTGTGGTGGACGATGCCATCGTGGTAGTGGAAAACGTGGAGCGCATTATGGAGACGGAGCACCTGCCCGCCCGCGAGGCCACCCACAAGGCCATGAAGCAGTTGAGCGGGGCACTGATAGCCACCGCCCTGGTACTTGCCGCCGTGTTCATCCCGGTGAGCTGCCTGTCGGGCATCACGGGGTCGCTCTTCCGCCAGTTTGCCGTCACCATCGTGGTCTCGGTCATCATTTCGGCCATCGTGGCCCTCACCCTCAGCCCGGCCATGTGCGCCATCGTACTACGTCCGCAGCATGGGCAGAAGAACTGGCTGTTCCGCAAAATCAACGAATGGCTTGAAAAGGGCAACACGGCTTCCGGACGGTTGCTGCAACGCGCCTTGAAGCACCAACGGCGCATGTTGGCGGCCTTCGGCATGGTCATCGTGGCGATATTCGTATTGACGCGCTTCATCTCCAGCGGCTTCATCCCGCAGGAAGACCAGGGCTATTTCACGGTGGAACTGGAAATGCCCGAGGGTACGACCATCGAGCGGATGCGCGAGGTGGCCGACCGCGCCATTGCCTACATCGACGGGCTTGACGCGGTGCAGTACGTGCAGAGCCTCACCGGGTCAAGCCCGCGCGTAGGTACTAACCAGGGACGTACCACGCTCACCGTCATCCTGAAGCCTTGGGACGAGCGCAAGGACGATGTGTACGAAGTGATGCGGCAGGTGGAAGAGGAGTTTTACCATTACCCCGAAGCCAAGGTGTACACCAGCCTGCCGCCCGTAGTTCCGGGTCTGGGGAGTGCCGGGGGGTGGAAATGAAGCTGCAAGCCCGCTCCAACGCCCAATGGGAGGATTTGGTGAACGCGGTCGATACCTTTATATATTATGCCTCGCAGTCGAAGATGATTGCCAGCGTGTCGTCCTCGCTCCAGTCGGAGATACCGCAGCTTTACTTCGACGCGGACAAGGACCAGGCCAAACGGCTGGGCATCCCCATGTCGGACATCTTCACCACCATGCAGGCCTACCTGGGGGCGATGTACGTGAACGACTTCAACATGTTCAACCGCATCTACCGCGTGTACATCCAGGCCGACGAGTCGTTCCGCCAGTCGCGCGACAACCTCAACCTGTTCTTCGTGAGGTCGGGCAGCGGCGAGATGGTGCCCCTCACCGCCCTTGGCACCACCAGCTACACCACCGGGCCGGGCAGCATCATGCGCTTCAACATGTACAACTCCGCCCCCATGCAGATTACGCCCGCCTCGGGCTACAGCTCCGGGCAGGTGATGCAGGAGATAGAGAGCATCGCACGGAGGCACTTGCCGGACAATATCGGCGTAGCGTGGAGCGGTCTTTCGTTCCAGGAGCAGAAGGCTTCGGGGCAGACGGGGCTGGTGCTCGTGCTGGTGCTCGTATTCGTGTTCCTGTTCCTGGCCGCGCAGTATGAAAGCTGGAGCGTGCCGATAGCCGCCTTGCTCTCGCTGCCCATCGCCGCCCTCGGCGCGTTCATCGGCATCGCCGTGGCGGGGCTGGACAACGACATTTACTTCCAGATAGGCCTGGTGACACTCATCGGGCTGGCGGCCAAGAACGCCATCCTCATCATCGAGTTCGCCAAGGTGCAGGTGGACAACGGCGAGTCGCCTGCCAACGCCGCCATACGGGCGGCCCGGTTGCGCTTCCGCCCCATCCTGATGACCTCGCTCGCCTTCATCCTCGGCATGTTGCCCATGGTGCTGGCCACGGGGCCGGGTTCGGCCAGCCGCCACGCCATCGGCACGGGGGTGTTCTTCGGCATGATATTCGCCACCACGTTCGGCATCGTGATGATACCGTTCTTCTTCGTGCTGGTGTACGAGGCCAAGAGCAAGTTCCGCCTGCTGAAGCTGCCCAAGGTCAACGTGCCCGAACGCTACAAACTGCAAGCCGCCGAGTGGAAAGACAAGGCTTGGGCAGAAGCCGAGCCGCGCCTGCGCACCTGGTGGAGCAAGGCCAAGGCGGTCATCGACCGGATAGAGGCGAAGATACGTGAACGCTTAAATAAAGACAAACCTCATGCATCCCACTAAATCCCTACTGCTGTTGCTGCTGGGCGGCGTGCTGTCGCTGCCCTCGTGCAAGATAGGCCGCGCCCACCGCGTGCCCGAAATGCCCCTGCCCGACACCTTCGAGGCGCAGGGCATGGCTCAGGGCAACGCCGCCGATATCGGCTGGAGCACCCTGTACACCGACACCATCCTGCAAAAGCTCATCGACAAGGCATTGGACGACAACAAGGACATGCGGATTGCCACCGCCCGCGTCAAGGAGATGATGGAGCGCAAACGCATCCGTCTGGCGGGCATTCTGCCCGAATTCGGCATCAACCTGAGCGGCGAGCAAGAGGTGTTGAACTACGGGGGGAACAACCGGGAGCCGGACCCGGAGTACAACGCCAAACTGACCTTCGGCTGGGAACTGGACCTGTGGGGCAACCTGCGCTGGCAGCATGAGGAAGGGCTGGCCGAGTTCATGGAGACGGTGGAGGCCCAATGCGCCCTGCAACTGTCCATCGTGGCCGAAGTGGCGCAGATGTATTTCGAACTGAAGGCGTTGGACAGCGAGCTGCGCATCGTGCGGCAGACGGTGGAAGCGCGGCGCGAGGCCATGCAGGTGGCGCAGACGCGCTACATAGGCGGGCTGACCTCCGAAATGCCCTACCGCCAGAGCTTGGTGGAGCTTGCCCGCACCGAGGCCATGGTGCCGAGCATCGAGAACGAAATCAAGCTGAAGGAGAACGAGCTCTCCATGTTCCTCGGCGAGTTCCCCACGGAGATACCGCGCGGGGAGGACTTCCGCTCGATGCCCGACATAGCCGACCTGCCCGTGGATCTGCCCTCGGCACTCCTGCTGCGGCGACCCGACGTGCGCCAGGCCGAGCAACAGCTCAAGGCGGCCAACGCCCGCGTGGGCATCGCCCTGACCGACATGTTCCCCCGCATCAGCCTCACCGGCAACATCGGGGGCGAGAGCGACCAGCTGAGCAACTTCCTGCGAAGCCCGGCATGGTTCGTGCTCGGCTCGGTGACAGGCCCCATTTTCAACTTCGGGCGCAATAACGCCAACCGCAAGGCGGCCAAGGCGGCCTACGAGCAGGAGGTGTACCGCTATGAGAAGAAGGTGCTCGACGTGTTCCGCGAAGTGAGCAATGCCCTCACCACCTTCCGCAAGACCGAGGAGATGTACCGCTCGGCCGAGGCGCTCTACCGCTCGGCACTGACCTATATCGAGCTGGCCAACCTGCAATACGTCAACGGCGTGGTGAGCTACATGGACGTGCTCGACGCCCAACGCCAGCTGTTCGATGCCGAAATACAGGTGAACGACGCCCAGCTCGACCGCCTCACCGCCACCGTGTCGCTCTACAAGGCACTGGGCGGCGGGCTGAACCGGTAAGCCACCCCTACCCCCTAACCACCCCCAACCCTAAAGGGGGCAGACCCCCAATCCCCTGAAGGGGGCTTCCTTCTTAACCGCAAAGACTTCCCCATAAAGGGGGGGGGTCAGTAAGTTTTTAGTGTGCTAAGGCGTTCCCTCACCTTTTGGCTTTGCACTCGACTTTGCGCTATCTTTGTCCCCCGTATTATCATATGTATGATAGTCTGCATAGCCGAAAAGCCTAGTGTGGCCCGCGACATAGCCGGAATACTCGGTGCCAATAACCGCAAGGACGGTTACTTGGAGGGCAACGGCTACCAAGTGACCTGGACGTTCGGTCACCTGTGCGGCCTGCTGGAGCCGCACGAGTATTCGCCCGACTGGAAGGCGTGGGCACTGAGCCGCCTGCCCATGATACCGGCGCGCTTCGGCATCAAGGTGATGGACGACAAGGGTATCCAAAAGCAGTTCAACGTGATTGCACAATTAGTGCGCGAGGCCGACGAGGTGGTGAACTGCGGCGATGCCGGGCAGGAAGGCGAACTCATCCAACGCTGGGTGTTGCAGAAAGCGGGCTGCAAATGTCCCGTGAAACGGTTGTGGATATCATCGCTCACGGAGGAATCCATCCGGGAGGGATTTGCCTCGCTGAAACCTGCCAGCGACTACCAGCGGCTGTACGAGGCGGGACTTTCCCGCGCCATCGGCGACTGGCTGCTGGGCATGAATGCTACACGCCTGTATACACTGAAATACGGGCATAACCGGCAAGTGCTCTCTATCGGGCGGGTACAGACACCCACGCTGGCCCTCATCGTCAACCGCCAACTCGAAATAGAGAACTTCAAGCCGGAGGCGTATTGGGAACTGAAGACCACATACCGCGACACGGTGTTTGCAGCCTCGGCGGGGCGTTTTCCCACCGTGGCCGAGGGGCAAGCCGCCTTGGCGCGGGTGAAGGGCGCACCCTTCACCGTGACAGGCATCACCACGAAAAAGGGCACGGAGTCCGCCCCCCGGCTGTTCGACCTCACCTCGCTGCAAGTGGAATGCAACAAGAAGTTCGCCTATTCCGCCGACGACACGCTCAAACTCATCCAAAGCCTGTACGAGAAAAAAGATAACCACCTATCCGCGTGTAGACACTACCTACCTGAGCGATGACATGTATCCCAAGATACCCGGTATCCTCAAAGGCATGAAGGGTTACGAGACCCTCACCGCCCCTTTGCTGGCGGGCAAGCTGCCCAAGTCGAAGAAAGTGTTCGACAACAAGAAGGTGACCGACCACCACGCCATCATCCCCACCGGCGTGCCGCCCAACGGGCTGACGGACACGGAACGCAACGTGTTCGACCTCGTGGCCCGCCGCTTTATCGCCAACTTCTACCCGGAATGCAAGGTATCGACCACCACCGTGGAGGGCGAGGCGGGCGAAGTGCCTTTCAAGGTGAACGGCAAGCAGATATTGGAACCCGGTTGGCGGGTGGTGTTCGACAAGACGAAAGGGGAAGCCTCCCAGGACACGCCGGACGAGGAGCGCACCCTGCCCCTTTTCACCAAAGGCGAAAGCGGCCCGCACGAGCCGAACCTGGCCGAGAAATGGACCTCGCCCCCAAAGCCTTACACCGAGGCCACGCTGCTGCGCGCCATGGAGACGGCAGGCAAACTGGTGGACAACGACGAACTGCGCGATGCGCTGAAAGAAAACGGCATCGGGCGGCCCTCGACCCGCGCGGCCATCATCGAGACACTGTTCAAGCGCAACTACATCCGCAAGGAACGCAAGAACCTCATCGCCACGCAAACGGGCATCGAACTCATCAAGACCATCCAGGAAGACCTGCTGAAGTCCGCCGAACTCACCGGCCTGTGGGAAAAGAAACTGCGGCAGGTGGAACGAGGCGAGTACGAGGCACGCGCCTTCATCGACGAGTTGAAGGAAATGGTGCGCACCATCGTGCACAACGTGAAGTGCGACAACCGCACGGTGGAGGAAATCATGTGGCAATCCGCCCCCGCGCCTCCAGCCGACCCCGTCGTGGGCACACCTTGCCCCCTATGTGGCAAAGGCAAGTTGATAAAGGGACGCACGGCCTACGGCTGCAGCGAATGGAAGAACGGATGCACGTACCGAAGAGCGTTCAATGGTTAGTGATTAACGGTTAGTGATTAGTGATTAACTACCCGCTACATCATAAATATATTAATATGGAACAAAACGTATTGACACAAGACATGCTGGTGACGGACGGCCTCACCGCCCAAACGATGGGATCTGGCACGCTGCCGGTGCTGGCCACACCGGCGTTGGTAGCCTTTTTGGAGAACACGGCCATGAAACTGGTGCACGACTTGCCCGACGGCACAACCACGGTGGGCACGTCCATGAATCTGCGCCATCTGCGGGCGAGTGCCGTGGGCGAAACCATCCGCTGCCGCGCCGAACTGACACAGCACGAGGGGCGCAAGTACACCTTCGCACTCCAGGCCACCAACGAGGCTGGCGACATCGTGGGCGAAGGCACGCACGAACGTTTCGCCGTGGACGTGGAACGGTTCATGGGCAAACTGAAACAACGATAAACATCAATTCTGCGCCCTGCCCGCACCAACCTGCGAAAAAAGCATTACCTTTGCATGCAAATCTTTTTTTATACAATCCCATTTATTTAAAGAAATGAAGAAAACAGCCATCCTATTCGGTGCCTTGTGCTGCCTGGCGGCATGTGGCACGAAGACCGACAAGCCTGCTTTGCTTGACGCGTCGGCATTTTCAACGGAAGTAGACAACAAACCGGTAGCCTTGTACACCCTGGAGTCGGGCAACGGGCTTTACATGCAGGTGACCAACCTGGGCGGACGGGTAGTGTCCCTCTTCGCGCCCGACAAGACCGGAAAGTATGAGGACGTGGTGCTCGGCTTCAACAACATCGACAGCTACTTGCACAATCCGGGCGAACGTTACCTCGGTCCGGTGGTGGGTCGTTACGCCAACCGCATCGCGCGGGGGCAGTTCATGCTCGACGGCGTGACCTACCAACTGCCCCTCAACAACAACGGCCAGACGCTGCACGGCGGGCTGACGGGGCTGGACATGGTGGCCTGGAACGTGGACGAAGTGACGGATAACGAAATCAAGATGTCTTACGTGTCGCCCGACGGCACGGACGGCTTCCCCGGCAACCTGACGGTGCGGATGACCTACACGCTCACCCCGCAGAACGAATTCAAGATACACTACGAAGCCACCACGGACAAGCCCACGGTGGTGAATCTGTCGCACCACGGCCTGTTCAACCTGAAAGGGGAAGGCAACGGCACCATCCTGGATCACGTGGTGACCCTCAACGCCAGCCACATCACACCGGTGGACAGCGTGCTGATACCCACGGGCGAGATTGCCCCGGTGGAAGGCACGCCGTTTGACTTCCGCACGCCGCACGCCATCGGCGAACGCATCGATGCCGACAACCAGCAGCTGAAGAACGCCCGCGGCTACGACCACAACTGGGTGGTAGACCGCAAGACGGCCAACGAAGTGGAATGGGTAGCCACCGTGGAAGAACCCGCATCGGGCCGTGTGATGGAAGTGTGGAGCGACCAGCCGGGCTTGCAATTTTATAGCGGCAACTTCTTCGACGGGAAAGTGACGGGTAAATATGGCCGCACGCAGAACTTCCGCGAAGCCCTCGCGCTCGAAACGCAGAAGTTCCCCGACAGCCCCAACCACCCCAACTTCCCCTCTACCCGGCTGAACCCGGGTGAAACCTATACGCAGACTTGCATTTACAAGTTCTATACGAAATAGGCGCGAAGGCGTTGCACACAGAGCGGCACGGGGGGTGAGACCCGAAGCCGCCTTACAAGCCTCCGTGCAGTTTCAACGCAAAGGGCTGAGTCCGTTGACGGGCTCAGCCCTTTGCGTTTGCCGCCGGAAGAAAGCGCAGCCAGGGATGCTTGCCGCTCCATTTTCCAACTTGTGCGCAGATGTTTTCCCGTTTCCCGCGAGCAGGAAAGGAAGAATTTTGCCGGGAAAAAGCCGCCCGGCCTGTTAAGATATGGTTACATCTTTATTGAGGAATGGTTGAGGATATTGCGTTTCTGTAAAATTCCCGTATATTTGCTGCATAAATTCGACTTATGGCTACCGACAACCCCATTTCCATCCTCATCGTGGACGATGAAATCGACATCCGCGAAATCCTGCAGTTCAACTTGGAATACGAAGGCTACAAGGTCGACCTTGCCGCCTCGGCCGAGGAAGCCCTGCAAGTGCTCACCCCTCAGCACAAGCTCATCCTGCTCGACGTGATGCTGGGCGGCATGTCGGGCTTCAAGCTGGCCGGGCAGCTGCGCAAGGAAGGCAACAATGTACCCATAATCTTCCTCACGGCCAAAAACACGGAGAACGACATGCTGACGGGCTTCTCCGTAGGGGGTGACGACTACATTCCCAAACCCTTCTCCATCAAGGAGGTGGTGGCCCGGGTGAAGACGGTGCTGAAGCGCACGCTGCAGGCCGCCCCCGTGCAACAGGCCGACCACCTGTACCGCCACGATGGACTGGCGGTGGACTTCGACCACAAGACGCTGTCGGTGGACGGCACCAATGTGGACCTGACCAAGACTGAGTTCGACATCCTGGCCTTGTTCGTACAGAACGAAGGCTCCATATTCTCCCGTGAGGATATCCTGGCGCGGGTGTGGAAAGAACAGGGATTGGTGGTGGTAGACCGCACCGTGGATGTGCACATTACCCGCCTGCGCAAGAAGCTGGGGCCTTACGGCAAGTGCATCGTGAACCGTACGGGCTACGGGTATACGTTCAAATGGTAATAAGGAATGTGCAAATATGCCAATGTGCTAATTGCAAATAGCGAAAATATGCCAAAGGCTTCCCTTTAATGCGCACCGCCCTTACATGAGTACATTGGATCTACATGAGCACATTTGCACATTATCACATTTGCATATTAGCAAATTAAAACATGAAACTCTCCTACAAGCAACGCCTGTTCCTGTATTTTCTCCTGTTGTTCACCGCCTTCACGGTGCTCATCATTATCCTGCAACAGCGCAATGAAAGGCAGTTGCGGCTGGAAGCGATAGAAAACGTGCTGGAGGATTACGTGGAGATTACCCACAAATACATCCGCCTGAACAGGCTGGACTCCACTTCGTTCGAACAACTGAAAGACTTCGACCTGTTCCTACTCGACAAGGTGCGCATCTCGCTGATAAACGACCGGGGGAAGTGATGTACGACAAGGGTATCTCGGACTATGAACTTGCGGAGAACCATCTCGACCGCCCCGAAATCCTGGACGCACTGGCACAATCGCACGGCGTGCACATCCGCCGCTCGGCTTCCACGGGGCAGGAGTATGTGTACTACGCCAAGCACTACGAGGGGTACTTCATCCGGGTGGCCCTGCCCTATAATCGGGAAACGAAGAACCTGCTGGCCGCCGAGCAACATTTCATCTACATCATCGTGCTGCTGTTTGCCATCGTGTTCGTGGTGATGAACTACGTGGCGGAACGTTTCCAAAGCTCCATCCTGCATCTGAAGGACTTCACTACCCAGGTAAAGCGCAACGACCGCCTGCCCGACAACATCTCATTCCCCGACGACGAACTGGGCGAAATAGGGCGGGAAATCATGGATATCTTCCGACAGAAGGAGGAGAGCAACCGCCGCTTCGCCATGGAGCAGGAAAAGTTGCTGCTGCATTTCCAGTATTCGGAGAAAGGCATCGGCATTTTCACACCCGCATTCGAGAAGGTGTACGTCAACACGCATTTCATGTACTACCTCAACCTGGTACTGGGCGAAAGCGAATCGGTGGACGTGAACGCCCTGCCCCAATACAGGGAGTTCAAGCCGGTGGCCGAGTTCATCAATTCATCCGAACGCAAGAGCAACCAGTTGGCCTATAACGTGCAGCGGGACGAGAAGGTGTTTGCCATACAGGCGGTGGCATTCGATGACGGCAGCTTCGAAATCACCCTGCACGACATCACCGAAATGGAGCAGACCCGCCAACTGAAACAGCAGATGACCAGCAACATCGCCCACGAGCTGCGCACGCCTGTGACCAGCATACACGCCTACCTGGAGTCGTTGCAGGACGGCAAAGTGCCACCCGACAAGCAGCGGCAGTTCATCGAACGTGCCTTCCTGCAATCGGAACGCCTGTCCGAACTGATTGACGACGTGAGCTTGATAAGCAAGATAGAGGAAGCGCCCTCGCTGTTCCGGATGGAGAGTGTGCCGATGGAGCCGCTGATCAGCGGGCTGGTATTCGACCTGGCGGACAAGCTGGAGCGGCACCACATCACAACCTCCGTTTCCGTGGAGCCGGACGTGTGCGTCATGGGCAACCCGTCGCTGCTCTACTCCATCTTCCGCAACATGATGGACAACTCCATCAAGTACGGGGGCGACCACATCGAAATACACATCAACCACTACCTGGAGGACGACGAGTTCCATTATTTCTCCTATTACGACACAGGGCGGGGTGTGGCTCCCGAACACTTGAGCCGCATCTTCGAACGCTTCTACCGGGTTGATTCCGGCCGCACCCGCGATGCCGGGGGCTCGGGGCTGGGGCTTTCCATCGTGCGCAATGCGGTGCTGTTCCACAAAGGACGCATCGAGGCCCGAATCCACGTAAAGGGCGGCCTGCAATTCCTGTTCACCTTGAAGAAATAATCCCAAATCGGTCATTAGACTTTGTCTGATTTCTGTTCTTGTGGCGAGCGGTTTTGTCGGCTTTTTCTCGAAGGCAAGCGGGCTATGCCGAGAGAAAAGGAGGCAAAAAACGCCGTCACAAGACGGAAAGCGGGCAAAGATATCCACAGAATGGTCTAATGATTTGGAATAAAAACCGTTCCCTTGGGTGTTTCCCGAAATCCGCTCCTTTCATCCATACAAAAAGCGGGTGCGACGACCCACACCCGCTTTCCTTTAACATTCGTCACTCTATTTCTTCCTATAGTCCTGGTAGATAGCCGCACCGATGCGCACCATGTCGGCCAGCCGTTTGGCGTTCACGGCAAACTTGTAAAGGCCGTCAAGGGGCAGGCTGCCGTCGTACTCCCCCGCCTGCACGGTGTGCACCAAGTGGGTCACCGGTTGTGTCAAGGTGAGGTATTCGTCCTCCAGGCGGTTTTCGCAGCGGTTGATTTCCCGCGCCAGGCGCACTTTGCGCAGCCGCAAGGCCTTCAGCGAGTCGATGGGTTCATGCTTCTTCATCATCATCCTCCTTTCCCTTGTCGTCCTGCTCCATCAAGCTCCGGATGACCGAACCGGCCACCGGGTCGATAATCAGCGGCTTGCGGAACACCCACACCACCGCCATGAGCAGCAGGATGAAACCTATTTCGATGAGCGACACCACCCACCCGATGCCTATCCACGCCATAAGCAGGTTGTATACCAACATGATGAGCAACATGAGCAAGGCCAAGCCCAACAATGCCGTGAAGATGAGCAACACGACCTTCCCCACCAGCACCGACACCTTTTCCACAAACGAGAGCCGGTAATACTCCGCCTTGAGATCGACATACTGCTTGATGGTATCGACCAAGCCTGCCGGTTCTTCCTTTTTCTTTCCGAGCCATAATGAGTGAGTTGATGACTGGGAATTGAAAGTTGGAAACGGGCGTCCTCACGTGGATTTCCCATTTTCAACTTCAATCCTCGCCTTCCTACTTCTTTTGCGGTTCCGGTTCTTTCGTACCCGAAGCAGTTTCCTTGATTTCATCAATGAGGTCTTCAGCCGATTCCACGAGATCCTCCAGCATTTCGGTCACACTGTTCTTGAAATCGCGGGTGGTTTTCGAGATTCTGCGCCTCGTCACCGTTCCCTTGGCGGGAGCAAACAATATGCCCAACGCCGCGCCTACCGCCGCGCCTCCCAAGAAGCCGAGGAGCACCTTGCCAACATTCGATTCGTTCATAACTTTATAATTTTAATTGGTTCTTTTGTTAATGAAACACACCAACTCCCTTTTTGTTTGGCAAAGGATTGTTTTTCACATTTTTTTATTCATCTGCCTTTGGAAATCCAAAAGAAAAGCCGGAAAACACGCCATACTTTCGTCTATTTTCCGTTACTTTGCCATCCGTTAATCACTAATCACTAATCGCTAACCATTAATCATTCGCCACGTGCCTTTCAAACTTATTTCCGCATACAAGCCCACCGGCGACCAGCCCGAAGCCATCAAGCAATTGGTGGAGGGGGCGCGAGCCGGACTGCCAGCCCAGGTGCTGCTGGGCGTGACGGGGTCGGGCAAGACGTTCACCATTGCCAACGTGGTGGAGCAGCTGCAACGCCCCACCCTCGTCCTGAGCCACAACAAGACGCTCGCGGCACAGTTGTATAACGAGTTTCAGTCGTTCTTCCCCGATAACGCCGTGCACTACTTCGTGTCCTACTACGACTACTACCAGCCGGAGGCCTACATCCCCGCCACGGACACATACATTGAAAAAGATCTATCCATCAACCAGGACATTGAGAAGATGCGCTTGGCCACCACGTCGGAACTGCTGTCCGGGCGGAGGGACGTGCTGGTGGTGTCGTCGGTGTCATGCCTCTACGGCATCGGCAACCCGGACGACTTCACCAGCAACATCATCCACATACACCGGGGGCAGAAACTGGTGCGCAACGCCTTCCTGCGCAACCTGAACGACGTGCAATACATGCGCAACGAGCTGGAACTGAACCGGGGCAACTTCCGCGTAAAAGGCGACACGGTGGACATCTTCCTGGCCTGCACCGACGTGGTGCTGCGCGTAGTGTTCTGGGGCGACGAGGTGGACGAGATACTGACCATAGACCCGGTGAACTACCACCCCATCGAGTATTACGACAGCTATACCATCTACCCCGCCAGCATCTTCGTCACCACCCGGGAACGCACCCTGCGCGCCATCGAGGAGATAGAACATGACTTGGCCGAACACGTGGCCTACTTCCGCTCTATCGGCA
>VOFD01000928.1_pt1 | contig 15106 bp, 24 predicted proteins | sample 5384101 | NCBI WGS metagenome assembly VOFD01 (sample SAMN12384723, study PRJNA508395) | human gut metagenome | isolation source: healthy gut C | host: Homo sapiens
TACCCAGTACAACAAATCCTGCTCTGGTTTTTTATTGTTACATAAGGTGTCTTTTTCCGTATGTTTGGAATAAGGAACACGTGTACTGTCATACTCAAACTCCAGTTCGGCTTTTTTAGCGAACCGTCATAATCCAGACCCAGTGTAACAACATTTATTGGGGGTTTTTGCTCCAAAAACAGTTTTTCTATTGCCTCCGAAACATTTACCTTCATAACCTTTTGAAGTTTAGGCAGTTCTTCGTACAAAAATTTTGCCCCGTCAGCATCTTTTACATCAGTAAAGCTTGCTTTAATAAGGTTTTGAGGCAGTGCAGAAACAGGTGTGGACGTAGGGAAAATTACATTTTGTATCTGCCCCATTTCAGCTGTCTTGAAAAATACCTGATTTCTTCAAACGGATAAGAGTCGCTTCCGTCCGGACGCTCCCATGTAAGGGATAAAAAGAACATTTCCTACCATAGAGAAGTTGACGGAAAGTTCAAGCTGCCATTCCTGATCATCAAAACGCAGGCGCTCTTTTGTTTTGCCGTCTATAACTTCTTCTGCCTTTGCAAGAAGCTGGAAAAATCCGTCAAACTTTGCAATAGGCACATCATACCAACCTGCTTTTTATCCAGGCGTGAACGCTGCAAAAAGCAGCTGGAATATTGCAATATCGATTTTTTCTTCATCATTAAGAACAAAAAGATTTGTCTGTTCTTTGAAGCTCTATTATTGCTCTTAATATAGCTTCGAGATCTCTTTATAACTTTGCCTGTTTCTCTGTCCATAACAAGTATGGAAAAGAAATTCTGTCTTCTTTTCGGGTTAAAATGAAAACATATCTGCCCGTAGGATGCTCAACAGGAGGAACATATTCATCGGAATAATCAAGGTGAATTTTGTGTACACGTTCCAGATATTCATCATAAACTTTATCTTCTATAACCTTTAATCCGACTGCAATAGCATGTTTTTACACCATTCTTCTTTCAACGGACAGCTGCAGTCAGCTTTTTACACCGGTTTTTGTAAAAGTAAGGCTTGTTTCGTAGGCATCTTTAAAATTGCCTTTCACCTGTGCGTCAACACCGGCAATTTTGGTATCGTAAGACATTACAATACCTTTTTGATAGCCTTCATATCCCCTTCTCCAGCTTCCGGGGGTGGCTTTATCCTTAATATACTTGTAATTAAATTTGCAAACGTTCATTTTGTAAAATATTAATAATCCTATCAGAAGGGAGGAACTGCCATTCTGACAAACATATAAACAAAAGAGAAAGCTTAAAAAAGATTAAGTCCAAACAGCTCTTTTGCTTAAAGTAAACACCACAGCCAAAAAACCTTTATTAACAGTCGCTAATAAAATTATACACAAAATCGATAAAATAACAATAGTTTTTCTTGCAAAGAATCAAACAAATATGTTATGATTGACCCATGAAAAAGGTAATAAGCAATCTGGCAGTAATGACTTTCGGTGCTATGATAGCGGCGTTTGCACTGGAAGGTTTTTAATCCCCAACAAAATTATTGACGGCGGCATTCTCGGTATTTCAATTATGACAAATTATAAAACTAATTTTCCGCTTGGCTGGTGTATATTTTTGTTTAATTTGCCTTTTATTTTTCTTGCACTGCAAAAAATGGGCAAAGCGTTTGTTGCTTTTACATTTTATGCTGTAACGGTTTTGTCTCTGGGTGTATCATTCATGCCTGTGTGGCTGAATCATAAACATGTTTCGGATCCTTTTCTTTGCCTGCATATTCGGCGGACTTATTCTGGGTGCCGGTGTAGGGGCTTGTTTTAAGGAGCAATTCATCGCTTGACGGTACGGAAATCCTATCCATAAGACTCTCAAAAAAAGATGGGGATTTTCCGTTGGTGAATTCATTATGTTTTTCAACCTGTTTATCTTCACTGCGGCGGGTTTTGTATACAATGACTGGCGAAGCTCCATGTACTCAATGATTTCATACTTCATTGCATACAGAGTAATTGATATAGTAATAGAAGGTCTGAATGAATCAAAAGCAGTGCGTATTGTTACTGAAAAACATACTGATATCGGTGACGCAATAATGAAAAACTTTGATGTCAGCGTCACATACTTAAAGGCCAGAGGCGGATACTCGGGACAGGAAAAGAAAATAATATTTTGCGTAATAAACAGGCTTGAAATTGCAAAACTCAAACAGCTTGTCAAAAATGTAGATGAATCAGCCTTTATCACAATAGAAAATGTTCACGAAGTGGACGGCGGACGATGTAAAAAACACGGACATTTTTAATGATTCGGACAAACACATATTTTACCATTTAAGCAAGCTTTTTAGGTAAAAACAAGTTTGATAAGGCGTTATCAAATCCAGCGTTGCAACTGCCGCCTTAAGACTTCACTATTCACTTAGTCAAAATATCCTACATACGGAAGATTGCGCATGTAACCTTCATAATCAACCCGTAGCCTACGACAAATTTGTCATCAATGTCAAAGCCGTAGTAATCGGGTTCTATGTCTGTTTTTCTTGCCATTTTTTGTTTAACAGTGTGACTACTTTCAGGTTTTTAGGTTTGTGTGTCCGGCACAGAATGTCCATTAAAAACTTCATTGTGCAGCCCGTGTCTATTATGTCTTCAACAATCAGTGCGTTTTTATTTTCTAAATTGGGCAGGGTCAAATCCATTGCCTGAACATGTCCTGATGATGTTTGGGAGTTTCCGTAGCTGGATACTCTTATAAACTCCATTTGAACGGGCATTTTAAGGTGTTTTGACAAATCACAGAAGAAGATACTCGAGCCTTTCAGCACACAAATAAGCGTCAGGTCTTCTTTGGTGCCGAAGTCTTTGTTTATTTGTTCGGCCAGTTCTTTTGTTCTTTTTCTATTTGTTCTTGAGTAAATAAAATTTTTAAATCTTCAACTTTTTTATCGAGCATTTTTTTATACCTGTTTTGTAACGGTTAACATATGAGAAGGAAGATTTTGAGCCCTTAATTTTTCGCTCAGGCATACACCCGCAGCCCAGAGCACTTCACTTTTTTTTTACATAAAAGAAGTATATCGTCTCTTTTGAATTTTTCCAACCCTTTGTTTATAAAAAGTTTTTTGAGTTTCATTGTTCCCCTGCATGCCGAATGGCTGTATAATATCGCCGTGCAAACGGGTGCGCAGGGTTAAGTTGAAATTGTCCTCAAGAAAAACAAAAGCCTTTTTTTCTGTTGCTCTCTGGGTATTCCGACACCGATGAAGCGGTATATTTTTCTATTGTAAAAAAATGTGATTATGAAAAATTGTATGAACCGCATTTTGTGATTGTTATTTCATCTTCTGTTTTTACGGGTTCGAGGTCATCTATTGTGCAGATTTTTTCTTTAGAAACAAAAGAGCCACAGGTCTTTTGTCAAAGACAGGGTCTTTCCGGATTTGTATTTTGCGTTTTTGTTTATAAATTCATAAATTTCGTCTACTTTTTTTGAATCGTAATCAAGATTTTTTCTATCAAAAAGTCAAAGATAATTTTTTTTCTGTACATCCTGTGACAGGTTTATAAATTTTTGGGTCATTATATGTCCGGATGAGGTTATGTCTGTTCTTATTTTATCCAGATATTCTTTTATAATATTTTGTTCCGATATTGCAATTTTGAAAGGTTAAGGATTACATCGTCTATTTTCGGGTTAAGATTTTTCAGCTCCGATATTATCTGATGTCTTAAAAATTGCGTGCATATTTTGTGTCAAAATTGCTGGAATCGTTGTTTGGTACGAGTTTATTGACAGTGCAGTAGCGCATGATATCTTTTCTTGAAAAACTCATAAGAGGTCTGTATATTGTACAGGGTTTATAATTCGGCAGGCATGTTTTTCCGGTATACCGCACAATCCTTTTACACCCGTGCCTTTTGTAAGACGGTATAAGATAGTTTCCGTATTATCTGATTTTGTATGAGCAAGGAAGAGCCCGTCTGCATTATATTTTTTAAAGCATTTTTTAAAAAATTCATGTCTTTTTTTCTCTTTGCAGTTTCTGTTTTAGGAACCCCGTCAGGCAGAGTTTCTGTATAGAATTCTATATTTTTTTCTTTGCAGTATCTTTCGCAGTTTTCCTGTTCTATTTCCGCTTCACGCCCCCGCCAGTTGTGATTCAGGTGCAGTGCAATAAGCCTGAAAGGTGTTTTTGGGATATCCTGTGCAAGATATCTAACATGCACATAGAATCATAACCGCCGGAAAATCCGACGATAAAGGTCTTGTTTTCATCAAAAGTTCATATTTTTTAAAAAATTTTTAACTTTGTTAATCATTTTACAGGATTCTATAAGTTTTTTGGCCTCTATAATTGCATCATCAAGATTTTTGTTTCTGACTATTTTTCTTGCATAAGAACCTATTCCTATCCCTTTATACCTGAGACAACACATTTTTGCTAACTCGGAAGTTTTTTCATTTGTTCCGCCCGACATAAATATGTAAGTGCCGAAGGGCCGGACAAAGATGAGCCATGGCAGCAGCCTGCAAAGTGGAGTTAAAAGTATTATCCCCCTCCTGACATGGGAACACCGTCAGCCTGAATAATAAAGTTTGTGTCGCCTTTCCATTTTATGACTTTATTTATGAGTTTTGTAACTCTTTCGTTGCTGTAATATTTTCTGTCAAGGCAGAGGCTTAATATTCCTTTAAAATTGTTTAGAACATATTTTATTTCTTTTTCCGGAATTTTTTACGGAAAGATGAAGTTCTATACAATCAAGATTGTAATCCTGCGCTATTTGTACAATATTTTCTATACTTCCTACATTATAGTCGCAGAAACTTATTGCTTTGCAGTCATCGCATTTTTGCAGCCTATGCATTTTTCTTTTATAACTGACGGGTATTTATCTTCCCATACAATTGCCTGTCTCGGGCATTTTTTTTATACATTTTCCGCAGCGTTTGCACTTTTCCGTATTAATAAAACATTTTTGTACGTGGCTGTCCCCGCTTACGCCCGTGCTTATTGTATAGAAAAAAGTCATCTGTGCTTCTGCCGGTTTTTTCAATTGTTCTTAGCACTGTTTCCACGGCTTCTCTAGAAGGGTTTATGTCGAACATATCAGCACCTGCTTTTGCATATATTTCAACAAGATTTTCTATCTCTTTAAAATCCTGATTTCCGAGACCTAAAACCAGTTTAAAAATTTTGTTGCTTTCAAGAGTTTGTGCAAGATTTTTTTCATAGGCTAAAAATTGATTCTTTCTTTTTCAACAACAATCGGTTTTTTGTTTACTCTTGTGTAAATTGCGCCTATGTACTCTCCAAGCACTCCCATGCAGAAAAGCTGTATGGACGCAAGAAAGAATATGCTTATTATGATAGGAGCCATGCCGAGAGTAAATTCTTCCCAGAAAATAAGTTTTAAAATAAAATACATTACCCGAAGAAAGCTCAGAAAAGAAAAACCAAACCCCAGAAACGCCATAAGCCTCAAAGGAACTTTGGAGTGTTTTACTATGCCTATCATTGCATTGTCGTAGAGTGTGTAAAAATTATTTTTGTAAAACCTCTTTTTCTTGCGGGCTGTTTAAAATCGACAAAGGCTTTTTCAAACCCGATTTCACAAATCAGACCTCTTATATAGGGGTATGGGTCGTTGAGGCTTTTTATAATGTCTATCACCTGTTTGTCAAAAAAGTCCGAAACCGGTGCAGTTTTTAACAAGGTTTGTATCGTCATCCGCTATACGCGAGACAAACTCGTAGTATAGTTTTCTTAAAAGGAAAAACAGGAAAGACTCTTCGCTTTCTGTTTTTCGCCCGAGAACAATTTTGTATCCCTGTTCCCATTTTTTCGATAAAGTCTTTTATGAGTTCCGGCGGGTCCTGCAAATCTGATGCAAGATAGATAACAGCATCTCCGGATGCCTGAATCATCCGTAGTAAGGCGAGCGTATGTGACCGAAGTTTCGGGCATTCAGGATTACTTTTATACGTTGATCTTTTTGTGCAAGTTCTCTGAGTTTTTTTCTGTTCCGTCAACAGAACAGTTGTCAAGAAGAATATATTCAAATTCATACCTGTCACAAAAAGGCTCAATTGCCTTCATTGCCCTTTCATACAGGGTGTCCAGATTTTCTTCTTCGTTGTAACAGCTTGAAACCAGACTGATTTTTTTCATAAAACCCCTCGTAAAATTTTCTAAACATTATTATAACACGCGCTCTTTTTGGGATAAACTATAAAAAGACCCTCTGATAAAAATTTGTGATAAACAAAGTTAAAATGCGGGGATGAAATATTATTTTTTATATCAATTTGCGGGAGTTTTGATGGAGAATACCTGGTTTAAACCGGAAAAAGTTTTTTTAATATTGTGTTTATTCTGGGGATTTTTGTATCTTTTTGTTTCTCCTCCTTTTACCGCCGCTGATGAATGCTGTCATTTCTGGAAAATTTATTTGATTTCGGAAGGAAAATGGAGTGCAAAAAAAACTAACCTCTCCCTTGCAAACGGTATCGTAAGAGACAGGGTGCTTTCTATGACCGGAGAGTATGTTCCTTTGGGCATGTACAAAGCGGGGTATAAAAATATAAAACAAGGTGGAGAGATTTTGAAAAAGACAAATTTGTCACAAACAAAAGAGATTTTGTCTTATCCTCTGGAAAAAGATAAACAGATATTCAACACTTTCCCCGTGCCCGTGTATACGATTTTTTCTTATCTGCCTTCGGTTGTGTTGATGAAGATAATGACCCTTGCAAACATAAACCCCGGGGTTATGATGTATGTTTAAGACTTGTGTCTCTTATTACATATACGGCTTTAATATATGCGGCAATAAAGATAATGCCTTTTAAAAAATGGCTTTTTGCTTCGCTTGCGCTTTGCCTGCGGCTGTTTATCAGGCTTCTATGATAAATACGGACGGTATTACGATTGGTGCGGGGTTTTTGTTTATTGCGCTGACTCTTTATTATGCTTTTGGAAAAAATACCGGGTAATCGGCAAAAAACAGATTGCTGTCTATCTTGGTATCGGGTTGTGGTTTTTGGTGTGCAAGTTTGCTTATGCGCCTGTGTTGTTGATTTATTTTTTGATTCCGAAAGAAAAGTTTGAGTCGCAAAAACTAAGATATAAAGCTTTTGCGTGGGCTGCAGTTATTCTTGTTTTGTTTGTCTTTGCTGTTGTTTTATGTAAACAGCCGGATAACGGCGCATACAGATGATGTTTATATGAGGCAGGCCGCCTTTGCATTTTTGATAGAAAAGCCCGTTATATTTTTGAAGGCTTTATTGTATACGGTTATTGTAAAAGGCAAAGACTTTTTACGGGTGTTATAGGGAGTTTTGGCTGGGGTGAGGTGAAGCTTCCCGTTTCTTGTGCGTTATTATATTATCTTTCTGTTATTTTATTTTCTTTGTTTAATTTTAAAGAAGATGTACAAGAAAAAGATGCTTGGGCTAAAAGATAAAATTTTATTTTTGTTTATTTTGTATCATATTTCTTTTTTGCTTTTTGTTGTTTGTATTTAAATTTTCAAATCTCGCAAGACGGTACAATCGGCGGTTTTTGGGGCAGGTATTTTATTCCTGTTTTGCCGCTTTTGTTTTTGTGTTTACAAAATAAAAAGTTTTTTGTTAAAACAAATGCACTCATTTTTGTAAATTTGTTTTTTATAAATTTTGTTTTGTTTGTAAGTTTGATAAGGATATTGTACAGATTTTATGTATAGACAATGTTTAAAACCGCAAAATATTTTTGCTTTTTATATGTTTGATTTTCGGATTATTTTTTTGTATTTTTTAATCCGCCTTTTCAAACGCCTGATGAGGCCCAGCACTTTTTTAAGATGTGGGGATTTACGCAGGGTACTTTTAATTTTAAAGTTTTAAACGGATACTCCGGTGATGTCTGCCTGACAGTGTTATTAAAATAAGCAAGTTTGACAGATTGTGCCGTCATCCGGAGTTAAAAACCTCGGCAGGAGAGATTTTTTCCGCTTTGAAGATTAAACTGGAAAAAGACAAAACATCTTTTTATGTTTTTACACCTACATCTTATACGCCGGTGTCTTATTTTCCCATATTTTTAATATTGTGGGCAATGAAGCTCGTAAGCGTTCCGCCGTTAATTATGCTTTATATAATGCGGTTATGTTCTTTGTTTTTTTGTATACGGGGCTTTGTTATCAGGCAATAAAAGTAATGCCTTTTAAAAAATGGCTTTTTGTTCTTCTGACACTTTTGCCCATGGCCGTGTATGAAGGATCCTCCGCTACAGTGGATCCGTTAACTACAGGGAACGGGCTTTTTGCTAGTTGCTTATACATTGCACCTTGCATATAGCGACAGTGTAAAAAATATCGGCAAAAAAAGAGCTCTGTGTTTTCGGGTTTCTTGTCACATTGCTTTTGCTGTGCAAATACGCTTATCTGCCGTTTTTGCTTTTTGTATTTTGTACTGCCAATGAAAAAGTTTTCTTCCGCAAAAAAAATTTATTGGAGTGTTTTTGCTTTTCTGGTGCTGTTAAATACAGCTGTGATTGCCCTGTTTATCTGTCATGTAACAAATGTATCGCAGGGAATTGTAACAGGAGCTCCGGGATATGACAAAAATTTATGATAGCTTTTATTTTGAATCGGTTTCACTGGTTTATGGATTTTGTTTTTAAAACGATGCATGCATACTGGCTGTCTTATTACTATGCTTTTATAGGGCTTTTGGGCTGCAATGATGCACCTTTGCCTATTTTTGCATTAAACCTTTATTCTGTTATGCTTTTTGGCTCTGCATTGATAAAAACAAATAGTGAAGAACAAACATTATCTTTAAAAAGATAAGATAGTTTTTGTTTTGATATTTTTTATTGACAGGGCTTATTATACTTGCTTCCGTATTTATTTTGTTTCAGTGTTATCCGTTATTTTGCGGGGTGCAGGGCAGGTATTTTATCCCTGTTATGCCTTTATTCTTTTGCTTTTTGATAACAAAAAAATTGTCTGGAATAAATATCCTCTGCTTTTGATTTTGTGCATTTTGATATTGATTCCTTTTTTCGGTTACAACAATACTTGGCAGGTTTTACTTGTGATGATGAGAGTTTTTTTAAAAAATAAATTTAATATATTAATCCTGTTTTTATTTGCCGTGATTGCTTTTGCAGGTGTCTTGCATCATGAAATATGGAGAGATGAAGGGCAGGTCTGACTTGTTGTAAGAGATTTAAATCTTTATGGCGTTTTTGACCATGTAAGAAATGAGGGACATCCTCTGTTGTGGTATTTGCTTGTTATGCCTTTTGCAAAGCTCAAACTGCCCGTTATATCAATGCAGTTTTTGAGTTTTGCTTTTTATGACTGCTTGCCGCAGGGTGTTTTTGTGGTTTTCTCCTTTTAGCAAGGTTAGTAAAGTCTGTGTAATTTTCAGTGCGGGTTTTTGTACTGGCTCACGATAATTTCAAGAAGCTATTCCATAATACCGTTATTTTTTGTTTTTGACTGCTGTTTTTATAGCAGACAAAAAAGTATCCTACTGGTATTGCGTTTTTAATATATTACTTTCAAATACGCATATGCTTATGTTTGGTTTTTGCAGTGCAATTGCTCTGCTTTTCGGGTATGAAAATATTATTAAAAATCCTGAAAACAGGAAAAAATATACCGCTCCTTTTATAATTACGCTTGTTTGTCTTGCGGTTACTGCATTGTATGTACTGACAAGACCGGAAGAAAATGTGAGCGCAGCGGTTGCTCCTTTGAGTACAATCAATTTTGCCGATATATGGTCTTCTGTCAGCGGATTTTTTGTAAATATATATGCGGAATCCTCTTTGAATGCAATAATCGGCGGAATTTGCATTCTTGCCGCTGTTGTATGGCTGTTTGTAAGAGATAAAAAGTGGGGATTTGTCTTTTGTTTTGGGGGTTGTACCAGCTATACATTTATGTATGTGTCTGCAGGTCTTCTCCGGAAAAGGCTGTGCTTATTTTGTTGACACTGGTTTTTTGTTTGTGGTGTGTTCTCATTTGCAGGACATTTACAACAAAGGAAAAGGTTTTTGTTAATCTGCTTGTTATTTTGATTTTTGGTTTGACGTTAAGACTGGGGTATCAGCTGTATAGGTATGATATTTTATACAAATACTCGGGAAGCAAAGAGGCCGCAGTTTTTATAAAAAACAATATAGAAAAAGATGCGGTAATAATTTCCAATATGACATTGACCACATCGGGATTGCTGGCATATCTGCCAGACAGGCAATTTTACGTTACCGTGTTTAATGATTACTATACATACGGTTATAAAAAATTCAGTATGAAAAAAGAGCGGAATTTTGAAGGACGTAAAGTTTATTATATATACAGCGCTCTGGAACGACCGGGTAAAGATAAGGAGGTTATTTTTTGTCAGTGCGGCGGATACTCTTATCCCCACAGAGGTGTTTTATATTGCGAGAGATAGGGGTTTATGATAAAAGATTTTTTTAAAACAGAAAATATATTTTTAATTTTTTGCCGTGTTTGGGGGTATTGTTTTTTGCTTGTTAATCCTCCGTTTCAGTCTCCGGATGAACCCGAGCATTTGTTTAAGATGTGGGGATATACGGAGGGCTCTTATAATCATAAACTCAATGACGGCTGGGCGGGTCAGGTTCTGCCGGAAAGTTTTGCCGCAATGTATAAGGTGTATGATGCATACAGAATGTCTAACAATCCCGTTCCTTTTGATGTTACGTTAAAGGCCTCAATGCTTCCTCTGGATAAAAATAATACGGAGTTTTTGCGCTTTACACCTTCTTCTTACACACCTTTTTCTTATTTTCCTTCATTTATTGTTTTGTGGATATTGAAGATATTAAATGCGACGCCTCTTTTTATGATGTATGTTCTAAGGTTTTGCTCGCTTCTTGTGTATCTGGCTTTGTGTTATTTTGCCATAAAAATTACGCCCGTAAAAAAAGATACTGTTTTTTATTTTTGCAATGCGCCGGTTTGCGTGTATCAGGCGACTTCCGTCAGTACGGACGGGTGACTTTTGGAGTGATATTATTGTTTCTGGCATATACTTTCAGACTGGCTTTTGATGATAATGTTGAAAAAATAAGCCGGAAAAGTTTTCTTTTCTGGGCGGGGCTTGTTGTTTTAATCGGAATTTTAAAGTTTTCTTATATGCCTTTGTGCGCGGTCTATTTTTTAATACCGCAGAAAAAATTTTCTTCAAAATGAATATATAAAAAATTTTTTGATAACTCTTATTTCCGGCTGTATTGTTTCTATGGCCGTTGTCCTGCCTGCAATGAACTCGGACGGGCTTATCAGATACAATTATGAAAACAATCTGCTTCCAAGCGGTGAGGTGATTAAAAATATTATTCTTCATCCGGTTATTTATATGCAGAATATTATCAAAACCGTATGGCACCTTGCTTATTTTATGAGCCAAAATATGATTTCCAGTATCGGCGTAACTTTTGCGATGATTCCTGCGTCTGTTTCTTACTTTTGCTGGTTTTTGATTTTTGCGGGAAATTATTTTTACGAAGAAAAAGAAGAGTTTGTGCGGATTGATTGGTTGCGGAAAATTTTTATTGGTGCCGGTGTAATCATTTCTTTTTTAATTATGATTACGGCCGTACATATTATTTATCAAACAAAAGGTTATATACTGGGGATGCAGGGCAGGTATCTTACACCGCTGATTCCTTTTTGTAATGCTTTTTTATTTACATGCGGATTTGTTAAAATTAAAGGTGCCGTCATAAAAATTCTGCTTATATTGTCTGTTCAATATGTGCTTTTTGTAAATTTGATGACGGTTATAAACAGGTATTATTAGTCTTTAAAAACGGGAAAATCCAAAAATGGAAACAGAAAAAATAAATAAAACACATGTAAAAAATATAATCCTTACTTTTGTATATGCGTTGTTCACATTGCTGATTGTCCTGCACCATGAAATCTGGGCAGATGAGGCACAGGTCTGGATGATTGCAAAGAATGTTTCTTTTTGGGTTTGTTTAAACATCTGGTCAATGAGGGCATCCGTCTTTCTTTTTATCTTGTTATGATGCCGTTTGCAAAAATGGGGTTTTCCGCATTTTTTATGCAGATAGTGTGCTGGGCATCTATGTGCTGTGCGGTGTTTTTGCTTTTGCAGTTTTCGCCTTTTAACGGATTTGCAAAGTTTGCGGTTATAACAAGTGCGGGGTTTTTGTATTTTTTTTCCGGTAATTGCAAGGAGCTATTCTATAATACCCCTTCTTGTTTTTGCACTTGCTGTTTTGTACCCGAAAGCTAAAGAGAAGCCTTTTTTGTATGCAATTTTGCTTGTTATACTTGCAAACACTCATGTCATAATGTTTGCATTTTGTGCTTTGCTGGCTGTGTTTTTCTTTTTTGGATAATGTTTTAAAAAATTCTGAAAATGAGCTGCAACAGGCTGATCGTGTAAAAAATAAAATTTCTTTTGCAGTAATGTGTGCCGGTCTTCTGGCTGTTATATTGCAGTTGGGCGGAACAACTTCGAGCAATGCGTTTATTAAGTTTGATTTTATAAATTTAATTGCAAATGCTGTGAAAGTTTTTAGCGAATTTTTTATAAACGGTTTTGATGAACAGTATGCGGATACCTCACAGATAATGCTTTCCGACATTGGAACGGTATTGATATTTTTTGAGTGTTATTTTATACATTTTTCTTTTTGTTTGTCTTTTTAAAACGCAGTAAAAAATGTTTTTGCTTGCGTTTTTGGGTGTGGGGTTTCAAATAGCGGTTTATATCGTAGGCTACAATCACTGGATTTTGTTACGAGAATTTTCTGTGCTCATTTGATAATGCTTTTTTGCTTCTGGATTGTTCTTGGTTATAAAAACCGGAAACAGAATCAAAAGGCTTTTTTGGTACAAAAACGCTTAATCCGCCTTTAGCATGTTTCTTTTTTTAATAACAATGCTCAACGGACTTAAGTTTGCTGTTCTTGATTTGTTTAATCCGTATTCCGGTGCAAAAGAGACCGCAGAGTTTATTGAAAAAAATATAGACAAAAACAATTCGATAATTGTAACGGACAATGACCCTTATGCTATTGCTCTTGTGTACTATCTGGACGGAAAATATGATATTTATTCCGCCAGAACACAAAAAGGTTCTGCGATACATAATCTGGGATAAAAATTTATATCATGTTCTGGACGGTTCAAAATGGGCGGTTTATGCCGACTATATGAGAGAATACAATAATGATTTTAAGGGTAAAAAGATTTATGCCGTTGTGTCTGATTTTAATCTTTACAAATTAAATGTAAAAAATATAAATGGTTATAAATTGTTGTTTTAAAAGCAAACCCGCCGTGAAAAAATTTGAGGGTTTCAGAGTTTTGGAGTACAGCCGTTAGTGTTGTTATTGCTTTAAGTGAAATATTAATTTTTCATTAATATTTGAAATATTTGCACAACAAAATGATATAAAAGAGTAGTAAGTTATTAGGTAAAATAGATAAATAGAAAAAAGAGAGATAATAAAAAGGAGGAATCTATGTCAATCAGACCTTTAGGAGACAAGATAGTAATCAAAGTTATCGAAGATACAGAAAAAACCGAAGGCGGAATTTTTATTCCCGACTCTGCAAAAGAAAAACCGCAAAAGGTGAAGTTATTGCTGTAGGACCCGGCAAAACTTTGGAAGACGGCAAAAAGAAGAAATGGAAGTTAAAACAGGCGATATCGTTTTGTTCGCAAAATATGCCGGTACAGACGTAAAATGAACGATGAAGTTTTGAAAATTATGTCTGTTAAGGATGTTTTGGGCGTTTTGGAAGCGTAATCGGATTTTTCTTGTTTTATAACAGAAATTCAATTTCAAATCTGATATTACGCTTTTAAAACAACTAAACTCAACTTAAGGCTCGCAACTTGGGCTTTTTAAATTTTATTAATTTCCAAAGCCCTCAAACACACTCCGCCTTGATGTTGTTTTGTTAAGTTGTTCTAAAAAGCTTCATATATGATTTTCAATAGAATTTCTGTCTAAAACAAATTTAAATAAAATAATATTAACTAAGGAGAAAATAAAATGGCTAAGAAAATTGTATTTAATGAGGAAGCCAGAAAGAGCTTGCTCAAAGGTATAGATGCGGTAGCCGATGCCGTAAAAGTAACACTCGGACCAAAAGGAAGAAATGTTATTCTGGAAAAAGAAATTGGCGCACCTCAAATAGTTAACGACGGTGTAACTATTGCAAAAGAAATTGAACTGGAAGACGGACTGGAAAACGCCGGTGCACAGCTTCTTAAAGAAGTTTCTTCAAAAACAAATGACGTTGCAGGTGACGGAACAACAACAGCTTCAGTTCTTGCACAGGCTATTGTACGAGAAGGTTTGAGAAACCTCACTGCAGGCGCTAATCCTATCGGTATGAAACGCGGTATGGACAGAGGCGTTGAAATGGCTGTAGAAAAAATCAAAAAAATGTCTCAACCGGTTGATTCAAAAGACAAACTTGCTCAGGTTGCTACAATTTCTGCAGGCAACAATGCACAAATCGGTGATTTGATTGCAGATGCTATGGAAAAAAAGTAGGTACTGACGGTGTTATCACTGTTGAAGAATCAAAATCTTTCGGCACTAACTTAAAAGTTGTTGAAGGTATGCAGTTTGATAAAGGTTATATCTCACCTTACTTTGTTACTGATGCGGAAAGAATGGAAGCAGTCTTGAAGATGCTTATGTTCTTTGTGTTAACAAAAAATCAATTTGATTTCCGACCTTGTACCTATATTGGAACAGGTTGCACGTGACGGACGTTCACTTCTTCTCGTTGCTGAAGACGTAGAAGGCGAAGCCACTTGCTACTCTTGTTGTAAACACAATGAGAAAAGTTTTAAGAGCTGTAGCTGTTAAGGCTCCGGGTTTTGGCGACAGAAGAAAAGCAATGCTTGAAGATATTGCTGTATTGACAGGCGGCCAGATGTTTACTGAAGAACTCGGCATTAAACTGGAAAATATTACCGTTCAAATGCTGGGCAGAGCAAAACGTGTTACTGTTACAAAAGATAATACAACAATTGTTGTCGGTGATGAAACAAAGGCTCAGGTTGCAGACAGAATTAAATTAATCAAAAACAAATCGAAGCTTCTGA
>VOFD01002222.1_pt1 | contig 15067 bp, 22 predicted proteins | sample 5384101 | NCBI WGS metagenome assembly VOFD01 (sample SAMN12384723, study PRJNA508395) | human gut metagenome | isolation source: healthy gut C | host: Homo sapiens
CCAGCACGATGAGGGCCAGGGACGCGACGATGCGGCCGAAGCCAAAAGCCATAGGCCAGCAGCCCGTCCAGGGAATAGCCGATGCTGCCCGTGTCGACGCCGATAATGCCAATCGTCGCAAAAATTCCCAAAAGATACAGACTAATCCGATAATTTCAAATTTCAGCAGGGACGCGCCTTGCTTCGCCGTCCCCGTTTTTTTTCTCCGTCCCGCCGTCCGGCCAGTCTTGCGGGTCTTACGTTCTGCCATTCCATTCACCTTCTATATCTCACTTGCCGCCCCGCCGTTCTCGCCAGCGCGCGGCCATGTCCTTTTCCTTGCCGTAAGCCGACGGCTTGTAATACGCCTTGTCTTTCAGCGGGTCCGGCAAATACTGCTGCTCTACCCAGCCGCCGGGGAACGAATGGGGATACTGATACCCCTCGCCCCGTCCCAGGGAAGCGGCGCCGCTGTAGTGGCTGTCCCGCAAATAAGCCGCCACGTCGCCGCAGCCGCCGCGGCGCACGTCGGCCAGAGCCGCGTCGACAGCCATGTAGGCGCTGTTGCTCTTCGGCGCGCAGGCCACGTACACGACGGCTTCCGCCAGGATAATCCGGCCTTCAGGCCAGCCGACGAGCTGCACAGCCTGAGCCGCCGCGTTGGCAACGACCAAGGCCTGCGGATCGGCCAGCCCCTACGTCCTCGGCGGCACAGATGACCAGCCGTCTGGCGATAAAGGAAGGCTGCTCGCCCCTTCAATCATGCGGGCCAGATAGTGTAGGGGCCGCGTCCGGGTCGGATCCGCGCATGCTCTTGATGAAGGCCGACGCCGTATCGTAATGGGCGTCGCCCTTCTTATCATATGTATACACCTTGCGGCCGGCCACCTTCTCTACGACGTCATGGCTCAGCTCTCCCCCGTCGGGCACGAGCATGGCCGCCTGCTCCAGCAGGTTCAGCCCCTACGCGGGCGTCGCAGTCGGCCAGGCGGGCAATCGTACGCAGGACTTCTTCCGACGCAGCGAGATGATGAACTCCCAGCCCTTTTTCCGTATCCCCAGGGCACGACGCAGCACGGCGGCAATGGCTTCTTCCGACAGGGGCGACAGGGCACGACGCGCAGCCGCGACAGCAGGGGCCGGTTGACTTCAAAATAAGGGTTCTCCGTCGTCGCTCCGACGAGGATTACCGTGCCGTCTTCCACATAAGGCAGCAGGACGTCCTGCTGTCCCCTTGTTGAAGCGATGGATTTCGTCGATGAATAAAATCGTCCGCCGCTGATACAGGTGCACGGCGTCCTTCGCTTCCTGAATGACCTTCCGCAGCTACCCGCCGTGCCGGCTGTGACGGCATTCAGGCGGACGAAGCGGCTGTTGTTTCGCAGGCAATGACGTGAGCCAAAGGTCGTCTTGCCGACGCCCGACGGCCCGTACAGCAGCAGGGAAGGAATGGTGTCGCGCTCGATCATAGCCCGCAGGAACGTTCCTGCCCCGACAATCTGTTCCTGCCCGTATATTTCATCTAATGTCTGCGGCCTCATCCGGACGGCTAAGGGCTCGAAGGATGCCTTCTGCCGCTCACTGGCCATAGAAAATAAATCGTCTCCGCTCATTTGTTTGCTCCTCAGACTAAATAGAACGCCGCCAAGAAATCTTAGCGGCGACATGTATGTAAAACGTACGTATTATGAACAAGAAAAGAAGCCCCACCATGCCGTTTATAAACCGAGTTTTGAGCCTGCCTAAGCAGGTGGGTGTCCTCCTACAGAGGTCAGCAGTCCAGTGAAGGCATTGCTTCGCTATGCAGAGTCCGGACTCCCAATGTAAAAAAGATGTTGGTTCAAAACATCGAGACCATTTACGTACACAGTAGGGTTTCTCTTGTTCCTAGTATAATAAAAAAACGATTGTAAAATCAAGCCTTGACAATTTATTCCTCTTTGTTCCATGCATATTTCTTATGCATTTAAGAAATACTTGTACGAAAAAGCAAGGAATATCTTGTATTGCAGGACTTGGCAACTTTGAAAAAGCTGCCGGGACGAGCCGTGCAGCTTTTTTCCGTCACATCGGGACTATGTGAAATAGGTCCCTATTATTTTAATACGCTCTTTACCGTGTTGGCTACGTTTTCTGCTGTAAAGCCGAATTTTTCGAAAAGCAGTTCTGCCGGAGCCGAAGCGCCGAAGCCCCTGCATCGTAACGGTCGCGCCGTCGAGGCCGACGTATTTGCCCCAGCCGAAGTCGGAAGCCGCTTCTACGGCTACGCGGGCGCGGACATTGGCCGGAAGGACCTGAGCCTTGTAGGCGTCGTCCTGCTGTTCGAAAAAGTTCTATGCAGGGCATGCTGACGACGCGGACGTCGACGCTTCTTTCGCCAGCATATCCTTGGCTTCTACAGCCAAAGATACTTCGGAGCCGCTGGCGATGATGATTGCGTCAGGCGTTTCTTCGCCGCGTCGGCTACGATATAGCCGCCCTTCAGGGCTTCCCTTTGCTGCCGGCAAGCTGCGGCAGGTTCTGGCGGGTCAGGACGAGCCGTCGGCGTTTCCTGGCTCGTAACGGCCAGATACCAGCCGGCAGCCGTTTCCGTCGCGTCGGCCGGACGGAATACGTTGACGTTCGGGCGTAGCCCGGAGCATAGCCAGCTGTTCAATCGGTTCGTGCGTCGGGCCGTCTTCGCCGACGCCAATGCTGTCGTGAGTCAGTACGTAAGTCGTCGGCAGCTTCATCAAAGCGGCCAGGCGAATCATCGGCTTCATGAAGTCGCTGAATACGAAGAAGGTACCGGCATAGGGACGGAGGCCGCCGTGGAGAGCCAGGCCGTTGGTCATGCCGCCCATAGCCAGTTCGCGGACGCCGAAGTGGAGGTTGCGGCCGCCATAATTGCCCTTGCTGAAATCGCCGGCGTCGTCCATGTACGTCTTGTTGGACGGAGCCAAATCGGCGCTGCCGCCGATGAGCTGCGGCACGAGGTCTTTCAGGCGGTTGATCATGATGCCCGACAGGTTGCGCGTGGCCTGCGGCTTGTCGGCGTAGGCCCAGAAGTCTTCATTTTTCCAAGAGCCTGCGCGTCTACGGCGCTGTAGAAGGCGTCCCATTTCGCTTTCATATCGGGATATTTCGCTGCGTAGTCAGCAAACAAGGCGTTCAGGCATCTTCTGCCGCTGCGCCCTTTTTGCTCAGTTCTTCGTAATGAGCGTAAACTTCGTCGGGAACATAGAACGGTTCCCTTGGCCAGCCGAGGTTTTTTCCTTCATGGCGACGATGTTTTCTTCTCCCAATGGCGAGCCGTGAGCCGAAGGCTTGCCCCTGCTTGGCCGGGCAGCCGTAGCCGATCTGGGTATGAATCGTAATGAAGGACGGATGTTCCGTATCGGCTTTCGCTTCTTCAATAGCCTTTGCCGATAGCTTCCAAATCGTTGCCGTCGGCAACTTCCAGCGTCTGGAAGCCGAAGGCTGCATCCGTTCCTGCACGTTTTCCGTAAAGGCGATATCCGTGCCGCCTTCGATGGAGATGTTGTTGCTGTCGTACAGGACGATCAGCTTGCTCAGGCCCAGCGTGCCTGCCAAAGAGAAGGCTTCCGAGGAGATGCCTTCCATCATGCAGCCGTCGCCGCCGAGGACGAAGGTGTAATGGTCAACGACGGGATATTCGGGCTTGTTGAATACGGCTGCCAAATGAGCTTCGGCCATTGCCATGCCGACGGCCATGGACATGCCGGCACCCAGGGGGCCGTCGTAGCTTCTACGCCGCCGACGGTGTGGCCGTATTCGGGATGGCCCGGCGTCAGGGGAGCCGTCCTGGCGGAACTGCTTCACGTCGTCGAGGGTCAGGCCGTAGCAAAGAGGTGCAGCAGCGAATAGAGCAGCATGGAGCCGTGGCCGCCGGACAAGATAAAGCGGTCGCGATCGGCCCATTTCGGATTTTTTAGCGTTGTGTTTCATATGGTTAGCCCCAATTCGTATGCAATCGGCGCGGCGCCCAAAGGGAAGGCCCGGATGGCCGGGAGTTTGCCTTTTGAATGGCGTCTGCCGACAACACGCGGATTGCATTTACACAAGTCGTGTCAATTGTACTCATGATTTACTCTCTCCTTTATACATTCCTTATAAACATACATACCTTTATTATGGTAAAACCCCGGCGATTCTGTCAATCCTCAATTCACAAAAAACAGAGACCGCTGCAGAATCGCCTTCATGTTCTCCGCCGGATAGAGTATAATGAAAACCGTACGGACATCTTGTCATCAGAAAGGACCTGTCATGGATAAAAATATTTCTTTTTCGATATCGACAACACCTTAGGCCTCAGCATTTCCAGCATCATTCCGGCCGATACGGCCTACTGCCTGCGCCAGCTCCGGCGGCAGGGCCATTTCGTTTCCATCGCCCGGGCCGCCTGCAGTGCGACGCCCAGCATTTTGCCGACCGCTACGGCATTCCGGCCGTCGTATCCGACGGCGGCAACAGCCTGTCCCTCGACGGCGAAATCTTGAAATGGAAGGGCTGCCCCTGGAGCCGTGCAAAGCCCTCCTGCGCGAGCTGGACGAACGCCGCCTTCCCTGGGCCGTCGTGACGGACAACACGATATGCCGCTACACGCCCTACGCCGACTACCCCTGCGCCGACCCGAAGAACTACATGAAAACGGTCGTGCGCCCCGTCGCCATCGACAGCCTCAACGCAGTCTATAAGATTACCTACGCCCGGCCGGCAGACAAACAAAACGAGCCGGACCGGCAGGGCCTTCCGCACCTGACCTACTTAGACCATACGTACCTCGTCGAGCCGACAGACAAGGGAAAGGGCATCCTCAACATGCTGAAGCGCATCGGCGGCAGACCCGAAGACGCCGTCGTCTTCGGCGACAGGCTGAACGACATTTCCATGTTCCGCAAGCCCTTCTTTTCCATCGCCATGGGTAACGCTAAAGCGGAGCTGAAAGAACGGGCCGACTATATTACAGATGACAACGACAAGGGCGGCATTCTCCACGCCTGCATCAAATTCGGCTGGATATAAGTTTTATAAGAGCACGACAACATGGGCAGACCTGCGGGCCTGCCCATGTTTAGTTTATTATGAAGTTGGCATTACATCCTCGACGCTAAATCTACCAGGCGAAAGGCGTCGGTTTTCTGGTCGCCGTCCTGGCCGTCATGGGACGCGTCTTTCTTATGTTCCCTCGGCGTTTCGTCTTCAGCCTCTTCGTCGCTGGCCGCCGCGGCTTCGTCCGCTTCTTCACTGATGACGGCCTTCGCTTCGTTGAGCTGATGGTTTTTAGCCAAGAAGGCGTCGCGCTCAGCCGGCGATACGACCTTTAATCGTAATCTGCCCATCGCCCTTGACGATATAAGGCGTAGCGATGGACGACTTGGCGTCTTCCCTGTCGCCCGTATCGTTCAGGTTGCGCTTATCGGGCTTGACGATATTCTTATTCTGCACCGGCGGTTCTTTGCCGCGGATTTTTTCCTTTACGACCTTTTCTCCGCCGTCGTCAATCATGCTGACGCCTTGCTGCAGGATTTCGATAACCAAATCGTTATTGGCGTCTTCGCCTTCGATGGTCTTCTTCAAATCAGCAAAATCCTTGTAATGGCGCAGCCGTTCGAGAATTTCGTCAGTCAAATTGTAGCGCTGCTTTTCAATCAAGTACGGCAGGGGATCACGCCGCCGCCGCGGATTTCCAGAACCATATCGCCGAGGGCTGGTCCTTGGGAACGGTAAAGCTCATAGTCTTTACCTCATCGGCACCGCGGTACGGGTGGAGCTTGACCCGGAAATACACGTTGTCACCGGGGCTGACGACGACGGGGGCCGCCGTCGCGTCGACGATGCGTGCTTCTTTCTTAGCCTGCGTAATATCGACGTTCATCTCAATATCCAGTACGGGATAGTCGATGAATTCGTTGTGCTTGAGTATATCAGTACGTTGTACAGCTCGTCGATGCTCTTCTCGTTGATATTGTCGACAGAGTAGTACATGTTGTGACGGCTGATGTCCTTATCCCGGCCGTTAGACGAGCGGATCGTATAGGATAAGGTCGCCGTGCCGCCGCCGCTGCGGTCGATGGTCTTGTTGACCGTGTTGTACACCGTCGTGGCAGCCAGGACCGGCGTCAGCTCGTTGTCTTCAATGATCTTGACCCGCTTGACGTTATTCGCGCCCGTATCGGTATCGCGGATATTGATGGTCACGGGGATGCCCGCCGTCAGCCGCCCGTACAGGCCGGCAATGCCCGCTCCCCGGTCCTGATTAATGCGGCCGATTTCGCGCCTACGGACCCCAGTTTAAAGGAACTGGACATATTGTTGACAATGGTAAATATATAGGCGTTGTGCATGAAGTAATTCATGCTGCCCCTTTTTCAGGAACGGATGGCCGAAGGCGACGATGTTGTCGCCGTCTACGTAGGTCACCGTGCCGATAGCGCCCATCTTCATATCGCCGTTGACCAGCGACGCGGCTGGAGGCTGCCCGCTTCCAAGGGGCACAGGCGATTCGTCGGCCGCCGCCGAAGCCGTATTGACGGGCATGAAGTTGTACTGAGGCAGCTTGGACGTCATCCATTCGGTCGACACGCCGTCGAAGCCGCTCACCATGAGAGGCGTGGCAATAGGAATCAGCGACGATTCCCTGGCGTTGAACGGCCGGATTTCTTCCTTCGTCGGCACGTTCCACAGCTTGAGCATATCGCCGATAGGCGTAATCATGCCGACGCGGGAATTCGTAAAAAGGACCAGCCGTAGGCGATGGCCCCTGACAAGCTTGCCGTCGATATACACGGGGCTGCCGCTCATGCCCTGGGCGATGCCGCCCGTTTCCTCTATGAGCGGTCCGGAAAATTTCGCCAGTATCAAATCGCCGGACGGGCCGCTGTTTTCATGACTCCCAGTATTTCTACGGGAAATGTTTCTATCGTATTGCCGTGAACTACCGTCTTGGCGTATCCGTCATGCCTTCGCGCACTTCGCTGACGTTCATGAAGTCCTGGGCAAAGGCAGTGAGGGACATAGCGCAGCAGACGGCAGCCAGACATGTCCGCGCGGCGAGACGCCGCAGCATGCGTAATCGTATCATTAAAGATTCTTTTCCTCTTATTTCTCTTCCACAATAATTACGGCAGTTCCCGCTTAACAGCCGTTCCCGGGGCTACCAAAACCTGCTTTACGACGCCGTCAGAGGCGGCCCGCGCTGCCGGCATAGGGCCGGCCAGGGGAATCGACGGTCAGAAGGACGTCGCCCTGCTTCACTGCCGTCCCGGCAGGAGTAATGGAAACGACCGTTCCGCTAATACAGACGGATACGAAACGTCGGCGGCAAAAGGCCGCCGCGGCGCTCATGCACAAGGCAGCGGAGACCATCAGGGTACGCAGCCATTTCATGTCAAATCCCTCCTTAGATACACGTTTATATATCTTTTTATATATCTTCAAAACTATCCTTCAGTTGATTCATGGCCTGGAGCGACTTGCCGGCTCCGTTAGCCACGCACAGCAGCGGCTCATCGCACAGGTACGCCGCCATGCCCGTCGTCCGGGAAATGAGGCGGTCCAGTCCGTCGAGGAGCATGCCGCCGCCGGTCAGGACGATGCCGTGGTCGGCAATATCTGCCGCCAGCTCAGGCGGCGTCTTTTCCAAAATGGACGGACGGCCCGCAAAATCCGCTGTATAGGCTCGTCCAGAGCCCGGCCCGGCGTATTTCCTGGGAATCGATGTCCATGACGACGGCAGTCCCGTTTCCGTACTGCGGCCGCGGACGTCCGCCGTAAGGCTGCGGCCGTCGGGCAGGGCCGTGCCGATGAGTATTTTCAGCTCTTCCGCCGTGCGGCTGCCGATGGTAATATGCTTTATCTTTTCCAAATAATGGATAATCGCTTCGTCAAAGGTATTGCTGCCGATGCGCAGGGATTCGCTGATGACGATACCGCTGAGGCTTAAAATAGCGACGTCCGTCGTACCGCCGCCGATATCGATGACCATGGAGCCGTTCGATTCGGCAATATCGAGGCCTGCGCCGATAGCCGCCGCCAGAGGTTCCTCCATGACGACGGTCTTGCGGGCCCCGGCCTTGCGGGCCGCTTCCATGACGGCGCGCCGTTCGACATTCACGTGTGCCCGACGGCACGCAGATGATGACCCAGGGCTTGAAAAACAACGCCTTGCCGATGGCCTTGCGGATAAAAATACTGCAGCATGTACTCTGTCGCGTCATAATCGGCGATGACGCCGTTCTGCATCGGATGGTAGGCGTGAATATGCCGCGGCGTCCGCCCCAGCATCGACTGGGCTTCCTGCCGATGGCGATGACCTGATTCGTCGCCTTGTCGACGGCGATGACCGCCGGCTCGTTGACGACGACGCCCTGATGCTTGACATAGACGAGGACATTCGTCGTACCCAGGTCGATGGCGATATCGCTGCCCAGCCAGTTTGCCAGGGACAGTGAATGCGCCAGGCCGGAATGGGCTTTTTTCTTAGTTTTCTTCTTCGTCAATATTGACCCGAACAATATCAGCACCTAACCTTTTGTAATTTCAATACGAGATTATCGTAGCCCCTGTCGATATGGTACAAGTATCCGACTTCCGTTTCGCCTTCAGCGACGAGGCCCGCCAGGACGAGAGCCGCGCCGGCGCGCAGGTCCGTCGCGTTGACCGCCGCCCCTTTGAGCTTCGGCACGCCTTCTACGATGGCGCTGCGCCCTTCAATGCGGATTTTCGCCCCATGCGCTTAAATTCATCGACGTGCATGAAGCGGTTTTCAAAGACCGTCTCCGTAATGACGCTCGTACCCTGGCAAATCGTCGCCAAGGCCATGAACTGGGCCTGCATATCTGTCGGGAAGCCGGGATAGGGCAGGGTCTTGACGTCGGCAGGGCGCATGGGCAGGTGCCCGATAACCCGGATGCCGTCGATATCCTCGATGACCTCGGCCCCTACTTCCTTCAATTTCGCCACGACGGGCTTCGCGTCCGACAAGGCGTTTTCTACGAACACGTCGCCGCCGGACATGGCCGCTCCGGATCATAAAGGTTCCCGCTTCAATGCGGTCGGGAATGACCGAGTGCGTCGCGCCGCGCAGCTCCCTTGACGCCTTCGATGCGGATGACATTCGTGCCGGCGCCGCGGATATTGGCCCCCATGCTGTTCAGATAGGTCGCCAGGTCGACGATTTCCGGCTCTTCCGCCGCGTTTTCCAGAACGGTCTTGCCTTCAGCCAGCGAAGCGGCCATGAGGATGTTTTCCGTCGCGCCGACGCTGGGCAAATCCAGGTAAATCTGCGCCCCCTTCAGGCCGTTAGGAACCGTCGCTTCGATGTCGCCGTTTTCCAGGTTAATGACGGCGCCCATGGCCTCAAAGGCCTTCAGATGCAGGTCGATAGGCCGGGCGCCGATGGAACAGCCGCCGGGCAGGGAAATCTTCGCCCGGCCTTTGCGAGCCAACAGGGGGCCCATGACCAGGAAGGACGCCCGCATGCGCCGCACAAGATCGTACGGCGCCGACGTCGACGACAAATTCGACGCGTCGATTTCCAGCACGCCTTTCTGCGGATTTTCTATATGAACGCCAAGAGATTCGATGACGTCGCAGACCGTATGGACGTCGTCTAATTTCGGAATTTCCGTCAATGTGCTCTTCGTCGTTCCCAGCATGGACGCGACGATAATCGGCAGCACGGCATTTTTAGCCCCGCTGACGCGAACAGTACCCATTAAGGGCTTTCCACCATGAATAACCAGCTTCTCCAATTCCGGTGCCCCTAAACAGAATTCGATATATAAGACAGGCAGGATGCTTCGGCAGCTAAAAGACGCGGCACTCTGCCTATTGTGATTTTATTTACTATCAAGTCATTGTACCATAAAAGGTAGGAAACTAAAAAGAGGTGGACAGGGAAAAGATAAAGCTCTTACAATCAATTTACCTGATATAAAAGGATTTGTTATATATCATGCTGTATCTTCGGTGCGAAAGAGGCCGCCCGCCCCAGTACCAGACCGTTCTTTCTGATACAACCGTTACGCTTCTTTCCCTACTGTAAAAAAAATGGAGCTGCCGCACGAAGAGGAAATAATTCCTCATTCGGCGACAGCCCCGTTTATACCGGAGTATCAATCTCAGCGAATATAATATTAATAACTTGTTGCAAAATATCGTCAGGTAATTGCTCTATGACTCGATAGGTTCTCGCCTCTATATCCAGAGCCCGGATATGCTCGCATAAAATACATCCCGTGGTTTTCGTTCTTTCATCCAGCGGCACATGCAGAGGGAAATGATTCATCGTATTTGTGATAGGGCAAACAATTACCATGCTCGTCTTTGCGTTAAATGTGTCATTGTTGACGACAACGGCTGGGCGATACCCTGCCTGTTCATGTCCTGCACGGGGATTCAAATTTACTTTGATAATTGTTCCTTGTTTTACCATATTTCCTTACCTACCGGGTCGCCCCAATCTCTCGTTTCTTTTTCGTATGTGCCGTCATAATTGGCAAACAATCTTCAATCGTCTTCCTCTTGTGCGGTTTAATGATAAGGTTGCCGCCCTGCGCAGACATTTCCACCACTTCGTTATCATCCCAATCCAGTATATCAATGATATTCTTCGGGATTCGGATTCCTTGAGAGTTACCCCCATTTTTGAATTTTTACCGTAACAGCCATGCCTCTCACTCCCTTCTGTATATACATAGTATATACTACAAAAAAGAAGAGAGTCAACGAATTTAAGATTCCACCGCTTCATACTTCAGCTCAAAAACGTCTTTTGGCATTGTCTGCACAGTATCTTTGGTTCGGGTCGACTGCAAGTAACTGTACAACTTTTTTTATTTTATATATACTATTAGTCCTGAACAATAGCAGTATCTACTAACCAAGAGTTTTCCTAATTGTCAAAAAAGAGACTCCCTTGTGAGGAGTCCCTTCGCGTTATGCCGAGCAGAATTACAAGTGAATGCTCCATTTCGCGCTCTTGTCGAAGCGGTGGAACGTGTCGATAAAACGAATCGTGCCGCTCTTATAGCGCATGACGACGGAGTTGGTGCGGGCGCCGCCGCCGAAATACTGGACGCCGCGCATCATCGGCGTGTTCGTAATAGCCGTCGCCGAGAAAATGCAGTCGTCGCCCTTGACCAGGTCGTCAATCGTCATGACCTTGTTCAAATCCATGATTCCCATTTCGTAGCACCGCTTCCGTTCTTCATCGGTGTACGGAATCAGGGCCTGCATATCGCCGCCAAGGCATTTGAGAGCCGCCGCGGCCAGTACGCCTTCCGGCGCGCCGCCGATTCCCATGAGAACGTGAACGCCTGAGCCTTCAATACCTACGTCGACAGCCGGAGATACGTCCCCGTCCGTGATGAGCTTGATGCGCGCGCCGGCGTCGCGGCAATCATTGATGATTTCCTGATGCCGTTCGCGGTCGAGGATGACGACGGTCAAATCGTCAATGCTCCGTTCCAGCCCTTCGGCAATGCGGCGCAGGTTTTCCTGCACGGGCTTGTTCAAGTCGATGCGCCCCTTGGCACGCGGCCCGACGCAGAGCTTTTCCATATACATATCCGGCGCGTGAAGCAGATTGCCCTTGCCAGCAATGGCGATAACGGCGATAGACCCATCCTGCCCCTTTGCCGTTAAATTCGTCCCTTCCAGAGGGTCGACGGCAATATCTACAGGCGTGCCGCCGGCGCCGACTTTTTTCGCCGATGTAGAGCATTGGCGCTTCGTCCATTTCCCCTTCGCCGATGACGACGGTCCTGTCGATAGGCACGCTCGACAAGATCGAATGCATGCCGTCGACAGCCAGCTGGTCTGCCCCCATCTTGTTGCCTTTCCCCATGAGTCGGCCTGCTTTAACGGCTGCCGCTTCCGTAACGCGAACGAATTCCAGTGTGAGCACTCTGTCCATATTCCTGCCTCCTGTTGCTATACGATTAAGCCGGAGCCTGTACCTGTCCGCAAATCCGCCGGCTCATCGGGCTTGCGGCAGCATATCCCGCATCATGCGATGCCTTTCATGCTCTACTACTTCTACGCTGTCTGGATAAAGTCCTGCCCCGAGAGTTTGTATAAATATAGTACACTTTATTTAAGAGAAAGCATAAAAAACGCCTGCCGAAGCAAGCGCCGCTCATGCCAAAAATACAAATATACGTTCTGTATGCAGTTGATATTCTCTGCTCCGTCCCGTACACGATACCGAGAGGTGCTGCGTACACCAAACGGCAGGCGGTAATCATGCCCCAGAATCGGGGTGATGCGTATGGATTCTATCAATGCTACTCTAGTTTTACTGATAGTATTGTTCTATCTCATTTCGCATAAAACAAAATAGCCGCCCACTAGTCCGCTAAGCTATTGGCAGCTATTTTGTTAATTGTCTTATGGGGGCTGACCGTTTGTCGGCGCAGCACCTTATTTTTTCATCTTTATTGTACGAGATGATGACATGACCGTCAAGTATATTTTTCATAAAACACGAGAGCCGGACATCGCAGAGATGTCCGGCTCTCGTCATATATTACGTCTGATTCCTATGTCCCGTTGTCCTTGGCGTCCCGTATGTTCACGAGGACGCCGCAGTTCCGGCAGTGGAACGTATTCTGTACGGTCTGGGATTTCACGTTTTTAGAATGCTTCCAGTACAGCCGCTCGCAGTGGGGCGAGCAGAATTTTCTCCGCTTATCCGCCCTATGCGTCACCATGACCAGCTTGCCGCAGCGCAGGCAGCGGAAGGTACGCAGCGTTTTCCCCAGCGGCCCGCTGCACCGGCGGCGTTTCGTCCCATGGCGATGCCGGTACGCATAGCGCCGGCAGACGGTGCTGCAATACTTGCTGCGAAACGCGGTCGGCTATAAAAGGTTTGCCGCAGACCGGGCATATTGCTTCCCGTTCCACTGCTCCTTATACCTTCCAGTTCATGCCGACGTTGAACTGGTACGTATCTTCGTTGTCATTGCCAAAGGTCTTTTTCCACGTCGAGGAACATGTACGTCCCCTTGCTGAACTGATGGGAGAAGCCGAGGCCTACGTCGTACCAGCGCCTTCGTTTTCATAGGTCGTATCTAAGGCGACCCGTATCGTCGAAGGCACTTGATATCCTGATCGCCTAAGAATTCATGAAGCACGTCGGCCTTGACATAGAAGGTATTGTTTTCGCCCATATCCTTGCCGAGACGGAAGCCGACGCGGCCAATGAGGCTGTCGATAGCGTCGAGCTTCCACGCTCGTATCCTGGCTCGTCGTGTAGTCGGCGTCGGTGACATGAGCATACTGGAGCTGAACCTGCGGCTCGATGTACCAGTTGTTGCCCAGGTCTTTCTTGCGGCCGTATTCGGCGCTGGCCGAGTAGACAAAGTTGCTGTAATCGCCAGTGACTTTTTCTGGCCGAGAGTTCTCGTGTACAGTTCGAAATCATTGGACAATCTGCCGAATTTCAGGACGTAGTAATCGAATAATGGCCCTTTATTGCCCAGCCACGTATCGTAGAACCAGATGCCGCCGCGGCGAACGTCGCCTTCGCCGGCTACGTTATGTAATCGGCGGTGCCGCGCATGTAGTCGAATACGACTCCCTGACGGTGTTCGCCGTCTTCACGGTCGTTCACCCGCGTATCATAGCCCAGTTCCATCATGGTATTCATACTGCGGAAGGCGTCGGACCTCTGGCCCGTGACGTTCCAGCGCGAGCCTTCGCCCATGGTGAGGTTTACTTCGCCGCCTTTGAAAATCGTACTGCTGAAGGCCGGGTTGAAGAATTCGTGCGTTGCATGGCCTTGGTCGATATCTTCTCCTACCGTCCCCAGTCCTGCGTCGCCGTAATCATCGGCGCGGCCTTCCAAATATCCGCCCTTGCCGAGGTCGATGTTCAGCACGCCGTTGTTACCGGCAAGGATATTGCCCTTTACAGAAATACCTGCGTCAGAGCCATCCTGGGCCTGAATATCTACCTGACCGGCATATGCCGAGAGGATGTCGCCGGTAATAGAACTGCCTGCGCCGTAATTCAATGTTACCGTAGACTTAGGATCGACTTACTTGCCAGAACCTGGTCGTTCGTCAAGTTTATAGCCGTCCCGGCAGCAATGGCAATATCTGCGCTGTTGCCTTGCTGCGCTGTCAACGTCTCATCATATCGATCCGTACTGATAAGCGTACTGCCGTTGATTTCAATATTGGCACCGTCATACGCCCAAACCGTTCTTTCCAACGTCCCCGTATCGCCGGGATCGGCAGCGTACGATCTAAACTCGTTCCGTTCGCCAGATACGACGATGGTTGCGCCGTCTTCGGCATACAAGGCAGAAAACGACATCGGTGTCGGTAAATTTACCGCTTTCATCGTTCTTCAGATTACCTGCATTATCTATAACAGCAGCAGAGCCAACATAGTTATAGCGGCTATTTCCGTAGTTGCCGTTTTCATCTGCCAGACCGCTTACTTGCACAGTCGTATCGGTACCGTTTGCATAAACAGCGCCTAAGATAGCGTTTTGATTACCTGCGTCTAAGGTAACGGTACTGCTACTTAGAGCATTAATGCCATACTTTGTACCAAAATCTGCCACTGTTGTAGTATCACCAGCCAAGATGCTATTATTTGTTCCAGCTGTCATATTAATATCTGCACCAGTATAGGCATATACCCCTTCGTTTATCCCTGCAACACTGTTCGTTGTACCGGCATCCAATGTCACTATCCCTTGATTTGCCACAATGCCGTAAGTATTACCTTTGATGATATTATTTAACTTAGCGTCCATATTTATCAATGTTTCGCCAGAAGCAAATGCAGCATAATCATTATCAGCACTAACACTATTGCTTCCTTCTTGAGCTAAGAGGCTTACTATACCGTTGGATTGGGCCAAAATTCCTCGGTATGCTGAAGTCAGAATATTATTTCTTTTTTCAGAAGTTAAGGAAACCTTAGCATTGGTACCATAAGAACGCACAGCATATCCGCTTTCACCGGTAACGTCTACTTTATTGCCGTTTTTACCTTGCAAAGTTATTTGTGAATTGTCATATAGCGCATATACGCCGTAGCTATTGGCGTTCACATTATTAATTCC
>VOFD01000211.1_pt1 | contig 15061 bp, 17 predicted proteins | sample 5384101 | NCBI WGS metagenome assembly VOFD01 (sample SAMN12384723, study PRJNA508395) | human gut metagenome | isolation source: healthy gut C | host: Homo sapiens
ATGGTTGGTCGTATTAGCCCTCAAAAAGCACCTGATGTATTTGTAAGAATGGCAAAGCTTGTCAAGGATGAAGTCCCTAATGCACATTTCGTTATTGTCGGAAGTGGAAATCAAGAAGCAGAGGTCAGAATATACGCAGAAGATAATGGATTTGAGGACAGTTTACATATTACAGGCTGGGTCAATGATCCGATGAGTTATGTAGAACTTTTTGATGTTGCATGCCTTTTGAGTCGTTGGGAAGGATTTGGATTAGTTTTGCCTGAATATATGATGGCAGAAAAACCGATTGTGGCCACCTGTGTGGATGCAATTCCCAATATTGTTCGAAACGAGGAAAACGGACTGCTGGTTGAAGTAGATAATGCGGCAGAAGCAAGTGAAGCTGTGATTCGATTATATAGGAATGCAAAGTTTAAACAGAACCTTGTAATCCAGGGAATAAAAGATGTTCATAGTAAATTTGACGCACAGAGAGTTGCAAAAGAACATGAAAAATTATTTGAGGAATTGGTGAGGTAGATGAAAGAACTCGAACAGCCGTTAATCAGCATAATTGTGCCGGTTTACAAGGTTGAAAAGTATTTGAAAAGATGTGTGGATAGCATCCTGACACAAACATATCAGAATATGGAAGTTATATTGGTGGATGATGGATCGCCGGATAACTGTGGTGCTATCTGCGACAGGTATAAAGAGACTGACAATCGTGTTGTGGTTATTCATAAGAAAAATGGCGGCTTATCCGATGCCAGAAATGCGGCAATTCCGTTGGCCAAGGGTGAGTACATTAGCTTTATTGATAGCGATGATTGGGTTTCGTCCTATTATGTGGAGCATTTATACGAGGCAGTTGCCAAATGTGATGCGGATATTGGGATAAGCTGGTTTGAAAATGTATTTGAGGAAAAAGCTCTGCAATCAAAACCTGAAGAACCGCTCTCAAACTATGAATGTTTGACGGCAGAAGAATGTCTAAAAAGCTGCTATACCAAAATGGCGTTGAAGTTTGCGCATGGGGAAAACTGTATAAGACATCACTTATCAAGCATTTAAGGTATCCTGTTGGAAAACTGTATGAAGATATTCCTGTTACATACGAAGCTGTAAAACGGAGCAAAAAAATAGCTGTAATAGGAAATGTAGATTACTATTATTTTCAAAGAACAGACAGCATTCAAAACATTGCATTTAATGTGAGAAAGATGGATGGAATAGAGCATTGCCACAATATGATGAAAGCTGTTGAAGCGGATTTCCCTGAGTTGAAAAATGCTGCGGAATGCCGATATTTCAGCACGGTCTGCAATATTCTCTTCCAAATCAAAGACGATAAACATGAGTCTATAAGACAGTCGCTATGGAATGAAGTGCTCAAGTATAGAAAAAGATGTTTTGTTTAATGCCGAAGCAAGAAAAAAGGCGAGAATAGCGGCAGCAATCTCTTATATGGGATATAAGACGTTGGCATTTGCTTATAAAAAGACCCAATGGAGAGGATAATTGAAAGGATTATGAGGACAGTATAGATGGAAAGTCTTGCTTTTTTACTTATTATATTAATTTTTTTACTGATGTTCAGTTATGTCCTTTGTGATAGAGATATGATGGCCCCAGATGTTTTATATATTGCTGGCTTTGTATTGGCAGTGTTTGCCGCGTCGATGAATGTATCTGCGTGGGGAATTGATTTGTCGGCAAAAACAATAATGATTATTCTGATAGGTGCTTTGAGTTTTGTAAGTGTTGGAATGCTTTATAGATTTTCTCATAAAAAGTATGCATTCCAGGGAGACACAGAAATAGAGCATATTCAAGTCGCAAGATGGAAAAATGTACTTGTGATAGCATTTGGAATTCTTACGATGGTTTTATATTACAAAGAAGCTGTTCGGTTGTCAGCATATGCGGATTCATATTGGAAGTCGTTTGGCGTAATGGTGGCGTATAAACGTGTTATTTCGTATGGTGATATGTCGTTGAATCCGGTTGTCAATCAGATGACAAAGATGGTGTATTCATTCGGATTTGTCTATATGTTTATATTTATGAATAATGTCTTTGCATCAAAAGAAAATCATCGGATTAGAAGAAATGCGGAGTATTTGATTCCAGCATTCCTTTTTGTGGCAATGTCAATTATTAAAGGAAATCGTGTTGACATTATGCAGCTTGTTGTGATGGCTGTTTTTCTGTACTATATGTTTTTGCATCGCAAAGTGGGATGGAACAAACATATAAGTGGAAAAAAATGCTGAAAAAAAGCTATTATGGTTTTTGCAATAGGAATGGTGCTTTTCTATTATATGAAAGAGCTAGTAGGAAGAGTGAGTTCGCTTAATTTTCTTGAGTATATAACTCAGTATATTGGAGGCTCCATTCAATTACTTGATCAATATGTTCGGGAATCTAGTCATGTTATAGATGTTCCGTTTGGCGAAACATTAACGGGTCTAATAACAGGATTGAGAAAACTGGGATTGACAACAGCTTCATTGAGAAAGCAGTTGGAATTCAGATATACTCCAACAGGCATTTATCTTGGAAATGTTTATACGGCATTGCGGAGATACTACAATGACGCAGGATGGATAGGCGTTGTGGTGTTTCCGGCAATACTGTCTCTAATTATGAATGCGTTTTATAGAAAAGTGCGTTTGTACAAAAATAATACAATAAAACATGTATACAATACTATTGTTTATGCAAGTCTTTTGTATGTGGTTCCTTTTCAAGCAATGGAAGATTCGTTCTATATTAACAAGGTGACTATTGGTTATGTAATGGAATTGGCTATTCTCTATGTGTGTGTGTTGTTTGTTTTCAAAAAAATAAGACTGAGATAGGAATTATTGTTCCGGTGTTTTTAAGCGTGATGTGGAAAAAAAAATTGAAAGGGAAACAGGAGAAAAGATATTCAGTGGTGAAATAAATGGACAAAAAGTTGCAAAAAGGAATCGTGGCAGTTTTAATTGCTAATTTGGTAAATGTTGCCTTTAGCTTGGCAACAAACTTTTTATTACCCAAATATTTGTCAATCGAAAGCTATGCCGGAATAAAAGAGTTTCAACTGTATGTGTCGTATGTTGGACTTTTTCATTTGGGGTTTGTTGATGGTATATATTTGAAATATGGCGGTAAGACTTTGGGAAAAGATGTTGACAAAGAGTTTTCTACGGATTTGTCAACGATGTGCATTTTTCAAACAGTTACTACCATCGCAGTCTTGATAGTTGCGATAATACTCAGAGATCGTATTCTGGCCTTTTTTGCAATTTCTATTCTGCCACAGAATATGAGCAATTATTTCAAGTTCTTGTATCAGGCAACAGGAGAGTTTGACCTCTATGGTAAGGCAATGAATCTGACCACCATTTCAACATTTGCGTTGAATATGGTGCTGCTTTTTGTTCTTCGGACAGATAGCGTTTTCTGGTACATTGCAGGATATGTGGTTCTTTATTTCCTGATTTGGATTGTACTGGATGTCTATTTCAGAAAGAATCATACGCTTCAAAAAGGAGCTTTGTTTTCATTCAAAAGCTTTCTTTCAAATATCAAAGCAGGATTTTTGCTGACGTTAGGAAATCTATCATCAATTTTTCTCACCAGCATGGATCGCTGGTTTGTAAAAGCATTGATGGATACGCTGGCATTTGCACAATATTCCTTTGCAGTTAGTGTTGAGAACTTTTTGAATCTTGCGATAACCCCGGTTACAACGACATTATATAATTATTTCTGCCGCGTCAGTGATGAAGAAGAACATAGAAAAGTGTTCAATTATGTGGCGGTGTTTGCAACCATTATTCCGGCAGCGGCATTTCCAGTAAAATTCATTCTGGAAGTCTTTTTGACCAAATACATTGATTCGGCTGCGGTTGTATTTTTGCTCTTTTCCGCTCAGATATTCTATACCGTGATAAGAAGCATTTATGTGAACCTGTATAAAGTGCAGCGAAAACAAAAAGTCTACTTTGTCAAACTGGTAATTATTCTGGCTATTGGCTTTGCACTTAACTGTGTGTGTTATGCGGTTGTTCATGCAAAAGAAGCATTTGCGGTTGGAACATTGTTGTCGGCAATCGTATGGTTCTTTATCTCCAAAACAGATTTTAAGTATCTGAGATGTTCTAAAAAGACGGAATTGTACTTGTTTGTACAGCTTATCCTGTTGCTGACTTTCGGATTTACGTTGCCATCGGTTATCGGCTGCATAGCTTATGTGGTTGCAACGATTGCATCGTTAGGAATGCTAATGAATGGGACATTGCGTGATTTAATGGGGATTGGAATTAAAATGATAAATAAGCGGAGGAAATAAAATGAAGCTTTCGATTGTGCTTTCTACATATAATGGGGAAGCGTATATTACAGAGCAGCTTGATTCAATTCTTAACCAAACCAGAAAAGCTGATGAGGTTTTGATTTTTGATGATTGCTCTACCGATAATACACCACAGATAATAGAACAATTTATTTCAGGACATAATCTGACCACATGGAAGTTCGCTGTAAATCATGAAAATAAAGGCTGGAAACGGAACTTTATGGAAGGAATCTGGAGTACATCGGGAGACCTTGTATTTCCATGCGATCAGGACGATATTTGGATGCCGCAAAAGCTTGAACAGATGGAAAAAATCATGGCTGAAAATCCTCAGATCATGGTGCTTACATCGAATTATGAATCCTTTTATGATTCTGGAAAACGGGTATGTGGGCCAGAAAAGGATGATGGAAAACTTATAAAACAGCCTTTGTCGAATAAGGTGTTTAATATTCGTTATCCTGGCTGCACATATTGTATAAGAAGAGAGTTTGTCGAAATAAGTAAAAAACATTGGCAGGTAGATTTTCCGCATGACGCACTGTTTTGGCGGATGGGAATGTTCTCGGATTCGTTATATTCATATAATATGAGCCTGATCCAGTGGCGGAAGCATACAGACAGTACCTTTACTAAAGAAAGTAATCGAAACCGCACATATAAGAAAAAGCTGGAATCTATGGATTATGCAAGGCGAGTAGTAGACGATTTGCATGACTTTGTAGAAGATAATGATTGCTCACAGGAAAAGATTGATATACTTGATATGTCAAAAAAATGGATTGAGTGCAGGAAAGCGTTTTATTTGAGCAAGAATCCATGTGATGGAGTGAAGTTACTTAAATATATAAATTGTTATGATAGAGTAAAAAACAGTATTTGGGAGATTGGTATTTGGTATATGGAAAAGAAAATAAAAATTGATGTCATAACGCTTCATGCGGTGCAGAACTATGGTTCAGTATTACAAGCTTTGGCAACTCAGGAAATATTAAAGCAGCATGGCTGTGACGTTACGATCATAGACTATGTAAGAGAAGATGTTCGGTATGAAAATCTAGTAAAAAATGGAGTGGTGGGAATCCAATTAAAGCACTTGCGATTATCCCGACGATTCTCAGATGGAAAAACGTATTTCAGTCTTTTGCGAAAAAGTATCTTGATTTGAGTGAAAACACATATACAACGGAGGATGACTTTGAAAGTTATCCCTTGGATGCAGATGCGTATTGTACTGGAAGCGACCAAGTATGGAATTCAAAATGGAATAATGGGATTTTGCCATGTTTATATTTAAGCTTTGTGCCGAATGATAAGTATAAGTTTGCCTTTTCAGCAAGCTTTGGGCAAAGCAAATTATCAACAGAGGAAATCAATAAAACCAAGCCTTATCTTGAACAATATAATAGGATTTCGGTTCGAGAAAGCGAAGCGAAAGTCATTTTAGATGAACAATACAACATTAAAAACAGTGTACATCTTGTTGATCCGACATTGTGTGTCTCTGGAGATTTTTGGCGTAAATATGAGACACCTAGAAAAATAAAAGATGATTATATACTTATCTATAATTTGAATCGGAGCAAAGAGTTTGACCGATATGCAGTTGAGCTTTCCAAACGGACAGGATTAAAATTGGTACGTTTTTGCACACGGTATGATCAGTTCTATCGTCCTGGAAAAAGTATGCTCGTGCCAGAAGTATTTGATTTTATCAGTTTGATTGATAATGCAAAATTTGTATTAACTGATTCTTTTCATGCAACGGCTTTTTCTTTGAATTTGCATACGGAACCTATTTGTGTTTATCCCAAAGAATTCGGCGGACGGCTTGAGAGTATTTTGAGGCAGACAAACACAACACAAAGACATATTGATAATTATGAGGATTTTGATGTTGTGAATCGAGCAGTGGATTTTAAGCAAGTCGATGAAATATTGAACGGAGAAAGAAATAAGGCGAATAACTTTATTGATACCGTAATAGAGGATGTCTTGAAACAAAGCAAGAAAGGGGTGAATACAAAGTGAAAACAGTATGTACCAAAGATAATTGTACTGGTTGCATGGCCTGTGTGGAAAGTTGCCCCAAAAATGCAATTAAGATTGTTGATGAATTGGATTCATACAATGCGATAATAAATGAGGAACAATGTGTGAATTGTGACCTATGCAGAAAAAGTGTGTCAGAACAATAGAAATGTAAAGTTTACTCAACCGATCATGTGGAAACAGGGATGGGCAAGAGATACTTTAGTTCGGTCGAGTTCATCTTCTGGAGGAGTAGCGCAAGCGATAGAACGTGCCTTTGTCAGAACGGGCGGTATTGTGTGTAGTTGTGCTTTTGAAAAGGGAACATTTGGCTTTATGTTTGCCGAATCAGAAAAAGAAGTTGAAAAATTCAAAGGCTCAAAGTATGTTAAGAGTAATCCGAGTGGAATTTATAAGAAGATAAAGGAATACTTGATTGCTGGGAGAAAGGTTCTATTTGTAGGTTTGCCTTGCCAAGTAGAAGCAGTTAAATGCTATGTTGGAGAAAAACTTGACAATAGTTTATATACGGTTGATTTGATTTGTCATGGCTCGCCATCACCGAAAGTCTTGGATATGTTTTTGGCACAGTATGATATTGATACCCCAAAATTGTCGGATATTCAATTCCGTAACAAAAACAACTTTGCTGTAAGAGAAGGTACAAGTTATATTGTGCAGAAAGGTGTATTAGATAAATACTCTATATCTTTTTTGAATTCAATATCTTACACAGAGAATTGTTATCATTGCCAGTATGCTAATATCATGCGTGTCTCTGATATTACGCTTGGCGATTCTTGGGGAGTAATCTTGATATCCAAGAACAAAGGAAAGGAATTTCTCTGATTCTAAATCAGACCCAAAAGGGAAAAAGAACTATTAGAACAGTCTGAGTTAGAACTTATGGATGTTGAATTGAATCGAGCAATAGAACATAATCATCAGCTCAGGCATCCATCTATTAAACCAAACGCAAGAGAAATCTTTTTTGGCGAAATAAAAAACGGAAAGAATTTTAATGCTATTGTAAGAAAGCTGTATCCAAAGCAAAGCGCAAAGCAATTAGTAAAGATGCTTTTGATTAAAGCAAAAATAATCGGGGGGGGGTATGACAAATTATGGAATAAGTTATGTTATGAAGTAAACGTAAGTGTCATAAACCTCGATAGCCCAATGCTATTTTGGGTTAAAGATGTAGATCGCAACATAGGGCGAATTCCTAGATATAATCTTTTGATCTCATAAAATTGAAGACTTGAGAATTCAGAGGATAATATCCAGAAATGTAAAGGGGAATGAGACTATGTTGCCAAAAAAGAAACAAGTGAATTTATAGAACAGAAGTTGATAAATGTTACAGACAAAGTAACTGTTATTGTGCCTGTATATAATGTATCGTCTTTTTTGAGTAAGTGTATTGAGTCAATATGTGAACAGGAATATCCATTTTTGGAAATCATTCTTGTCGATGATGGGTCAACGGATGAATCTGGAAAAATATGTGATTCTTATGCGGAGAAAGATGCGCGGATTAAAGTTATCCACAAACAAAATCAAGGAGTGAGTTCAGCAAGAAATACAGGACTTGATGTAGCAACGGGGCGGTGGATATGTTTTGTGGATGGGGACGATTACATAATGCCAGAATATGTAAGCTATATGCTGGCATTAGGGGTTGCTTACGATGCAGATATTGCATTGACAACACATATGTTTGGAAGCTTTGACAATAAGCAGATGGATGCAGATGATGTAAGAATATGGACTGGTGAAGATAGTAGAAGCGATTTTATGTTATAAGGTGCCGATAGGATGCTACTGTAAAATGTTCAAACGGGAAGTATTGAAAACAACAAGATTCATACCTGAAGTGTTTATTGGAGAAGGATTCAATTTTAATGTTGCAGCTTTTCAAAAATCAAATCGAATCCTTGCAGGAAAGTTGAAAACATATTTTTATCGTCGAGATAATCCTACAAGTGCAATGACTAAGTTTTCAATAAAAAAATGTGAGTGTGGACTGAAAGCGTTAGACATTATAAAAGAGAATTTACAAATACATACAGATAGAGTTCAGACTGCATGGGAATTTGCAGATTGGCGCACCCACTCAGATTTCTATGATGCAATGGTATTAGCGAAAGTTAAGAATGAGTATCCGGAATTCTATCGAAAATGTTTGAATGTCACAAAACAGAGAGCTTTGGTGGCATTAAAAGTCCCAACAACAAGATCGAATAAGATTAGAGCTATTTTAATGAGGGTATGTCCGGCTATTATACCGTTCATGCTAAAGATCAGAGAAAAACGCCATAACGTAAATATTACTCATCGGTGACCTTACATATTTGCAGAGATTTAGCTTAAAAACCTTCCTTTTACCAGCGCTTATAAAATAAAACAGGGGATATTAATACGGAATAAAAAGTTGCGGTTTTTATGAGTAAACAATCAAAAAGCACACCTTTTGCTGTGTAATTATGTCGCCCACAAATATTACATATCGGGGTCAAATTCTATGAAATACTAATAATGAGTGAACATATCCTAAAAGTTTTCTAAAGAAAGTATAACATAAAGAAATTACGAATCTGTATGTGTTAAGGATGCTCAGTTAAAGCAATGTAAGCACAGTAAGGAGAGATATGAAAACAACATTACTTATCATGGCGGCTGGAATCGGCAGCCGCTTCGGAACGGGAATTAAGCAGTTGGAACCGGTCGATGATGCTGGTCATATCATTATGGACTACTCGATACATGATGCGATTGGAGCTGGTTTCAATCATGTGGTATTTATCATCCGTAAGGATATCGAGAAGGAGTTCAAAGAGGTCATTGGTGACCGCATTGCTTCTATCTGCTCCTCTCACAATGTAACTGTAGACTACGCCTTTCAGGACATTAACGATATTCCGGGGACTCTGCCGGAGGGCCGTACAAAACCTTGGGGAACTGGTCAGGCTGTGCTTGCAGCGAAGGAAGTGATTGATACCCCATTCATTGTGATCAATGCGGACGATTACTATGGCAAGGAAGGTTTCAAGGCCGTCCACGAGTATCTGGTGAATGGCGGCAAGTCCTGTATGGCAGGTTTCGTTCTGAAGAACACGCTGTCTGATAACGGTGGCGTGACTCGCGGTATCTGCAAGATGGACGAGGATTACAACCTGACCGAGGTCGTGGAGACGAAGAACATTGTAAAGACCGCAGCTGTAGCAGAGGCTGACGGTGTGGCTGTTGATGTGAATTCTCTGGTATCCATGAATATGTGGGGCTGACACCTGACTTTTTGGAAGTACTGGAGGAAGGTTTCAAAGAGTTCTTTGAGAAAGAAGTACCGAGCAATCCTCAGAAAGCCGAGTATCTGATCCCAATCTTCATCGGTGAGCTGCTGGAGCAGGGAAAGATGTCCGTAAAGGTCCTGAAGACCAATGACACTTGGTATGGCATGACCTATCATGAGGATGTCGCAGCCGTAAAAAACAGCTTCAAGAAAATGTTGGCGGATGGTGTGTACAAGGCTGATTTGTTTTCAGACTTGTGATATAATTGAGCTATCATAATAGGAAAGAGGTTTGTGTCCTATGCCCAGAACAAAAGGTAGCAAGAATAAGCCCAAAACTGTGACTGCTGATTTTGCAACGCAGATTGCGGAAAAGCAGTCCGCGAAGGAAGCACTCACAGCGGAAATCGCATCCATCACCGCCAACATTGACACTTTAAAGGCTGACTTGAAAGAGAAGAAGACTGCTCTGAAGAAGGCCGAAAAAGAAGTGGTAACGCTGGAAGCGAAGAAGGCCAGGGCAGATGCCAAGGCAGCAGAAGAAGCGAAAAAAGGCAGAAGCAGAATCCGTCCTGAAGAAGCTGCTTGCCGAAGGCATGAGTGCTGATGAAATTCTCGAAAAACTGAAATAACATGAAAAACCCGTAATGGACAGGCATAACGCACCGTCCATTACGGGTTTTAGGGTTATAAGAACATAAGTTCATCCGGCGGCCACATCAAACTGAAAATGTGCCGGAAGGTTGAACTGCTTGATAAACGCATGATGCTGGGCGTGGTAGTGACGCAGATCGTACCCCAGATGATGCAGTTCCAGCAGCTTCACCAGCACCAGATTGAGGTGGATTTCCCTTAGCAGCGGCAATCTGAGCAGCGTCCAACCCACGCTTTGTCATTTGATAGACTTCATCACTGTCCAGCATCAGGTGGGATGTGAAAGCGTTATGCTCGTAAAGAAGGATGTGCTTGTCCTTAATGGTCAGAAACTTGTTCAGGTGTCCAGCTGGCGATTGATAAGGATCAGTGGCTTATCAAAATAGAGTGAAAGTAAACCCAACATATCTTTAATGTGAGATGTTTCACTGATGTCCAGACTACAACTGCGCGCGATCTGTTTGATGTTGCGAGTTCCGACATTTTGGACAAGTTCATTAGCAGCTTGGTGAATAAATGCAGAATCCATAATGTGATCTCCTTTTCGGGGATGGCATAGTGAATAGAACAGTGATTTACAGGTTCATTATTCGTTCCTTTTCTCGTTTTTGTTCTCGATACTTAAAATAGGCTTTGTGCATTTCATACATGATGCCGTCCATATCCTGCGGGGTCAAATCTCCGCTGGCAAATAGCTCAGTAAGCTCGAATGCGAGATGCTGGGCTTCTATTTTGCCCTTTTTTCCGTAGGCTTCGGTGGCACGTTCGATAAATAAAGACTGATCCGGCTGTAAATAGGTCAAAGGTACATGGAATATATCTGCCATCTTTTCGAGCATTTCAATACTGCGAGGGTAGCGGCCATCCCGCTCCCATCCGATGATCGTTCGTTTGTTGATACCCAGACATTGTGCCAGTTCGTCCTGTGTTAAAGAATGTTTCTTTCGTAGATCGCGAACTTTCTCTCCAAATTTCATGTTTGCAACCTTTCTATGGCGTAGTTATCGTGCTGTAACAATGTGCGATGGAATCTGTAAATATTCAATCTGAAAGATGCAACAAATTTTCACATTTACATCTTGACACGGCGGTACGACTTGCTTATAATATATGCTATATACTATCATCTTTTGGATTATTATACCTCCGCACCCCAAAGGGGCTGCGGATTGGGAATCGCAGTGTCGTTGATGGAAAGAATATGCTTCAGATCAAGCGTGGTGGCTGTGAAGATTATATTTCTGCTGAATCTCTGGTGGAGTGCATTCACGGCCTTCCCGTGAAGAGTATCGAATTTTTCACAGCAGAGAACCAACGGAAAGAAGCCTGAAGCAGAGTGTTTCATCGACACTGAAAGCGCAGAGGTGGAATCTTAGGCGGCACCTGGTTAGCCGACCAGCTCCACCAGACGTTCTTTTGGGTCTACAATATAATATCTGTTTGTTTAGAGCGATACCGTAGCAATATGTGATATAGGCCGGAACAGAATGAGCGAATGCAGTGCAGTAGTGCGCCTGCAAGTAGTTCATCCTGTTTCGGCTTTTTTTTTATTTGAAAGTTTTTTGAAAAAAGTGGTTGCCAAAACCCTTATTTAGAATGCTATAGGTATAGGCATAATTTTAATCGAATGGAGCTTAGGCTCCCCGTTCAAAAAAAAAAAACGGGTGGGTCTGAGGTCATTTCTGCTGTTCTTTCATAGAAGACTCACCTGTTGCCGAAAGGCAGGAAGGTGGTTAAAATGAATTTTATTACTTTGAAAGAACTGAAGAAGATGGTTCCTGTTGCAAGTGAGTTTAAGCGAGTGCCGGGTTTGAAGAAGATATTGGAAGATGGTATAGAAGTGATTCTCCGAAAACAGATGGAGAACCATGCGGAAGTAGTCGTCTATAAAAATGGATATGTTTCCTACCATGCACACGAAAGATATACGGTGTTTGCACTTCATAACTGTACACACTACTACTATGAATCGCAGGGAAATGAGCATCAGACAATTCCACATAACCATTTTGAGGATATGGAATGGCATATTCGTCTTGTGCTGGAGGGAGAGGATCGACTTGTGCGTAATCTTGAAGCACGGGAAAGTGAAACTTTTTCGTATGCGGCGGATGTGAATCCGGAGTATAACAATGAAATGGAAGATCCGTATAAATGTTATGGATTTTGTGTTGAATAAAGAATTTTTGAGAAAGGCAAGCGAACTGCTGAAAAAGCACCAGTGGGAAATGATTTGTCGCCACTATATTGAGGGAATGACGCACCGGGAAATTGCTGCTGAGATGGGAGTATCACATCAATATGTGACAAAGGGAATCAAAAAGGGGCTTCACCGCATCCGTTGCACTTATACATAATATAGAAAAACTGCCGTGGGGACTTAAAAATCCCTGCGGCAAATTTTTTTTTTGAGAAAATTTGAAAAAGTGGTTGCCAAACACCTCTTTCAGAATGCTATAGGTGTAAGGGTTATACAACAAGCCCTCACAAAAGTTCTTTGAAAACTGAATAAGCCATCCCAGAGAGATACTTCTGGCACTGAATGTGCATCCTGCGCGTCTTACCAGAGAAAACGCCGCTGAAATATGGGGCAGGAACGGGCTGGGGCAGAATGGCAAAGATCAAATAACAGCAGATACACTGCGGGATGAAGCGGTAGTAGATTTCTACTTCCTGCTCACGGCTTCCGTCCTCGCCCTTGACAGCTTCGTGGACGGTTATTTTTTCAATAGAGTGTTCAGAAGTTCGGCGGTCAGCTCCACAGGGTTGACATACTGTTTCATCAGGGCAATCCACTTTTCAGCATCCGCTGCGGTCTGTACGGCGGCTTCCATCGTTTCGTGAAGCTGTCTTATTTTTGTTTCAAGCTCCTTTTTGCTCGTTCTGGTACTTCTCGGACAGCATATTGAAGTTATACTCGGTTATGCGTCCGGCAGACCAGTCCTCATACATTTTAGCAAACAGCCCGTCAACCTCGGCTTTACGCTTCTCGACATGGTTGACAAAGGAGAGAAATGCCCCAAATATCAGGCTTTTCCCCGTCAACCGGCTGTCAACCAAAGCGTCAACCAAACTGTCAACCGGTGGCTTTTCAGAATGGCAGTTCCATTTGCCGGGCTTCTTCTTCCGTGATTTCCTGAAAACCGTCCCCCTCCGGCGGGTCTTGGTTGACACGCTCCCAGCCTTTTTGAGAACCGTATTTCTTATACCGCTCCGGGCTTTTGTAGGCTACCCAGCCCTGTTTTCCAATCTCCAGCAGGCGCAGATAATCGCATAGCACCCGGAAACAATACCGTTCCGTTTCCTGAAATCTCTGCTCCGCTGATTTTTGTCGGGGCTGTGACCTGTTGTGACGCTTCCTATCTGGCGGCGCATTGCCGGATTTCTCATAGGAAACGCCGAAGTCCTCCGCAAGCCTGACCGCAGCTTCCCGTTTCCCCAATCCATGCAGCAAAGCGGAAAAGTCGATCACATCCCCGGAAGCCCCGCAGCCGAAGCAGTAAAAGCGGCTGTCCACTTTCATGCTGGGCGTGCGGTCATTGTGGAATGGACAGCAGACCATGCCGTTTCTCCCCACCCGGATTCCATAGAATGAATTGGTGTAGTCGCTGACTTCTCCATAGTAGCTGCTGTAAAGACGCTCCCCGGCTCGATAGGCTGCGCTGGCAATGGCGCTCTGACCGGCGCTGCGCTTGATCTGTGCGATTGAAAAATGATAAAGTGCTATCCTTAGTCACCGCCTTTCTCCTGCCCGGAAATACGGGCGTGGTTCTCTGTGGCAGACCGGATGAAATGCTCCGCCTGCGGCAGATTCAAAATGCTTTCCATGAGGGAATAAAATTCCGCTTCGGATAGCTCCTTTGTCTGTGGTGCAATGCTCTCAATAGCTGCCCCACGGGTAATCAGCCGGTGCGTCCTCTGTTTCCGGGAACCGCTTTCCAGATACGCCTGCCGGTTTTTCAAACGCTGCATTTTCCGTTTTTCCTGTTCCAGCAGGACAGTGGTTTTTTCATATTCCTGCTTCAACTGTTCCAAAGATTTTTCCATGTTCTCACATCCTTTGCTGATAAGATAAAGAAAGACCATCCGCAGACAGTCCGTGTGTCAGTGCTTCTATAAAACCCGATGAAAAGGGAAAACCGCAGAGCGGATTTCTCTTTGCGGCGGGTACACAGGGGATAGCCGCTTTAGCGGCGCAAGGGGGTGTAGCCACCTTGTCGGAGCGAAGCGAACGCAGACCTCGGATTGCTGATTTTATCAGCGGCAGAGGTAAGCTCCGCAGGACGCACGATACATGGTCTTTAGACTATGTATAGAAGTGCGCCCTTAGTTCCTAAGGGATTTTGCCGTTTCCGGCAGTCTTGTCCTTTTTCTTGGAACGCTTGGAAAGATACTTCGGGCAGTCAACCACAACCGCCCGGAAGCTCTGTTTACATTCGTGCTGGCATTTCCGGCACAGTTCGTTGTAAGTGATACGGCTGCGGTCATTTAAGAAGAAAGACCATTCCAACCGCCGCTTGTTACTCATTCTTGCCATAACCGGCTCCTTTCTCCGTTTCTATCTGATGTACGCAGATAGGCTGTTTTGATGTAGCGTCTGCCGGGGGTGTGTACCAGCTCATAGGCGCTCGCTCTTGAAATTCCCATAATCCGCTGAATGTCCGCCACATCCAGAACCAGCGGTAAATCCTCGTAGCTGTTCAATCTCTTTTTATCGTTCATTCTGTTCCTCCCATAAATCAAATAGGTTAAAATGC
>VOFD01001023.1_pt1 | contig 15059 bp, 15 predicted proteins | sample 5384101 | NCBI WGS metagenome assembly VOFD01 (sample SAMN12384723, study PRJNA508395) | human gut metagenome | isolation source: healthy gut C | host: Homo sapiens
ATGTCGATGCCATACCGGTCGCACAAAGGCCTTGAAGTCGGCGGCAGGCAGGCCGAACACATTGGGGTCGCCGCCCCATTGTACCAGTTCGGCGGCGGATTGTAGCCCATCTCGGCGAGCCGCTGGAGCGAGGCTTCCGGATTGGCTTTTACCGCATCCATCACGGGTAGAGTTGGATGCCGATGGTTTTCTCACTCTTAGTCGAGCATGATGTGCACACGCCCGCCACCAGGGCTGCCGCTACGGCCAACGCCCCGGTTGTTTTCTTCACGATTGTTTTTCATGTTTTTTATTGTTTAAATGATGATTAAATGATGCGCTCTTTAGGCGATGAGTTCTATCAGGTTTCCTTCCGGTCCGGCAATGCAGCTCTCGTAGTAGCCGTCGCCTGTGGTGCGCGGGCCGCTCACCACGGGGAAACCATCCGCCTGCAACGTGCGGGTGAGGTTGTCAACGGCTTCCCGGCTTCCCAATGAAAAGGCCAGGTGGATATAGCCCGTGCGCAAGGGAGCCGGGTTCTGCTCTTCCAGGCTGGGGCGGTTCATGATTTCCAGGCGGGTGCCGTCGCCGAACGTGAGAAAATACGTCCGCAAGCCGGTGTTTGGGTTGTGGTAGCCGTCATTAGCTTGTGCCGAGAGGTAACGGACGAAGAAGTCTTTTGCCTTTTCCAGGTCGTGTACATACAAGGCGGTGTGGTGGATGTTGATTTTCATGAAGAAATCCTTATAAAAGTTGTGGGAATGGGATGTATTCTCTCATCACAAAGGTACGAGGTCGCCTTTACAAAAAAATCGCATATAAAGAAAATATAAGTCAAATGAACAGTAAAGCTGTTATTATACAGGCAATTGTGCTCTTCCCTTGGTTGGAAAATATAAATGAGATGCCCTCATGATACCCCTTTTGCACCTGCATCAAGGGCGGAATTTCCTCGCTTGAAGCCGCTTTTTTCACGCCACATGTCCTGCCACAATCCCGGGAACGGGCCGGCACATGCTTTCTTGTTTTTCCGATTGTCCGCATGTTTTTTCAGTTTTCTGCGGACATGTTTTCCAAATCGTGGGCAGTAGAATTTGTCCGCAGAAAATGGAAAACATCCCCGCATGAATTAAACCTAAGCAGGTCGTCAGGGCATTCGGGCGAAGCTTGATGGCAAGCCAATAAAAGGCGGGAATGCGCGATTGGGTGCGGACATAAAAGACAATGCAGGCAGCAACCTGAAAGGCTGCTGCCTGCATTGATGTAATCGTGATGCGTTTTGGCGTTAAGTAGATGACTTACAGTGTCGGTGCCAGGATGCCCCACAGCGGTTCGTCTTCGGGCACGGGGGCGGTGACGGTGAGTGCCTCCTTGGACACGGGATGCGTCAGCGACACCTGCCGGGCATGTAGGCTGATGCCTCCGCCGGGGTTGGAGCGGGCGGCTCCGTATTTCAGGTCGCCTTTCACGGGGCAGCCTATGGCGGCCAGCTGGCAGCGTATCTGGTGGTGGCGGCCGGTGTGCAGGTGCACTTCCAGCAGCGAGTAGCGGTCGCCCCGGGCCAGCAGGCGGTAGTCCAGCACGGCTTGTTTGGCACCGCTTTTGCCTGCGGGGCACACGTAGGACTTGTTCTGTTGCTCGTTGCGCAGCAGGTAGTGGGTGAGCAGCCCCTCTTCCTTGGGGGGAGCACCCTGCACGATGGCCCAGTAGGTTTTCTTTACTTCCTGGTTGCGGAACATGTCGTTGAGCCGGGCGAGGGCCTTGCTGGTGCGGGCAAACAGCACCACGCCGCTCACCGGTCGGTCCAGCCGGTGGGCCACGCCCAGGTACACCGCGCCGGGCTTGGCGTATTTTTCCTTGATGTATGCCTTGACGAGGTCGCACAGCGGGGTGTCGCCCGTCTTGTCGCCCTGCACGATTTCACCCACGGCCTTGTTCACCGCAATGAGATGGTTGTCTTCGTAAAGTATGGTCATTGTTTCGTTATTCTTCCGGCTCCGCCAGGGCGAAGTCGAGCTGTTTCTTGTCCAGGTTGGTTTTGGCAATCTTCACCCGCAGTTCATCGCCCAGCTGGTAGCGGCGGTGATGGCGGCGGCCAACGAGGCAGTAGTTCTTCTCGTCGAAAGCGTAGTAGTCATCGTCCAGGTCGCGGATGGGTATCATCCCCTCGCACTTGTTGGCCGTGATTTCCACGTAGATGCCCCATTCGGTCACGCCCGATATCACGCCGTCGAACACTTCGCCGAGGTGCGCGCTCATGAATTCCACCTGCTTGTACTTGATGGAGGCGCGTTCGGCGTTGGCGGCCACCGTCTCCATGTCCGAGCTGTGCTTGCAGTATCCTTCCCATTCCTCCTTGTTCACGCTGCGTCCGCCTTCGGCGTAGCGGGCCAGCAGGCGGTGCACCATCATGTCCGGGTAGCGGCGGATGGGCGAGGTGAAGTGCGTGTAGTAGTCGAATGCCAGTCCGTAGTGGCCGATGTTGGTGGTGGAGTAGGCCGCCTTGGCCATGGAGCGGATGGCGAGCGTTTCGATAAGGTTCTGTTCCTTCTTGCCCTGCACGTTGTCCAGCAGCTGGTTGATGGACTTGGACACGTCGCTTTTCTTGCCGTTGGTCTTCACGTAGTAGCCGAACCGCTTGATGAAGTCGGAGAAGTTGCCCAGTTTTTCCGCGTCGGGCAGGTCGTGTATGCGGTACACGAAGGTCTTGGCCCGTTGTCCGCGTCCCGGCTTGCCGATGTGGGTGGCCACGGTGCGGTTGGCCAGCAGCATGAACTCCTCGATGAGCTTGTTGGCATCTTTCGCCTCCTTGAAGTACACGCTCAGGGGTTTGCCCTGTTCGTCCAGCTCGAAGCGCACCTCCGCCCGTTCGAAGGCGATGGCCCCGTTGGCAAAGCGGCGCTCGCGCAGCTTCTTGGCCAGGCGGTCCAGGGTGAGCACTTCGTCGCGCAGGTCGCCCTCGCCGGTTTCGATTACCTGTTGCGCCTCCTCGTAGGTGAAGCGGCGGTTGCTGCGAATGACGGTGCGGGCGATGTTGTAGGCGTGCACTTTGGCTTCGTCGTCCAGTTGGAACAGCACCGAGTAGGTGAGTTTGTCCTCGTCGGGGCGCAGCGAGCAGATGCCGTTCGAGAGGTGCTCGGGCAGCATGGGGATGGTGCGGTCCACCAGGTACACCGAAGTGGCGCGGCGGTAGGCCTCTTCCTCGATGATGCTGCCGGGGCGCACGTAGTGGGTCACGTCGGCAATGTGCACGCCCACCTCCCACAGGCCGTTGTCCAGACGGCGGATGGAGAGCGCGTCGTCGAAGTCTTTCGCGTCGCGCGGGTCGATGGTCATGGTGGGCACGCCGCGCAGGTCGATGCGCCGGGCCACCTCGTCGGGCGTGATGCCCGCGTCTATCTTGGCGGCTTCGGCTTCCACGTCGGCGGGGTAGGAGTAGGGAAGGCCGAATTCGGCCAGGATGGCGTGCATCTCGGTGTTGTTCTGCCCCTTGTCGCCCAGCACGTCCACCACCTCGCCGATGGGGCTTTTGCCCCGTTCTTCCCACGAGATGATTTTCACGACGGCCTTCTGCCCGTTCTTCGCTCCGTTGAGCTTGTCTTTTGGAATGAATATGTCGCTGTTCATCACCCGGTTATCCAGGATGAGGAAGGCATAGCCCGGTGTCACGTCGAGCACGCCCACGAACGTGTCGCGCGAGCGTTGGAGTATTTCCACCACTTCCCCCTCGGGTTCCTGCCCCTTGCGGCGTGCGTAGAGGTACACCTTGGCGCGGTCGCCGCTCAGGCCGTGTCGGGTCTTGCGTTCGGGGATGAAGATGGGTTCGCCGCCATCGTCGGGGCGCAGGTACATCTTCACGCCGTGGCGTTCGATGGTGCCTTCCGTGTATCCGCCCCGCGGGTTGAGCTTGTATTTGCCCCGCCCTTCGCGGATGATGAAGTCCTCGTCGCACAGTTCAAGCATGATGTCGCCCACGAGCAGGCGTTGCGCCTCGGACTTGATGCCCAGCAGGGCCGACATTTGCTTATAGTTGAACGTCTTGTCGTGGTTGTCGCCGAATGCGTCGATGATGCGCTGGGTCAGTTCCTGCCTGCCCGTGCGCCGGGTTTGCCCGCTGTTTCTCTTTCTTGACATATGTGAATAGCTGATTAGGATATGCAAAGGTAATAAAAAAGGGGAGAAATGTGCCGGTATGTGCGCCGTGTTAAGGCAAATTAGGGGTATTGGCCGATTTGGAATTATTTGTTGTACTTTTGTGGCATAACAACCGTCGGCGCAATGGACATCTGGAGCAAAAAGAAGCGTTCCGCCGTCATGGCGAAAATCAGGAGCAAGGACACGAAGCCCGAGTGGCTCGTGCGCCGCTACCTGTATGCGCGGGGCTACCGCTACCGCAAGAACGTGAAGGGCTTGCCGGGTACGCCCGATATCGTGTTGCGCAAATACGGCATTGTGATATTCGTGCACGGATGCTTCTGGCACGGGCACGAGGCGGACGGCCACCTCCCGAAGTCCAACACCGGCTTCTGGCGCGACAAGATAACCCGCAACCGCGAGCGCGACGCCCGCAACAAGGCCGAGCTGAAACGGCTGGGCTGGAAGGTGATGACCATCTGGGAATGCCAGCTGAAGCCCGCCGTGCGCCAGCAGACTTTGCTCGAAATGGAATACCACATCAACCACACCTACCTGGAGCGTTTCCGGGTGAAGAAGCATCGCCGTCCCCTACGCACAGGAACAGCCCGCCCGCCTTGGCCGCCGAGCCGGAAGCACCGTATGGGAAAGGCTCACAGCCGCTCGATGTCGTTGAAGAGGCGGATGAGTGAGCGGCCAATGCTTGACTCTCTCCTGCATCAGTTACTTTTTCCCCAGCATCATTATTTATCATCTCACCCGGGGTGGTGTCTGTCACCTTATATGGGTTCTTCTGTTAAAATATAATAAGAAAAACGTGAAAATCGTTGTCATAACGTCTTGCCATGCGGTTTGCGGGTTGAAAAAATATAAAAATAAAAATCTGCGCTGTTGTTTTTGACGTATTGACACTTCGTTTTTGTTGCATTGACACTTCGTTTTTGTTGCAATGACACTTGGTGAGTGACGGGAAGTTCGTACCTTTGAACGGAAAAAGGATGCCGTTAGGACGCAGCGGAAATTCCGTAGGCACGGAGCGAGATTTCCGTAGGTACGGAATGAAATTTTCGTAGGCACGGAATGAAATTTTCGTAGGGTGGGGGAAATGGTGAAATTCCTTTCTGCAAATTATTGTCATTATATAATATGATAAGATAATGGGAACACGGAGGACGGAGACAGACATGCCGTATCTCTCCGTGCCTATGTGGTTTAAAACATAATTCAATAAATACCAATTAAGCTATGAAACAAAAACTTTTGACTTTCTTGTGGGCCGTGCTGGCAGTAGGGCTGGCGCAGGCTTGGGGACAGACCCCAGACTTCTCGGCGGTGAATGCCGATGGGGTCACGTTGTACTACAAACTGCTTGATTCGGGTACGGAAGTGGCGGTGTATCCCAAGGGCGACCCCTCGTCTTCCACGTCGGGCAACCGTTACAGTGCGGAGGCCATCCATATCCCCGCCAAGGTGTCGCACCCCAACGGCACAAGCTATGATGTGGTGGCGATTGGTTACCGGGCGTTCTATTACGGGGCGGTGAAGGAGATTACCTTGCCCGCCAGCATCCGCACGATAGAGGGCGAGGCGTTCCGCTTCTGCGGTGTGCGCGAGATGACGTTGCCCGAAGGGCTGACCGCCATGAACGGCGAAAGGCATTTTACCAACAGCACCATGTTGCACACCGTGCATATCCCGGCTTCGCTGAAACACATTCCCAACTATGCGTTTAACGATTGCTCGGCGTTGGCTACGGTTACTTTTTGCCGGAATGCCCGAGTCGATAGGGGCGCAGGTGTTCAAGGGTACGGCTTTTGTGGCGCAACTCTCCCGACGGGCTGGTCACGTTGATGGACGGGCGCATCCTGTTAGGCTACAAAGGTTCGTTAGAACCGAACACCACCCTCACCATTCCCGAAGGGGTGGAAGTGATGGCGGAGAGTGCGTTTGCCTCTGATTTGCCTACCAAAACGAACTTGACCGGCGTGTCGTTTCCCCTCCACGCTGCGGATGATACCTACGGGGGCGTTTAACGGCTGCGGGTTGTACACGCTCACCATCCCCGAGCATATAGAGCGCATCGGGCTGCTGGCTTTTGCCAACAACTCGATGCTGGGCACGGTGAATCTTAACGCCGACAGCTGCTACATGGTCGTGAACTATAACGCGGGTGTATTCACGGGGTCCAACTTCATCGCCAACCTCAATATAGGCGATCGCGTGCGTCACATCCCCGCAGGTTTTGCGGGTACGGGCATCCGCCAGCTCACCATCCCCGCCGGGGTGCAGAGCATGGCGCGTAGTGCGTTCAAGGGGTGTAAGATGCTGACTTCGGTGACGTGGGATGCGGCGGATTGCTTGCTGGATGCAGGTTCCGGGCGGACCTATCCGCCTTTCGAGGGCTGTACGACACTGGCCTCGGTTGCTTTTGGGCGGGGTGTGCAGGCAGTGCCCGATTACCTTTTCGCGGGAGCTACGAGCTTGGCATCAGTCACCTTCCGTCCGGACTGACGCACATTGGGCTGGAAGCGTTTTACAACACGGGCTTTACCTCTGTCACTATTCCAGCCACTTTGCAGGAGATTGGTGGGGGAGCGTTTGGCAACTGCTCCAAATTAACTTCGGTGACGTGGAACGCGACCAACTGTGCCTTTACGCAAAGCAGTCGGAATGGAGATACGCCTTTTGCGGAGTCGGCTATCACCACCGTTACTTTGGGTGATGGGTGACGGCCATACCCGCCCATCTTTTTCCGCGAATTGGGTACGCTTACCACGGTGAACTGGTCTGATGCCGTGACACAGATAGGGGAACAGGCGTTTTGTTCCACCGGGTTGCAGTCCGTGACCATCCCCGCCGGGCTGACAGAGATTGGCAGGAATGCCTTTGCCGATTGTTCCGCCTTGGCTTCGGTGACGTGGAATGCCCATTACCTGCCCACGGATGACCCGTTCAACAATTCACCTTTCTCTACCTTTATATATAATGCGCCGCAGGTGGCGGATGCCATCGGCAATCCTTATTTCCTGTCTTCCCACCGAGACCTTACGGCGGTTACGATAGGGGAGGACGTGCGGCGCATCCCGTCGCGGCTGTTCTTTGACTGCGAAAGCCTGCAAGGCCCGGTCAACATACCAGAGGAAGTGGAGGAGGTGGGCTACTATGCCTTCCGACCCACCACGCTGCTTACGGGCAAACGCTTTGGCATCACCGTGAGCCTTGACCCCACGAGTTGCGACACGTGGGCAGACGTGTATCTTTATGCCCGGGTGAATGCAGATTATACGGATTATGACCTGCTGGGTGCCATGCCCGGCGTGAAGTTGGAAAGCTCCTTATACCTATACCTTCCCCATACCTTATGGCTCATGCGATGTGTACGAAGTGGCAGGCGGTGGCACGCAGACGGAATGCCACAATGACCCGGTGCGTCTGGTGTTCAGCGATGGGGCGGGCAACCGCACCAAGGAAGTGGAAACGCTGGAGGGTGGCACATTTCGTCTGTTGTCGCAATCGGGCACAGACATTTCGGTGGGCGTGTCGGGTGGTAGCAGCGTGCCTCCTGCTGCTGACAAGACCGTAACGCTGACCGATGCGGGCTACGAGGAAGCCTTTGACAATACGCTGGGCGACTTCACCGTGTTCGATGCGGCACGGCTCAGCGGCTCGGACGCGGCCATTTGGCAAGCTGACCGCAACGGTTACGCCAAGGCTTCGGGCTACATCGGGGCAACACGCCGGCGGAGTCGTGGCTGGTGTCGCCTGCTTTCGACTGCACGGGAGTGGAGTATCTCTCCCTCTATTTTGAACATACCTTAGGTTATGTGAACGATGTGACTGACCCGGCAGACTTTTTCGCCTTGCTCGTGACGACCGACGGGCAGACTTGGACGGAAGTGCCCATCACCGCTTGGCCAGCTTATGGCGAGGGGGCTAAGTGGTGGCAATTCCTGAATGTGCGCCTTGACCTCGCTGACTATCGTTCGGCGCAGACGCGCTTCGCTTTCCGCTACACCAGTACCGATGTCGTGGCCGCCACGTGGGAGGTGCGCAACTTCTCCCTTACTACCATTGAAATGGGCGGAGGCAATTGGGGTGCGTCCGACGGACCGTTCCCTTCCTCGCACGGCTATCTCTACGACGTGAACGGCGATGGGCGGATGGAGTATTTTGTGGATAACAGTCCCAATGTGGAACAATATTCGTTTGATGGTACGTACCTCGCCACCATCCCCACGGGGCATTACCTCTTCGCCTTGGACGACATGGACAATGACGGCGTGCTGGACATCGTGTGCAGCCAGGGCGGCAGCCAGGAAACCCGGGCGGCGTGTACGTGCACGGGCTGGACGGCGCGCTGAAAAGTTCGTTCCCCGTGGCGTTGGGGAGCAGTACCTACACGGTGATGCTCGATGCCAACAGCGACGGGCGGCAGGACTTCTACATGGAGGTGGTGGATGAAACGTATTGGACCGGCAGCAACTACGATGACAGCTACAAGCATTTCCTCTATTACCAGCAGCCCGACGGCTCGTTCGTGCGGCAGGAACTGACCATATTGGACGACCCCACCGAGGTGGACAACGCCCTCTTCGGCCAGTATGGGGCCAATGCCACGGTAACGCAGCCCATCAACTTCAGCGGGGTGGCGTTGGCCAAGAGCGCGGGGCGCGATGGTTCCGTACCGGCAGGCCGCGTGATGCGCAAGACGCGTTCGGCGGAGCTGTTCTACGGCAACACCTCGCCCGTGGCGGTGGACGTGAACCTGGACGGCTACCCCGACCTCATCAACCTGAACAACGGCGACGCGCTGCTCAGCGTGGGCGACGGCAGGTATTACTACGGCTCGTTCGAGGGGCAGACCACCGTGAAGGACCTCAACGGCGACGGGATGCCGGACTTTATATTATATGATGAAGAGAGCCGCATCGTCACCCTCTTCCTCTACGAGGGCGACAACAGCTTCAAGAAACAGACGCTGATGCAGAACCTCAACATCACGGGCATCTACACTTACGACTTCGACCACGATGGTGATGTGGATATCCTGCTGCCGTTCGACTACACGGACTCCTCGCAGTATGCCTACCTCGTGTTCTTTGAAAACGAGGGCGGCAACACCTTTTCCAAGCGTGAGCAGCCGTTTGACTATGGTCGCAATCTGAGTTTCATCGGCGGCGGCGACGTGGACAACGATGGCAAGTTTGAAGTGGTGTGCCGCGAGGGCAACAACATCTTCCTGGTGGATTGCGAGCAGACGTTCAACGTGGGCGCACAGTCCGAGGTGATAGCCACCGTGCCCGACCCGAAGGACTACGGATACGAAGGGGATTACCGCTTCACTATCGGCGACTTCAACAACGACGGCCTCACGGAATGGTGGGGCGGCATTGACTTCAACAGCTATTGGACGGGCACCACGCCTTACTCCACCCGCGAGGTCGGCCAGTTTGCCACCGCCACGCCCAACACTGCCCCGCAACAACAAGGCACGCCCTCTTACGTGTACGACCCCGCCGTCAACATGCTGCGGGTGGAATGGCCTGCCGGTGCGGATGCCGAGAACTCCGCCTGCGACCTCACTTATGCCCTGCGCATCGGCACGAAGCCGGGGCTGGGCGATGTGTGGGTTGCCCACGCCGATGCCAACGGCCGCCGCCTGCGTCCGGGCGAAGGCAACGCGGGGTACAACACCTATGCCCTCGTCTCCACGGCGGGCTGGACGAAAGGCACGTACTACATCGCCGTGCAGGCGGTGGATGCCAACGGCCTGGGCGGTGCGTGGAGCGAGGAAGTAACCTTTGAATACACGGGGCTCGTGGCATCCGTCACGCTGTCGGCAGACTACATGAACCTGCTGGATACGCTCATCGTCACCACGTCCTTGCCTTACGATGAAACGCTCGATTACGCCTGGAACTTCGGCGACGGCGGGCGCAGCGTGGGGCGCGAGGGCAACCGCTGGCAGGTGGTGTTCGACCACGCCGGGCGCAAGACCCTGGGCCTCACCCTTACCGATGCCGACGGGCTGATGGCCGTGGCCACGGAGCAGACGGTGGACGTGTATCCCATCGCCTGGGAGGCGGACAGCCTGACGCACGACCGGGTGCAATACTCCGACGGCCTGTATCTGGACCTGGACGGCAACGGCACGCTCGACTTGGTGGGGCAGTCCACCGTGTTGGTGCCCAACGGCGAGGTGCAGGACCTCAAGGGCGTGTTCGAGAACAAGGAGAACAACAACCGCTTCACCAAGGTCGGACGCACCTACAATACCGACCTCGACCCCTCCACTAATGGGTATTACCTTGTCCCCATCGATTATAACATGGACGGCTTGCCCGACTTCATGGGCACGACCAACAAGGGCAACCTCTTCGTCAACCTGGTAGCTTCGACTTCGACTTTGACACCAAAGCGGTCAGCTTGCAGCCGATAGACCCATATGCTTACACGGGGATGACCGAATACACCTTACACCAAATAGAGTACCGCCGGGACTTCAACAACGACGGCTATCCGGATGCGTGGATGAGTGCCGGGGTTTGGATGAACCAGGGCGACAACCTGACCTTTGTGCAGACGAGGTAGGTGACCTAAACCCCGAACACCAACTCGGCTTACCAAGTGTGCGACTTCGACCGCGACGGCTACGTGGACATGCTCATAGGGAGCACGACCAACTCCCCACCCCTACACGCGCACCGACCAGGTGCTCTACCGCAACCGGGGCGATGGCACGTTCGAGCGGGTGGTGCTCTACTCCAAGGCATGGAGCAGCAACAGTTATCAAGACTACCGTTTCTTCGACCTGAACAACGACGGCTACCCGGACATGATGTGGAGCATACGGCCCAGTCTGCAAGGCGGCGTGCTGGAAACGGGCAGCATCCACATCGTGCTGGGCGATGCCTCGATGAACTACGCGGGCAAGGAAGAAATCGTGATAGACGGCTACGGCATGAGGGATTTGCCGAGCGAAGACAACCGCCTGTACGACATGGACAACAACGGCTGGCTCGACCTGCCCGTCACGGCGACGGACGGCTTCACCACGGCGGTGGACGGCACCGCCCACTTGCAAACGGCAGACGGCACGCTCTACTTCTACCCCAACTGGGAGACGGTGTTTGAAAGGGAACAAAGCCCATCTTTCACTGGCGATATCAAGTACGGCAACAATCATCCTCCCTTTGCCGACCTCAACGGCGACGGTAGTCCTGATGGCGGCGATGGTTATGGCGGCATCCTCATGCGTACCAAGCACACCAACGAAGCTCCGGCTGCTCCCACCAACGTGCGGGCCATGCAGCAGGTAAGCACCGTGCTGTTGCAATGGGACGCGGCCACCGATGCCGAAACGCCTGCCGCCCACATGCGCTACAACGTGAGCCTGAAGCGCAAGGGGGCAACGGGTGCGGACAGTTACATCCTCTCGCCCCTCAACGAGGGCAGCGACGTGGCGGCGGCCATCCCCGGCTATCCGTACCGCACCGCCACCCGCATGGAAGTGCCCGCCTCGCGCTTCACCGTGGGCGAGGAATACGAACTACGCGTGCAGGCCATCGACTTGTGGAACGCGCATTCGCCCTTCTCGCAGACCTTCACCTTCCGCATGGAAAGCCAGGTGGCCATCGATGCCCCGGCGGAGACCTGCACGGAGCAGCCGGTCACCGTCACCTACCAGGGCACGGAGAGCGGCACGCCCCAATGGGAAGCGGGCGAAGGCGGCGAAGTGCTGGAAGCCACCGGGCAACACGGCCAGCCTGACCTGGAGCACGCCTGGCGTGAAGACCATCCGCGTCACGGTGAACGGCATCAGCAGCGAGCGCAGCATCATGGTGCATGCCACGCCCGACCTGGCATTGGACTTGCCCGCATCGCTCCTGGTGGGCAGCGTGGTCTATTTCACCCTGCCCGAGGCGTTTGCCGACCCGTCCAACCAGGTGGGCATCTACAGCCCGCTCTATGAGGGCGGCACGCAGCCCCTGCCCATCGGCACCTATAGCAGCGACACCGACCCCTTGCAGGCGCATCTGCTGTGCTGGCAGCTGCCCATCGAACGCAAGCCCGGCACACGGGAAGCCCGCTTGTGCGTGAACGAACCGGGCAACCACACGCTGGAAGTGCGCTACGAGAGCGAGGCTTGCGGCACGCTGGCGGAGACTACCCCCGTTGAAGTGCTCGACATCCGCCCCGCCATCAGCATCGTGGGCGTGGCCGACGGCAAGAACTGCGTCTATTGGGATGCGGCGGGCATCGACCCGATGTTTGATGCCGTGCTCGTTTACCGCGAAGTGGGGGCTACCGACCACTTCGTGCAGGTGGGCGAGGCAGCGGTGGCCGATGGCCGGTTCATCGACTCCACCTCCGACCCCTCGGGGTGTATCAAAATGGGATTTAGAACACAGGATTATACGGATCAAACAGATTTACACGGATATTTTGCCAAGGATGTCATTGGCCATCAACAGTATCCTCATCCGTGACAATCCGTTAAATCCGCTCAATTAGATGTTTTTCAATCTTCGTGCCGTTGCCCACACCGTTCAGCGTGAGGCCGTTGTGTTCCACGTCGGCCGAGGAGCGTGCCCCGGTGTATTCGAGGATGAGGTAGGTGATTTCGCCCGAGTTGTCGGCAGCGTTGTCGCCGCCGTAGCTGTAGGCGGAGTTGATTTCGGTCGAGCCGGTTTCGCCGCCCGCGAGCAGGGGCGCGTCCGTTGATGATGAGGCCGCCCCAGTAGCCCGACTGGGCATTGTCGCTGTCGGCGGTCATGCGCACGGGAGCTTCTTCCGTGCCGCGCACGAAGATTTGGCCGCCTTGCAGCACGAGGATGTAGCTGCTGAAACCTTCCTGGGCCTTGATGACCGTGCCGGCGGGGATGTCGAGCACGCCGCCTTCTTCCACAATCACCGGACCGGTAATGGTGTATTCCACGCTGGCATCAAGCACTTTCGTGTCCTTGATAGAACCAACCAGTTCGTTGTCGGCGGGCGGCGGGGTGGGTTCGTCCCCTTTGGGTTCGCACGAGGTAAACGCTACCGTCAATACTGTCATGGCCGCAGCCATTACGTTCAAAAGATACTTTTTCATTGTTTTGTTAAATTATAAATGAATGAATAAAATGAATGTTTCACAATTGCTGCCCCCGCCGGTTTCCTCTTTCCGGGGTGTCCCGGAGGGCCGTTCCAGGGGCTTGAAATCTCACGCCTGTGAGTTTCCCAAACTCACACCTGTCAGTTTCCCAAACTCGCACCTGTGAGTTTCCCAATCTCACACCTGTGAGTTTCCCAAACTCGCACCTGTGAGTTTCCCAAACTCACACCTGTCAGTTTTCCAAACTCGCGCCTGCCAGTTTTCCAAACTCGCGCCTGCCAGTTTTCCGGCCTCGTGCCGGATGCCCGTGGGGGCTTTACAGGTTGAAGCTCACCCCGAGGCTGAAGTCCATCCCTTTCTTGTATTCGTTGAGCACCAGCGGTTCGGCCATGCCGTCGATGCGGCGGGTGAGGCGGTGCGAGGGGTTGAGCAGGTTGGCGGCCTTGAGTTTCAAGGACCAGTGGCTGTCCAGCTCCAGCGAGGCCACGAAGTCGAGCGTGGCGAGGCCTTCTTCCATGATGTCGTGGTAGCTGCGCGTGCCGAGGGTGTAGATGCGGTCGCTGAACCAGGCGGCCACCAGCGAGGCGGTGAAGTTGCGTTCGCCCGCCATGAGGGTGTAGCTGAGGTCGGCGTTGGCCAGGAAGGGCGACGCGCCTTCGAGCTGGCTGCGGCGCGGGTCGGTGTTCACGATGTCAAGCGTTACATTCGTATAAATGTAGGAGGCGTTCACGCCGAGCGACAGGCGGTTGTTGCGCGTGCCGGCGGCGTTGGTGCGGTTGAAGAGGTTCTTGCGCAGCTCCACTTCCAGGCCTGCCACGGTGGCGCGGGGGGCGATGTTCTCGTAGGTAAGCAGCCCGGCGGAGTTGCCTTGGTCCACCCGCCCGATGGGGTTGGCGATGTGCTTGTAGAACGCCGTGACGGAAAGCAGCTCGGAGGCGCTCATGTAGTAGTCCCACTTGAGGTCGAGGTTGTAGTTGTCCGACGGCTTGAGGTTGGGGTTCCCCTGGCTGGTGAAGCTGATGTTGACGTATTGGTAGGGGGCTATCTCCTTGGACTGGGGCAGGGTGTAGCTCTTGCTTGCCCCGAGGCGCAGGGTGTGCTTGTCGCTCGCGTCGTAGCGCAGGTTGAGGCTGGGCAGCCAGTAGAGGCGGTTGATGCTCTCCGCGCCGGGCGCGACGTGCTGCACGTCGTAGTCCACCACCATGTCCACGTAGTCCAGGCGCAGGCCGAGGTTGGCCGTGAAGCGTTCGCCGAACTGCTGGGTGGCTTCGGCGTAGCCCGAATGGATGTTTTTGGACACGTGGTAGGTGTTGAGGTCGCCCTCGGTCATGGTGAACCGTCCGGCTTCGTAGTTGGCGGCATTGTAGAGGTCGTCCAGCTTCAGGCCGTCCAGTGCGTACACGCCGGGGTAAGCGCTGAAGTTGTATTCGCGTGCCTCGAAGCGGTCGTCCACCAGGCGTCCCACGTAGCCGAAGGCCAGGTTGGAGCGGTCGATGTCCATGTCGTGCACCAGGCGGTAGCGGGCGTTCACCCGCAGGTTCACGTCGTGCTCGCGCAGGGTGGAGAAGAAACGCTTCTGCCGGTTGCTGCCCGTGAGGTTGTATTCGTCGCCCGTGCGGTGCGTGAGGTAGTTTTCGCGGCGGTCGGGTTCCAATCCTTTGATATTGTTGTAGGATGCCCCGGCGTTCAGCCGCCAGTTGTCGTTCAGCGTCCATTGCGTGAGCAGCTGGTGGGTCATCAGCAGGTTGTCGTTGGCCTGCTGGCGGCGCGAGAAGCCGCGGTAGTCATCCGCCGCCTGGAAACGTTCGCTGTGCATGCCTGCATAGTCGCCCACGTACTGGTTGTTGGC
>VOFD01002481.1_pt1 | contig 15033 bp, 20 predicted proteins | sample 5384101 | NCBI WGS metagenome assembly VOFD01 (sample SAMN12384723, study PRJNA508395) | human gut metagenome | isolation source: healthy gut C | host: Homo sapiens
CTGCTTCCGGCATCGAAACAGGGGAGAATCTGCTGACCTTTGGTAAGTCCCGGGCTGCGGGCCGGATTTTGGCAGAGCTTCCCTATGTGGATCAGGTGCAGATTGGTATAAAACTTCCGAATACGGTCAATATTGACATTGTGGAGCTGGAGGTGTCCTACGCCATCCGTTCCACCGAAGGTGGCTGGTGGCTGATGGATTGTGGCGGCAAGCTTCTGGAGCCGGTGGAGGAGTCCGAGGCAGCCAAGCATACCCAAGTGCTGGGCATTTGTGCCGAGCATCCCTCACCGGGAGGCTCCCCCTGGTGGCCGGCGAAGGAGCCGCCGCTGAAAGCGCTCCTACGGGGGAAGAGACTTCTGCACAGGAGACCGGGGAGAAGAGCGCCATTCACGGTTCTGTTGCTGAGCGGGGCGCCGCGGCTCTGGAGATTCTGCAGGCACTGGAAGAGACGGAGCATATGGGGGACGTGACAACTGTGGACGTATCCAGCCTGTATGACATTCAGCTTTGGTACGGCCAGAAGTATCAGATTCTGCTGGGCGGGCCTACGGAGCTGACCTATAAAATCCGCTATATGACCCAGGCGGTAGCCACCCTGGCGGATTATCAGAGCGGCGTTCTGGATCTGAGTCTGGAGCAGGACAGGAAGGCCATCTTCACCCCGTGGTAACCTGCCCAGGTTGTGAACAATTGAAAAACTTGGCGAAAAAATGAGAATTTCTATTGACCAAATGGGGATTTCACGATAGAATAAATGGGTATAAGTGTGCTCGGTTTCTGCCCCACCGGGGCGTGAATACAAAAGATGACATAGGAGGAGAGCAAAATATGTCTAGTTCTGCCATTGAGTCTTATCCGGATAAGGTTGTAAATATTAAAGTGATCGGCGTGGGCGGCGCAGGCAACAACGTTGTCAACCGCATGATTGAGTCCGGCGTGAGCGGCGTGGAATTTGTTGTCGCCAATACCGACATGCAGGACCTCAACAAGTCCAAGTGCCCCAACAAGCTCCAGATCGGTGAGAAACTCACCGGCGGCATGGGCGCCGGCTCCAAACCGGAAATCGGCAAGAAGTCCGCTGAAGAGAGCCGTGCCGGGATCTCCAAGATTCTGGAAGGCACCGACATGGTCTTTATCACCGCCGGCATGGGCGGCGGCACCGGCACCGGTGCAGCTCCCATTGTGGCGGATCTGGCCCACGAAGCCGGTATTCTCACGGTGGGTGTGGTGACCAAGCCCTTTGTTCGACGGCGCCAACCGGAAGCGCCAAGCGGAGTCCGGCATTGCCTCTGTCCGAGAAGGTAGATTCTCTCATCATCATCCCCAACGACCGCTTGAAGTATGTTACTGAGCAGAAGATCACCTTTTGCCAACGCCTTCGGCATTGCCGATGACGTTCTGAAGCAGGCTGTAACCTCCATTTCCGAGTTGGTGGGGTACTCTGAGCGTGTGGTCATCAACCTGACTTTGCTGACGTGTCCGCTGTTATGAAAGACGCAGGCCGGGCTCATATGGGCGTTGGCATCGCCACCGGCCGGGAGAAGGCGGAGCAGGCTGCCATGAGCGCAGTGGCCAGCCCCTGCTGGAGACCTCTATCAATGGCGCCACCGGCGTGCTTGTGAATGTCACCGGCTCTCCGGAGCTGACTCTGGACGATGTGGAGACGGCTGCCAGCATTGTGCAGGAGGCGGCCAATCCCGAGGCCAATATCATCTTCGGCGCTACCTACTCCGATGAGTTTGAAGATGAAATGCGAGTGACGGTCATTGCCACCGGCTTCGAGTCCAAGAAGGCTGAGAACAGCACCCCTCTGCCAAGTCTGTGTCCCGTCCCGGCCCCTTTACTGCCGCAGGAGAGCGCGCAAAACCTACGCCGGTTGCTACTGAGGACGTGGATGACATCGATGAGATTTTCAAGATTTTCAATCGGTAAGTGACGCCATCCCCTGCAGGGTATCCAGGAAATATGGGCGCACCGCACAAAGGAACGCGGTGCGCCCTTCCATGCTGTCTTTCTGTAAAAGCACGTCTGTGCGCAACGGTGGAAAAATTCCGAAATTTTGAAAGATTTGCAGAATTTTTACATTTTCCCCTTTACTTTTTCCTCTGTTATACATTAAAATAGAGGCGTGGTAGGCACAGATTCCCATCTAACAAATTCAATTATGGAGGATTATGACATATGAATAGCAGAAGTAGAAAAGCCAACCCCAACAGCCCCTGTATCAGGCCATCCTGAAGCTGAAGACTCCGGAGGAGTGCTATAACTTCCTCATGGACCTGTGTACCGTTCCGGAGCTCAATGCCATGGAGCAGCGCTTTGAGGTCGCTCAGCTGCTGAACCAGGGAATGATCTACAACAAAATCCTGGAGCTGACCGGCGCCAGCAGTGCCACCATCAGCCGGGTGAACCGCTCCCTCAACTACGGCAGCGACGGCTACCGCTTGGTGATTGAGCGAATGGAGAGCGTGGAGGAATGAGCGCCTATGGGTCTTTGGCTGCGTCTTATGACCGGCTGACCAGTGACGTTCCTTATGCCGAAATTTTGGCGTTTGTACAAACGCTTCTCACAGAACGGGGCGTAGCGCCCCGTTCTGTGTTGGACTTGGCCTGCGGCACAGGGACGATGTCCCTACTTCTGGCCCAGTCCGGGTACCAGGTGATCGGGGCGGATATGTCCGAGGAGATGCTTACTGCGGCCTATGATAAGGCGTCGGCCCCTACCGGATAACCGCCCTTTCTTTGTGTGCCAGAGGATGGAGCGTCTTTGTCTGCCGGACCCGGTGGACTGGGTCCTGTGTTGTCTGGACAGCATCAATTATTTGACAGATCCCGCCGCCTGCCAGGAGACCTTCCGGCGGGTGTACCGGTCGTTATGCCCCGGCGGCGTCTTTATTTTTTTGACGTGAATACCCCGGAAAAGCTACAGGCCATGGATGGACAGGTGTTTCTGGATGAGGACGAGGATGTATTTTGCATCTGGCGGGGAAGCTATGAGAAGACGGAACGGATTTGCTACTACGGCATGGACCTGTTCCAGCGGGCAGGGACGCCTGTGGCGCAGAAACCAGGAGGAGCACCGGGAGTTCGCCTATACCATTGGGGAGCTGCAGGCCTGTTTGACCCAGGCTGGTTTTGGCGGCATTGAGGTATTTGGTGACCGCCGCACCGCGCCTCCGGGTCCCGGCGAGCAGCGGGTATATTTTATGGCAGTCAGGGAGGAGACCACCCATGGGTGATTATATTGTGCGGGCAATGTCTGCTGATGGCTTTGTGAAGGCGGCAGCCATTCGCTCTACGGAGATTGTGCGGCGCGGGGCTGCAATCCAGGGTACCACAACTACGGCTACAGCGGCCTTTGGACGGGCTCTCACGGCAACCTCCTTGCTGGGGAACATGCAAAAGGTGGAGGATGGCTCCGTCACGCTGCAGATTAAGGGGGCGGACCTTTGGGGACCATTCTCTGCGTATCCGACTCTGTGGGCAACGTCCGGGGCTATGTGCAGCACCCGGTTATCAGCCTGATGGAGGTACCCGGGGAAGCTGGATGTGGGCGCAGCTGTGGGCAGGGAAGGCATGCTCACCGTGATCCGGGACCTGCAGATGAAGGAGCCTTATGTGGGCAGCGTGCAAATGGTCACTGGGGAAATTGCAGAGGATCTGACCGCTTACTTTGCCCAGAGTGAGCAGACGCCTACGGCTTGCGCCCTGGGCGTTCTGGTGGCCCGTGACAGGACTGTTCAGGTGGCAGGGGGATACCTCCTCCAGCTCTTGCCAAACGCCCCGGATGCGGTCATTGAGGCCCTGGAGAGGGGCATTCGTGGGGCCGGCGCCGTCACCCCTATGCTGGAGCGCGGCATGACGCCGGAGGAGATTTTGACAGCGGTTTGCCCCGGAATGGAACTGAAGGTCCTGGAGACCACAGAAGTGTCCTATCGCTGCTACTGCAGTCGGGAGCGGGTGAAGGGGAGCCCCTCATCAGTCTGGGGAAAAAAGGAGCTGGAAGAGATTGCCGCAGAAGGGAGACCGTCCACATTGGCTGCCAGTTCTGTGACGTTCGAAAAGCCCTGTTGTTCCCCACCATTTGGCATTTTGGACGGAAAAAATTCTAGGAAAAGCCTGTCACGCTGGAGGGGGTCGTATAACGGTTCGAGTCGTTCCGAGCCGGGCGGCGCTTCGAAACGCCCTTGGGAGGTATAGCTCTGAGCACATGCCTGTCACGCCGGAGGTCGAGGGTTCAAGTCCCTTCCGAGTCGCCATTTGCCCTGTAGGTCAGTTGGTAGAGCACGGGGACTGTCACGCGTGTCGTTGGTTCGATTCCGACCGGAGTCCGTTCCGGGTCGCCATTTTTTAAACATCCTGAGCAGAGCAAGTGCTCTGCTCAACATGCCTCTGTAGCTCAGTAGGTAGGGGAGCAAAACTGAAAATCCCCGTGTCGTTGGTTCGATTCCGACCGGAGGCACCGGGATGATGGGTGTAGACAGAGTCATCCGGTATGAGGCAAGGGTGCAAACCACCAGTTCCTTACAGCCAAAACATCCGGTGGGGGTAGGAGTTCGGCCTCGTCACCCGCTCAAACAAAATAAGGAGTTTTGCGTTCCCCAAATTTACCATGGGCAATGTGGTAAGGAGAAGAATCTTCCAGCATTACCCCAGGTTCAAATCTGGGGGTAGCATATGGGACAAAACTGGCAGGTTTCGGTGTGAAATATATTTTTGTGACAACGAGTTTATCATTGGAAACCTAAATTCTTCCAGAATTATGGACAGGGGCTAAAAAGTTCAAAAAAAGAATCTGCAATTCCTGGAAAAGTGGTGGATACCGGTTTTTCATCGCCCTTCCGGACAGCTTGATAATTAGGCCATACAGGTGATAGAAAGATGGGCCGGAGTATTATCAACCCTCGGAGTTCCGCCTTGGGCAGGGGCAGCCCTATGGAAAGATGGGAATCCACAGCGCTGGGATTCCGAATGAAAATTCATCTGTACTATGACCCGGCAAAGGCCTTCGGAATGAAAGCGCATCGTTGTATGAGCTGCTGGGAATCCCAGGAGAATGATTTGAAAGGGATGGAGGAGCCACCAGACAAGAAGCTATTATGACAAATATTTTTATATCAATCGCTCTAAGGACGGGAAGCAGGATTTGTGAGGAATTACGAGGCGATTGACAAGGAACTGAGGACCTGCGGCTTTTTCCTAATTGCGGAGACGGATTTCAAAGAAAACGACGGCGGAGATTTTGAAATCTACCGCCGCCGGGATACAATTGAGAAGAGAAACAACCTGAAAAACGAGCTGGACATGAAGCGAATGAGAAGCCACAGTTCAGGAAACGGCCCAGGGAAAGTGTTTGTCACATTCCTGTCTTTGATTGTCCAGGCTTACCTTTTGCGGCAATTAAAGCCCTACATGGGGGAGAACGGCCTGACCCTGCGAAATGTCCTGCTGGAACTGGACAAAATGAAGACAATCAATACCCAGGCAGCCATGCGCCCAGACTGCTAAACCCTCTGACCAAGAGACAACGGGATATCTATGGCCTACTGGAGATTCCCGTACCTGTTTGTATATGGGATAATTCTGGGGAGAGTTTAGGTTATAATGTAAGTGAGGGGGGATGGATTGTGATTTATACATTGAAAGAAATCCAAGAACGTGTTGCCCCATTATTGGAAAGTATCGCATTCCGGCTATGTACCTGTTTGGCTCCTACGCAAGAGGGGAGGCGAGGGAGGAAAGCGATTTGGATTTTTGGTGGATACGACTGGAACGGGTTGACTTCCCTGTTGAAGCTCGGAATGCTGTACTGCGATTTGGAAGCTGCGTTTGAGAAGGAGATTGATATCATAACCGTTGGAGCAATCATGCAGGAGCCAGCTATGCCCAGCGACATGGATTTCAAGAATACAATCCTGAATGAAAGGGTGCAACTTCATGATGTCGCCTGATTTACAACGAATTAAACATATACGGGACTACTGTGTAGCGATTTCGATGACGATAAACCGCTATGGGAATGCTTTTGAGATTTATGCTTCGGATGCAGATTACCAGCGTTCTATCAGTTTTTCGATTCTACAAATCGGTGAATTGAGTGGAGGCTTGTCTGCAGAATACCGCCAAGCTACAGCGGACCGGGTGCAGTGGGGTCCGATGAAAGCTATGCGAAATTTAGTTGCCCATAATTATGGCAGGATGGATCAAGCAATTATCTGGGAGACTGCTCCGGTGTGTCACACATCATTGTAAATCCTACAACAGAGCAGGAAATTAGAACGAGCTCCGACTCTTGACAAGGAAGCAAAGCGTGGTATAATGAACGTAGAAAGGGCGCTGCCGGTAGACGGTTAGCCCCCGTTGAGTTACGAGAAGTAACCGCTCGGTTGGTAGCTGGGGCGGTTACTTTTTTTGTGATCTGATAAATCAGACCGGCGAAGGAGATGAAGATTATAATTAACTGAAACAGCTCATCATAAGTAACTACACTCACATCGACCACCCCCCCTTCCAAAGAGGACAGGGGGCAAGAAGTGTCAATCACCCTGTATGTCGGGGGCCAAACCGCCTACCGTTACTGGCAAGCATGCCGGTTCCTTCCGGAACCGGCTTTATTTTAGCAGATCTATCATATGTTGTCAAACTTAGTGAGGGAATGATGCGCAGCAGCAAAGAAGCACATCGCATTCAACAGTTCTGTGGAGACGCTTCTTCAGCTGCTGTTTGGAACAGCATTGCTCCTGTGTAGAGCGCTCTCATTGTAGTTGCCGGCCCCGTTCCATAAAAGCAGTGCATATGGAAGATGGTACATTTGAAGAATCAAGACCGATTTGTGACTAGAACGAGAGCCAATGGGATGAGTCCATCATCCGGCAGCTGGTGGATACGGTGAAGGTGCTCTCTGAGGACCGCATCAAGGTGTATTTGCGGGGCGGTCTGGAGGTGGAGCAGGAAATTAGAACGAGCTCCGACTCTTGACAAGGAAGCAAAGCGTGGTATAATAAATATAGAGAGGGCGTTGCCGGTAGACGGTTAGCCCCGTTGGATTTACAAAAGAAGTAACCGCACTAGATGGGACTGGGGCGGTTACTTCTTTTTGTGATCTGATAGATCAGACCGGCGAAGGAGATGAAGATTATAATTAGCTGAAACAGCTCATCATAAGTAACTACACTCACATCGACCACCCCTTCCAAAGAAGACAGGGGGCGAGAAGCGTCACCCCTGTATGTCGGGGGCCAAACCGCCTACCGTTACTGGCAGCGCCCGGTTCCTTCCGGAACCGGCTTTATTTTAGCAGATCTGTCATATGTTGTCAAACGAAATGGAAGGAATGATCTGCCGTAAAGAAACAATTGACCATGGGCAGTCTCTTTGATGGGATCGGAGGCTTCCCTCTGGCTGCCATCCGGAATGGAATCCTCCCTGTATGGGCCAGCGAGATTGAAGCCTTTCCCATTGCAGTGACCAGGCTTCGGTTTCCGGATATGCTCCATGTGGGGGGATATCACCAAATTGAATGGAGCCGGGCTGCCGCCTGTAGACATCATCTGTGGAGGCAGTCTGTGCCAGGATCTTTCCGTGGCCGGAGCAAGGGATGGATTAGCTGGTTCCCGTTCCGGCCTTTTTATGGAGCAGACCCGGATCACAAGGGAGATGAGAGATGCGGAACAAGTACGAGGCCGGACAGGTATCCATGTTCGACCCCGATTCTTATTGTGGAAAAGTCATCCCCGTGGGCCAAACCCGCAGCGTCTTCCAATTTGCGACAAAAGCCAGTCACGCCAGGAAACAAACCCAGTTGTTTCCTGGCGTGATAAATTACAACGGGTTTGTCAGCTCAGGAGCAATTCACTGACACGCTCCATAAGCCAGGAAATGAAGTCCGAATTGACCTTGTAGTACACATAAATGCCGCGCCGTTCTGAGGTAACAAGCCCCGCCATCACCAACTTTGTCATATGGTGGGACAGGGTAGTAAAGGAAAGTCCCAGCTTATCTGTTAGCTCTTGGACATATACTTCTTCATTTTTTAACATGGTAAGAATTTGCAATCGCACAGGATCGCCAATGACCTTTATGCAACTGGCAATATCTCGCAATGGAATTTCTCGCTTCTGGTAAAGTTTCGCTGCATCATACAGAACACTGATTTCCAAATGATTGCACAGTTGGGCGCTGTTGGACAACTGATAGGTTATGGTATAGTACTCATCAATGATAAACAGGCGAGGGTAAAGCTCCAGTACCTGAGCAGATGGGTCATAGACCGGCACTGCCTCTTCTGTGCCGAAAACCTCCTCCGGCTGCTTCTCCCGGTAGGCTTCCGCAAACCGTTCCAGAAGGGGGCGTATACCGGCGCACTGCTTACTATGGCCGTTACAACCGGCTTCAGCATTTCCGCTAGTTCGTCGGCGTATTGGTTGAAATTGCGCACAATACCCAGTATGCGAAAGCGTTCTGCATCTGAGGCTGGGAATTCCTGAATATAGTCATAGAACGCAGCCAGATCTTTGCACTCCTTCGTCAGCCAGCCTTCATTGGGCAGGGAAAATGCCAAACGGGCGAAGAAAATGATCTCTTCTTGTGAACGTTGCTTAACACAAGTACAATGCTTCCCTAGGTCGGATGGTGCATCCGGGGCAAAGGGATTTGGCATCATGATGGCGGTAGCCAAATTGGCGCTATAAGCCCGTCGGCTCCGTGGAGGCATGTCCCCAGAGCATCAAAAAAGAAATGTATCCGCTCTTCATCCACCTGACTGCTAGTAGCGTCCAGAGTCTTTTCCAGTTCCTCCAACGGGCCAAACAGAGAATCGATACTTTTCCCGGCTTTCCGGATATTGTTCCCGCATTCGTTTGATGGATGCTGACATGGGGCGGCCATTGGCACGTCTGGTATAGTACAGCAGTGCATCAGCAATAGAATTTACTTCACTGTGTACATGTATCACCTTTTTTTTCTGCTGGTTGTTCCATTGGTTGACCTCCGCCTCCGGGCTCTGATTTTTATGTAGGCTTTGCCTTGCATAATAACTATAATCTTATTTTAGGTTTTGTCAAACAACTGACACAAAGCTTCAGCGCCAGGAGGACAATGACACGGATGAAATTCTCTCCATTGGTCAGGAACACCTGTGTCAGTTTGCCATTGGGTATTCTCCTTTTCACGATATTCCCAGCGGAGCCAGTTCTATATCCGTGCGGCGTACCACGAAGGATACTCAGTACAGAGAGTAGAAGCAATTTGACAATTTTAATAAGCAAGGTCTGCCCGTGCGGCCTTTTCTGGCAGTGCACCGTGCTGTCTCACTTAACTACCCTAAGTATAGCAGTTCAGCTTCAATTTTACAAGATTTTTTATTTCCTTTTATACACATGTGCCCTTCCCATTTTTGCCATCCATATAGCGCTGCATCAAGCTACTAGATCGCCAGCTTAGATATCTGCGTACACCTCCTGTTCCGGTGCAACCTATATCAGCAAAAATTTATTATATAACTGTGTTACAGCAACAACATATTAAATACATGATAGTCAAATAGCGGCGAACTCTTCCCTCCATTGCCCCGGTATCTCTGTTCCGGCTCCAGCAGCCCGGCTTTTCGCAAATTCTTCATGGCCCGGCGGACGGTGAATTCAGAGTATTTGATGTCCTGGGCAGTGGTGGGGATGGCGGGCCAGCAAGTATTGTCCTTGTTGGCCCGGCCTGCCAGGTAGATGTAGACCGCTACCGCCCGGCGGTCCCATTCTGAGCGGACGCCTTTCCGGGAGGCTGGATTTCTTACCCATTGCCGCTTCCCCCATGACGGATTGCCATGGCCCGCCCCCTTCTGCTGCTTTGCCGCAGGAGGGGGCGGGCATTTGCCAAAAATGGCTTCCACCAGCTCTACCTTGTTTGCATAGGCCACTTTCCTGTTCCCTCTTTCCGGGGCGGTATAGGGCTCCCCCAAATTGGATGCCCCAGTGGAAAAATAGCTTCAGCCGGACCTTACAGGGCTGGAAAAAGGGTGAGCAGACCACCTCTCCAAAGGGACGCATGACCGCTATTATGCTCCTTCTTTGTATTGTAGCTTAGGCAGGATATGGAAAGGAAGCCGGACTGGCTGTCCGGCTTCCTTGTCCAAATTGTAAAAAAGGAGAAGTATCAGAAGTTTTGATCCAGAATCGTCAGCAGCTTGGCCAGCTGAGCGCGGGTTAAGGTATCCTTGGGCTGCAGCGTGCCATTGGGGAAACCCTCAAAGAGATTTTTAGCCGTAGCCCAGGCAACGGCCGTCTTGGCATAGCTGGAGATCTCGTCTGCGTCTTTGTACATAGACAAATCGGTGCTTTCTGCAGACTCTATCTTCAGGTATTCGGTGACAAACCGGTACAGGAAGGTGGCGGCCTGCTCCCGGGTTACGTTGGAATTGGGGGCAAAGCGGGTTTCGGTTATGCCTTTGGCAATCCCCACATCCTGGGCCCAGGCTATGGCGTCGGCATACCATGCGCCTTCCGCAACGTCGGTGAAGGTAGAGCCTTCGCCGACTTCTGGGGGAATCGGCCAAGCGGTACAGGGTCGTCACCAGCATAGCCCGGGTGGTGGTGCCATTAGGGCAAACCGGTGATTCCCCATGCCATTCATCAGATTGTTGCCAATCACATAGTCCGTGTACTCATGATACCACTGTGTGGTATCCAGGTCAGCAAAGGCTTGGGAGGGGCACTTGTGGCCAGTGGCGGTACAATGTCCCGATGCTCAGTGGCGTCACAGCGGCTGCAGTGATAGATGGTGTAGCCCTCCTCGGTCTCAGTGGGAGCCACCGTCTCGCCCTTCACGGAGAAGTCATGACCCAGGGCAGGGGATAGTCTTGCTGACGCGGCTGATTTCCTCCTTGCAAACGGTGCAATACACAACCTCGTCATAGGAGCCGTCTTCTGTACAGGTGGCGGAACCTCCTTCTCACGGACAGGCGCACCGGGAGTATGTTCATGGACGGACCCGCCTTCAAATTTGGCGTAGTAGTCCTGAGCCTTCTGCTCCTCGCCTCCGTTGAATACTGAATTGTAATAGTCTCATCCGCGGCGATCAACTCGTACATTCCTTGTCGCTGTACCAGCCGGTAAACTTCGCCCCTCCCTCGGCTGCGGCCGTCAGGACGTAAGTCCAGCCGAGTTTGCCATCCGTACTGGCGGTGATACCCACAAAGCCGTTGCCAACGGCGGCCAGACGGTTGACAGGTATATATTCCGTAGCGGTCACGTCCAGTTCTTTCAGCACGGTGTCGGTGCTGACGCCATAAAGGGCGGTATTCTGGCTGAGATCCAGACTGGTGATCTGGGTGTCACGCACATCCAGCTCCCAGAGTTGCACGTTGTGTGTCACATCAATCTCGCTCAGGGGGATTCCCGTTACAGAGCAGTTTAAGCAGTCCTGTATTGTTGCTGAGATCCAGAGCGGTCAACTGGTTATTGCCGCAATCCAGGGACGACAGAATTGTGTTGCCGCTGAGGTCCAGGCTGGTGAGCTGATTGTCCTTGCATTGCAAGTACTTCAAGTAGCTGTTCTTGCTGAGGTCCAGCTCCGTGAGGCCGGCATCGTTGCAGTAGAAGTTTTGCAGAGACTCCAGGGGCGTCACATCGATTTTGCCCAGCAGATTGCCGGAGCAACCCAGGGTGGATAGCTTCGTGTTTCTGGTGACATCCAGCTCCGTAAGCTGATTGTCGTCACAGATGAAGTTCATCAGCCCGGTGCAGCTTTCTGACATCCAGCTGGGTCAGTTCGTTGTCCAGGCACCAGAGAGTGGATAGCGCGGTGTTTTCGTGACATCCAGCTTTCCCAGGGGATTGCGGGAGCAGTACAGCATACTTTTAGATTGGTACACTTGCTTACATCCAGACTATTCAGCTGGTTATCCGTGCAGTTTAGCAGCGTCAGTTTGCGTCAGATTGCTCACGTCCAGGGCAGTGCTGATTCAACTCCACAAACAGCCATGTGATACTGCTGTTGTTGGAGAGATCCAGGAGGCCAATCGATTGTTACCACAGTCCAGCTGTCCAAGCTCGGTGCAGCTGGATACGTCCAACGAGGTCAGCTGATTGTGAACAGCCCCCAAGCCTGACGCAACCGGAGACGTTCAGCGAGGCCAGCTGGTTTGTATGGCAACCAGAAAATCCAGACTGGTTGCGTTGGCAACATTTAGCTTTGCGAGATTGTTGAAGCCACAATCCAGCCGCTCAAGGGCGGGTCGGACAAGTCCAGTTCGCCGCTCAAGGCAGAATCATAGAAATTGATTACGGTGATGCGCAGCTCTCCGTTGACATCCTGCCATGTAATGGAGTTCCAATAGGGCACTTCCTCGTCGTAGACGCCCCAGGTGGTCACATCGTCAGGCGTGTAGTCCTCGTTGAGCTTGAAACCGTTCTTCACGCCCTCCTCATCCGGTCTGCTCCAGGAATGTCCGGAGCTTCAGGTAATCGTTGACGTTGTAGCCCTTGGGTACCTCTACCGCTCCGCCGCCTTCGTCGAATTTGGCGTAATAGTCCTTAGCATCGGCGGGGGCAATCTCGGTAACGTCAATGGTGGAATTTGTTGTAACCAGGGTGGTGCGTCTCTGTTTGTATACCAGCCCTGGAACGCTGCCCTCCACAGGGGTGGCCACTACGGTGTGCGTGGTGGCGCCGTCTTCTTTCCGCTCCATGGCATAGCTGACATAGCCTTCCCCAATGGCGGTGAGGCGCTGGGCATGGCATTTGCCATTGAGCTGAGATCTAGCTTCTCCAACTTGTTGCCCTGACAGGAGAAGGTTTCCAGCATGCCGCAGCTTCTTACATCCAGACTGGTGAACAGGTTGTCGGAGCAGTCCAGATCCTGGGGTATATTGCATCACATAGGTATTCAGATCCGTCAGCTGGTTGCCGGAGCAATCCGTGGATCGGATAGCTCATATTGTTGAAGGTCAGGCGGACAGCCAGTTGTTTGCAATTGAGGGTCGTTAGCGCATTGGTGGCGGAGAAATCCAGAGCGGTCAACTGATTTCCGCTGCAATCTACGGATGGCCAGCCGATTTACAGTCCGCAAGCACCAGGGGCAGAGCTGGTTGTTGCCACGAGTTCGTGAGAAACCGCAGCGGATGTTCTAGTCAGTTGGGAGTGTCGCTGCAACCAGCCGTTGAATTGCAGATCGGGAAACAACCAAATCTGGGTCAGGGTGTTCCGCAATATACACCCTCTCGCAGAAATTTTGGCTACAGCCAGACAGATCCAGCTGGCCGCACAGGATCGGAAGCCATGCATTGAAGACCAGATACCCACCAGACTTCATCCTCGCCGTCGCCCCGCCAGGTGATGGGCGTCGTGGGACTTCAACGTAGTTCTCGTTGGTGGCACCGTGTGGTGATCCGGGTCGCATTGAGCTGACGCCATCGGCACGGCGCCATTTCCAGAGCTGGCATGCTCAGGTAGTCCGCCTGTCAGCCTTCGGGAACCCACATCTGCCGCATCTTGTCATGGATCGTCCGCTGCGGCGAAATATTTTTCAGCGCCGCCAAGGGACAGAACCAGCCACGGCCAGAATGCCCGCCAGATTTGTGTTTTCATTTTGTGTCCTCCATATTTCAAATTTTATATGACACCTGCAAGAATATCACTACGCCATAATTATACATAAAAGGCGTCTGCAGCCACCTAAATTTATTCGTAGCGGTAGGAGTACCACAAGAGTAGGTCTGTGTAACAGCGCTGGGGGCGACAATCAGCATCGGGTGCAGGTGCACCATTAAAGTCCCATGTTCACAAATTTGTAGAGATTCATACTTTTTCCCTTGAAAACCTGAGTAGGGCTGAAAAAACACCATAGAAGCCGAACTTTTGCATTGGCGTCTATAGTGTTTCTAAGCCAAACATGTCAAGTGTGAAACAATATCGATGAGCTGCCCTCGCTCTAGACAAACACTGCCCAGCGCAGCGGGTCGCATTTGCAGAGGTGAGGAAACGACGCACGAGTAGAGATGATTCTTGAAAGTCGCGAAGATATGCAGTCCAAGACGACGTGTAATACCGGCACAGATGCCAGATGCCGCTGCTTTCAGGTTCGTAGTTAAACCAAAACCGAAGCCCAGCGCAGTGTCTTAGTTTTGGAGAGGAGGAGCGACGGAATGAGCTGAGAGATGCACTTGAAAGTCGTCGCGAATTATGCAGTCCGCGACGACGTGTCGCGTGAACACTATAGATGCCACCACAGTTCCGCCTTAGTTTATTCGAAACCGTCCAACTTGAAGCTCCTGTCAGTTCCTCCTCGCTGCAGCACTTAGACGCGAAAATTGGTTGTTGCGCCACAACTGCGTTGTTCTTATCGGCACAAAGCAATGTCAATGGGGGGAGGTTGTGCCCCGGTCAGCCCCTGGCATAATAGCGTTTCATACGCCTAAATCCTGGTGAGTGAGCTGTCCAATTTTCAGGTTCAATCAAGACAAAGCATTTGAGAATGTAAAGCCAAAATACCAGATTTGGCGAAAGTTCTGATTGTCCAGTGTAAAGCGCTAACAAGTGCCATGAAGGAAAGTTCCAGCCAAGTTCCAGAGAATGCCAATCATGCCTGCTCCAGTTCCTCATAATTGCAGAATCTATATGGTGGACCTCACAATGTTATCAGGGGAATTGTCTCCTCCATCCAATATCAGCCTAATTTCTATGTTGTTTTGGAAAACACAGATAAAACTGCTGTAGAAGGTTCGAGAAGATGAAACCGTAAAAGCTCCGACTTTAATATGACAGAGTCGTTTCTTCAGACCTGCCAGGATCTGGGCTTTCCTGTCTCCACAGCAGAATGTGGCTTGACATTGAGCTGGGTGAATGCTGCAATAGTCTGCTGCACCTGTCCATTCAGTTCCTCAGGCCCACTTTACCAAGTGAGGTACAGAAATTACAACCAATATTCTGTCCAGCTGGCCAAGATCCCTGTGAGCATGAAAATCAGCAAGCATTTCCACGGGAGCTTCATTTCAGATGCATGCCGTCCCCTCTGAGTTCCATGTATAAAGCAAACCAAGATGAG
>VOFD01001829.1_pt1 | contig 15026 bp, 20 predicted proteins | sample 5384101 | NCBI WGS metagenome assembly VOFD01 (sample SAMN12384723, study PRJNA508395) | human gut metagenome | isolation source: healthy gut C | host: Homo sapiens
ACCGCTATATTCTCGAAGATATGGTGCGTTATGTGGGCGACGAAGTGGCTCTGGTCGCGGGAACATCAGAAAAGGCAGTCAATAAAGCATTAAAATTGATCAAAGTGTCTTATGAGGTCCTGGAGCCGGTTTTGGATTTCCATAAAGCAAAGGATGCGAAGGTACTGGTTCATCCGGAGGCGGACTGGGAATCTCTCATTCCGGTCGGCGCGGATAATCAACGGAATCTCTGCGCGACGGACGGTTATGAAAGCGGGGATGTGGATGCCGTGCTTGCCGGCTGCGCCTATGTGGCCGAAGGCACCTATCATACGCTGGCAAATAACCAGGCGATGATGGAACCCTTTGTAACGAGTACAGCGCTGGATGCCTACGGACGTCTTGTGGTGACAAGTTCCACCCAGATTCCGTTCCATGTGCGTCGGATCGTTGCCAGAGCTTTAGGTATTTCCAAATCCAGAGTCCGGGTCATTAAACCGAGAATCGGCGGCGGCTTCGGCGCCAAACAGACGGCGGTTTCCGAAGTTTATCCGGCAATCGTCACATGGCTGACAGGAAAGCCGGCAAAGATGGTCTTTACCCGGCGGAAGTGATGATCGCTTCCACATCCCGGCATGAAATGGAAGTGACGGTCCGGGTCGGTGCGGATAAAGACGGTATGCTTCAGGCAATCGACATCTATACCCTTTCAAATACAGGCGCTTATGGTGAACACGGGCCGACAACCGTTGGGCTTTCCGGACATAAATCCATTTCCATGTACGGTCCGTTAAAGGCCAGCCGTTTTAAAGCGGAGGTTGTTTATACAAATACCATGTCTGCCGGCGCTTACCGGGGCTATGGCGCGACCCAGGGAATCTTTGCGCTGGAATCGGCCATGGATGATCTGGCGGATAAAATCGGCATGGATCCGATGCAGCTCCGGGCAAAAACATTATTAAAGAAGGTGTTCCGGTCGCTTCTTATTATGATGAAGTGTTTAATTCCGTCGGCCTGAAAAATGTCTGGACCGGGCGAAAGCGATGATTGACTGGGATGCGAAGTATCCGGCAAAGGATATGGGAAACGGCAAAGTCCGGGCGGTCGGCGGTGCGCTGGCGATGCAGGGCTCGGGAATTTCCGGCCTTGACCAGGCGGCGGTAGAAATCCGCCTCAGCGATGACGGCACCTACAACCTGCTCATCGGTGCGACAGATATGGGGACAGGCTGTGATACGATACTGGCCCAGATGGCGGCGGAATGTCTGGAATGTGAGCTGGAACAGATTGCGGTTCACGGCGTGGATACCGACGTTTCTCCGTACGACACCGGTTCCTACGCATCCAGTACGACCTATGTGACCGGAAATGCAGTGATAAAGACCTGTGAAACCCTGAAAAAAAAAAATGACGGGGCTGGCAGCGGAAAAACTGGAGTGTCCGGCGGAGCATATCGAATTTGACGGAAAACGCTTCTTTTTCTCCGGAAGACGGGAAAGAGATTTCGCTGGAGGATCTGGCCCAGAGCCATCTGGCGAGAAATGACGCGATGAGCGCCTCCGAAAGCTTCTGTTCACCGGTATCTCCGCCGCCGTTTATGGCCGGTATTGTGGAAATCGAACTGGACAAGGCGACGGGACAGGTGGAAATTATCGACTATGCGGCGGCCGTGGACTGCGGAACGCCGATCAACCGGAATCTGGCGAAGGTCCAGACGGAAGGCGGTATTGTTCAGGGAATCGGTATGGCCCTCTATGAAAATATTCAGTACAGAGATGACGGAGTCATGATGAACAACTCCTTTATGCAGTACAAAATACCGACCCGGCTGGATATGGGAAAAATCCGGGTGGAATTTGAAAGCGCTTATGAGCCGACAGGACCTTTTGGTGCGAAATCCATCGGAGAAATTGTTATTAACACACCGTCGCCGGCGCTGGCCAACGCCATTTATCATGCCTGCGGCGTGCGTTTGAGAGAACTTCCGATGACACCGGAGCGGATTAAGATGGCGATGCTGGCTATGGAAAAAACGACGGCAGATCCATCATGAAAATCGGAATCATACTGCTGGCGGCCGGCGCCGGGAAACGGTTTGGCGGAAATAAGCTGATGGCGGATGTCGGCGGAAAAACCCTGTACCTTAATGCCATGGAAAAAAACAGACCGTCTGGAAAAAGCGGCGTTTAAAGTGGTGGTGACGGGCAGTCCGGTGATCGCTGAAGCGGGGGCGCCGCCGGGGATTTCTGGTGGTGGAGAACTGTCAGCCGGAGATGGGAATTTCCCGGTCGGTTGCTCTTGGCACAGAGGCCGCCCAAAAAGCGGCGCCGGACGGTCTGCTGTTTATGGTCTGCGACCAGCCGTGGCTTCGGGAAGCTACCCTGAAATCCATGCTGGAAGGTTATAACGGCGGGATTCTGGCTCTGAAATGCCGGGAGCAGGCGGGAAACCCGGTCATATTTCCGAGGGAATATTTTGAGGAACTAAAGGCTCTTTTCGGGAGACCGGGGGCGGACGGCGGGTTATGCAGCGCCATAAAGACCGGGTACAATTTCTGGAAATTGATGATCCGAAAGAACTTCAGGATATTGATTTTAAGGAAGACCTTAAGAAAGATAAGAGGTAAGGCAAATGGATAAAATTTATTTTAATCAGATTTCAGTGACACAACCGATGGCAGAGGGTGTGGCAGAAGCTATGGCATCCTGGGAAGCCATGGACAGCGAAAAGCTTGTACAGGAAACCAGAGAACAGATTTCAACCCTGTTCCGGGGACCGGGGGCTGAGAAGGTTGTCTTTACAGAGACCGTCGGTACAGCAATGGCACAGACCATCCGGGGCCTTTTTTAAAGAAGGCGACCATGTGCTGGTTTCGTCTCTGGAAAACGATGAGGTGATCGGAGCGCTGGAAGCGATCGGTCATGAAACCGGCAGCGACGGCCGGGGCGGTGTGGAATATACAAAGATTCCATGCGATAAAAAAGGGCAGTTATATTTATATGATCCGGCGAAGGATACGGACGTACTGACCGTCATCCGGGGAATGCTCCGGCCGAATACAAAGGGTCTGATTTTAAATTATGTTTCCGAAGTCTGCGGTTCTGTTCTCCCGGTCAAGGAACTCGGGGAATTTGCACGGCGCAACGGACTGATCTTTATCGTCAACGGCGCTTTTTCCGGCGGCTATGTGCCGACATTTATGAATCTGTGGAATATTGATATTTTCACATTTTACGGCGGTTATGGCCTGCTCGGACCGAAAGAGGCCTGCGGGTTTATCGCCAGTGAAAGAGCGGCGGAAATGCTCGGCGGCAGCAGTATGCGGGAAAAATATGAGATGGCGTCTTTAAATATGCCGGCGATTGCCGGGCTGCACAGAGCTCTGGAGTTTGTGATTCAGAAAAAGTGCGTTTTCTCTGCAACAACGGCCTTCAAATGGTTGAGTACTTTATCCGGAAGATACAGCATGTTTCCGGTGTCCACATTATCGGGCCGGGGTACAAAGACCGGATACCGGTGATTTCAATCAGACCGATTTTATGCCGGAAAGCCTTGTGGCAGAAAAGCTGGAAAAAGACTGGGGAATCATTGCGGAAGCGGGATTCCATGGTTCAGAATCCGCCCACAGGGCGCTCGGAACCTATCCGAGGGGAACCCTGCGTTTTTCCTTCGGCTACTTTTTACCGATATTAAAGAAATGGAACGGCTTGTTAAAGCCATGTGGCAGTTGACGGTTCAGACAGATATCCTGCCATCCGGCAGCAATATGCCAAAAGAATAATTATTTACTTCAGGAGGAATGTTATGAAAGAGACACACTATACATCGCCTTACGAGCTGGAAGGACGGCTGCCTCTCGGGGAGGCGGTGCTTCTGGGTCTGCAGCATGTACTGGCAATGTTTGCGAGCAACCTGACACCGATTCTGCTGATTGCAGGCGCCTGCGGAATTTCCGCGGGAGCTCCGCTGCAGGTTGTTCTGCTTCAGAATGCCATGATTATTGCGGGGGTTGTGACACTGGTACAGTTATTTACGATCGGTCCTGTGGGCGGACGGCTTCCAATCGTTATGGGAACCAGTTCCGGTTTTATTGGCGTATGCCGGAGCGCTGCGGCCATCATGGGCGGCGGTATTGCGGGTTACGGCGCGATTCTGGGCGCTTCGGTCATCGGCGGCCTTTTTGAAACAGTCCTTGGATTTTTTCCTGAAGCCGCTGCGGCGGTTTTTCCCGGCAGTGGTGACGGGGAACAGTGGTTATGTCCATCGGGCTTTCACTGATCTCTGTCGGCATCGGTTCCTTTGGCGGCGGCAGCAATGCGGGGGATTTCGGTTCCTGGCAGAATCTGCTCATCGGAGCCATCGTTTTAGTTGTTATTATCGGCTTTAAGCATTATACCAAAGGGGTGACGAGTATCGCTTCTATTCTGGTCGGGATTATTGCCGGTTATATCGTGTGTGCCATTATGGGCGCGGTTCTTCCGACAACCTATGTCAATGCTGAAGGTGTGGAAGCGACCTGTTCCTGGGTGCTGAACTGGACAAAGGTTGCCGAAGCCGGATGGTTTTCAGTGCCGAAGCTGATGCCGGTGACCCTTGTTTTTGACCTGAGAGTCATTATTCCCGTTGTCATCATGTTTGTCGTAACGGCAGTTGAAACGATGGGCGATACGTCGGCCATTGCGGAAGGCGGGCTCGGACGGGAAGCGACGGATAAAGAGCTTTCCGGCGCTGTCATCTGTGACGGTGTGGGCTCGGCGGTGGCAGCGGCCTTTGGTGTGCTTCCGAATACATCTTTCAGCCAGAATGTCGGCCTTGTCGGAATGACAAAGGTTGTCAATCTGTTTGCGATCAGTACAGGGGCTGTGTTCCTGATTCTCTGCGGCCTGTTTCCGAAGATTGCCGCACTGATCTCAATTATGCCCCAGTCGGTTCTTGGCGGCGCTTCGGTTATGATGTTTGCATCGATCGTTGTCAGCGGTATTCAGTTGATTACAAAGGATGGTGTGACACCGAGAATTGCAACGATCGTTTCCGTGGCCCTGGGTCTCGGTTATGGTATCGGCGCCAACGCAGCGATTCTTGCTCATATGCCTCAGACCGTACAGTTGATTTTCGGCGGTTCCGGAATTGTTCCGGCCGCATTGATCGCTCTGATTTTAAATCTGGCGATTCCTCAGGAAAAGCCGGAGGAAGGGGCCTGAAATTATTAAAGGTGGTTTTAAAATGAAATTAATACCGACAGAAGAAGCGGTGGGCCATGTGCTCTGCCATGATATTACCCGGATTGTCCGGGGAAATTTAAGGGCCCGGCTTTTCGGAAGGGCCATGTGGTGACAGAGGCAGATATCCCCGAACTTCTGAAACTCGGCAAAGAGCATTTATATATATGGGAGAAAAAGGAAGGATGGCTTCATGAAAACGAGGGGCAGAGCTTCTGTATCAGCTCTGCGCCGGCGCCCACATTCGCAGATCGGAAACAAAAGAAGGAAAAATTGATATTTTTTCGGAGATAGACGGTCTGTTGAAGGTGGATACAGAACGTTTGAAGGCAGTGAATCTTCTTGGAGATGTCATCATCAGTACCCGCCATGGAAATTTTCCGGTGAAAAAAGGGCGATAAGCTGGCCGGGATGCGGGTCATTCCTCTGGTGGTAGAAGAGGAACGTCTGAACCGGGCCAGAGCGGCGGCGGGGGATGCTCCCCTTCTGAAGATGCTTCCTTTTAAAAAAGAAAAAAGTGGGGATCGTGACGACGGGAAGCGAAGTGTATCATGGACGGATTCAGGATACCTTCGGTCCGGTCATCCGGCAGAAATTTTCCGAATACCCTTCGGAAATTCTGGGACAGACTATCGTGGACGACCGCAGTGAGATGATTGAAAATGCCATTCGGGAATATTTGGATCAGGGGGCGGACATCGTCGTATGCACCGGAGGCATGAGTGTGGACCCGGATGATCTGACACCGGGAGCCATCGGAAAGGCGGCGGACCGGGTCGTATCCTACGGCGCTCCGGTACTTCCGGGAGCCATGTTTATGCTGGGGTATACCGGGAGACGGCCGTCCGGCCGTCGGCCTTCCGGGCTGTGTGATGTATGCCCGCCGGACGATTTTCGACCTGATTCTTCCGAGACTGATGGCAGATGATCCGGTGACGGCGGAAGAACTGGCCGGACTGGGACACGGCGGCCTCTGTCTGGACTGCCCGGTCTGCACCTTCCCGAACTGCGGATTTGGAAAATAGACTTAGGACGGAAACAGATTCAGGATCCCACCGGGAAAAATTTGCAGCGGAAAGGAAGAAAAGTCCGTGGAAAATATATATACAGAATTATTAAAGCGATTAAAAACAGGTTGTCCGGTATGTCTGGATACAGAGCTTCTTTCGGACGGCAGTACCGAAAAGCGGCTGAGGGAGGCTTCGGCGCCGGAGCTTCCGGAAATCTATCGGGAATATTATTATCCGGAAGAACGTTTGATTATATTGGGCGGCGGTCATGTTTCATGGCCGCTGGCTCTTTTGGCGCTGAGAGCGGTTTTTCGGTCACCGTTGTGGATGACCGTCCGGCCTTTGCCAACCGGCAGCGCTTTCCACAGGCCAGAGAGGTGATTTGTGAAAGCTTTGAACGGTGTTTTGACAGACTTCGGATAACAGCTTATGATTATGTGGTTGTTGTGACCCGGGGACACCGTTATGATATGGATTGTCTCCGGAAGATTTTGTCGGGAACCGAACCGGCTTATATGGGAATGATGGGTTCCCGAAGACGGACGGCGGAGTTGCTTCGCTTTTGAAAGAAGAAGGTTTTGATCCGGAGAAAATCGGACGGATCCATATGCCGATCGGACTTTCTATCGGCGCACTCACTCCGGCAGAAATTGCAATTTCCATTATGGCAGAACTTGTTCAGGTGAAACGCCAGTCCGACGGCGGGGTTCAGAAGACGGAAGTATCGGAACAGAAGTTAATGTTAAAGGTGGGGAAAAGAAAAAATCGGATACAGATTTCCGTGTGCTGGAACGGCTGGCGTCTGAAACCCGGCCTCACGGCGTGGTAACAATTCTGTCCACAAAGGGTTCGGTTCCAAGGCGTCCGGGGCGAAGATGATCGTCTATGAAGACGGACAGATTTACGGAAGCATCGGCGGCGGCTGTGCCGAAGCCGAGGTGATGCGGGAAACGCTGAAATATATCGGTACCGGAAAATGTACGGTAAAAACGGTGGATATGACAAAGGATGTCAGCGAAGAAGATGTGATGGTCTGCGGCGGCATCATGGAAGTTTTAATTGAAGGGTGAGAAAATGGGAAAGATTCAGGCAATATGTATCAGTGAGAAGCGGGGAACCGTTAAATATACCGTGGAAGAGGCAAAGCTGATTGAGGATTTTGGCATCGAAGGGGATGCACATGCCGGGAAATGGCACCGCCAGGTCAGCCTTTTATCTTTGGAAAAGTCGAACCTTTTCATCAGGATGCAGGAGCTTTTTGGTGAAAATCTTCTGGTGACAGGATTTGATTTAAGTAAGCTTCAATAGGAACACAGCTTCGGTGTGGTGAAGGACTTCTGGAGATCACTCAGATTGGAAAAAAAGAATGTCACAGCCAATGCGAAATTTATAAGCGGACCGGGGACTGCATCATGCCGCGGGAGGGTGTGTTTGCCGTAGTGAAAGCGGGCGGATGGATTCGTGTCGGAGATGATGTTGAAATCGTGCAGTAAAACTGGACAGATGGCAGGATGAGGCGTAAAATACTAACCAACAGACATAAATTAGGAGGATTACATCATGATGAAAACAATAATTAATGCAAAAAATGCACCGGCAGCCGTCGGACCTTACGTTCATGCAGTGAAAGCCGGAGATTTCGTATTTACATCCGGTCAGATCGGTCTGATTCCTGAAACCGGGGAACTGGCAGAAGGAATCGTGGCGCAGACAGAACAGGTATTAAAAAATCTCGGCGCTGTTCTTTCAGAAGCCGGATTATCCTATGAAGATGTGATTAAAACAACGGTTTTTGTGGATAACATGGACGATTTTGCCACAGTGAACGAGATTTATGCGAAATACTTTACAGGCAAAGCTCCGGCACGCTCCTGCGTCGCTGTAGACAAACTGCCAAAGGGCGCGCTGATCGAGATCGAAGTCATTGCAGTGTGCAAATAAGCATATTTCTATATTTATAGTGAATGGGCTGTTTTAGAATAGCTATGAGTATCCGCTTGTTCTAAAATAGTCCTATTTTTTGTACTTGAAAATACAAAAATTAAGACCATGTTCAGTCATCTAGAACAATGATTTTGTGATATCCATCTTTGCCTGATTGCTTTATCACAATTTTCTCTCTTTTTAAATAATCTCGCATAATTTTTCGGGCTTTGACGAGATAACGTTTTACGGAACTTAGAAACAGTGCATTGCCTCAGAGATATCTTCGAGATTCATTTCGTTGATGTAGCGCATAATTACTACCTGACGTACTTTTTAAAGGCAGGCGTTCCAGATAGGTTTTCATTGCAGAACTTTCATTTTTGGCAAGGGTTCGAAGCTCAGGATTATTTGACGGATTTGGATCTATGATGTCGCGGTAAGATTCTTCTCCAAGATTTTCTTTGGTATTTTTTTTCTTTTCCAACATTGTATAGCAGACTCGAAAATTAATAGAATGCAGCCAGGAAACAAAGCGACTGGTATCTTTAAGTTGGGAAATGTTTTTATAGGCTCGAATATAAGTTTCCTGAATTGCATCCTGAGCGAGAACAGGATCTTTTAAATAATTACAAGCAAATGCATATTCCTTTTGATGAGTCAGAGCGTATAATTCTGTAAAGGCGATACTGTCGTTGTTTTGTGCGCGGATAGCCAATGCAGCAATATACTTATAATCCAACAGCACTAAAATTCCTCCCGAAAAATTAAAATATATTTTTGAAATCAATAAAAACATGTTACTATCTATGTATATTTTTACAAACGCAATGTATAAAGCATAATTTTATAAAAAATACATTCTATAATATATGAAAAATTTCCGAATGATAAATTCATAAATTTTTGTATAATACTGTATACGTTATATAATCTACTATAACATATTTAACTAAGAATACAATAAGAAATTAGAAAAGAGCAAAGTGTATGAAAAATAAAATTATAAAAAAAAAAAAACTGAGCTTTTTTTAATATTTAAAGAGTCCTAATATATGTAAGGAATATACAGGGACTTTTTGTGCTTGCATATTCTAATCACGCCGAAAGGCAAATCAAAAAAAGAAAGAAGGGAGGAGAGGTTATGAAGAACAAATTGAGACGTATTGCGGCGATGTTATTATCTTTGATAATGACGATTTCTATGGTTGGCGGCAATGTTCTTACGGTAGTTGCTTTGGACGAAACTTATGCGGAAACAGAAATGGAAACGGTTGTTGAAACCAAAACAGAAACTGTTGCTGTGAAGGAAACAGGAAAAAAACGAAACAACGGAAACGGAAGTGGAAACTGATTCGGAAAAAGTGGAAGAAACCCAGCCGGAATCAGAGAAGAGATAACGTCGTATGGGGTTAACTTTAACGTGTACGAAAATAGCACGGCAAAGGTGTATGTTAATGGCCAGGAAGTTACTTATATGGTGACTAACGAAGGTAAAGTGACGTTTATTGTTGAACCGGAGAATCAATTTGAAGTAAATGTTGACAAAACAATTTCAGCAAACCCTAATTTTAATATTCAGAAAACAGCAAGAACAGATGTTAATGAATTTGAAGTTAGTGGATTTTCAAACGATATTACAGTCAATATTTACACACAGAAGATTCCTGAAACGGAATCGAAGAGCCTCCATCTGAAGAAAGTAAAGAATCTGAATCAGAAACACAGAGGATTGAAACTTCAGAAACCAAAGAGTCTGAAAGTGAGAACACAGAAAAAACTTATGAGCTCACGATTCAGCATGTGCTGGAAACGAACATTGGCTTATATGCTGATGAACGAACCATTACATTAACGGATGCAGATTTTGTCGATGGTGTTTATGATCTTTCAAAACAGGTTTATCACCGAGAAGGAATTTATACAACATCGGCCGGAAGCATCGCCAGAGAAGATTTTGATTCCGAAAACAGAGGGTATGCGGAAATTACATACGCTGTGGCTGAAGGATGGAAAGCTGTTCCAAAGAGACAGATTTTTACCCGGTCAATTTTCGTCGGAACTTTTGATGATGTTGAAATCGTACCGGCAGGACAGCTTCCTGTAACCTTTAACTTCGTATATGAAGAGATGGTACGATCAAAAAAGCTTCTGAAACCATTATGTTCCAGGAAAGGACGGTGGCGGCTACGATGTTTCTTACGAAGTTGCCGATGTACCGGCAGGATATACGCTGAGTACAGATAACAACGACTTTAATGTGAACGGCAATAAGTTGACAGCAAGCTTCCCTGAAAATGCGGAAGCGGTGGAACTGACAGTGACCTATGCGGCCAACACTGTAAATTATAAGGTAAGAACTCGTGTCGAGAATCTGGACGGAGTAACCTTTGAAGAAACAGAAACGACGGCACAGGGAAAAGTCGGAGAACTGACAGAGATCACTGCCGAAGAGAAAACCGGTTTTACTGCAAAACCGATTACTCAGCAGGAAATTAAAGCAGACGGCTCCACAGTCGTTACTGTTGAGTATGTGCGCAACACCTACACTGTAAAATATAACACGAATGGCGGCTCCTACATTCCGGCGAAAAACGGCAAGTATGGCGCAGAAGTCGAGGTCTACAGTGCAGAGGCCGGTGAACCGGTGCTTAGCTGTGGTGTTGAAGAACATACGCATTCCAATCAGTGCTATTTTGGCAGTTGGTTGATATGTGGGAAGACTGAACACACCCATTCGGATACCTGCTACACTTCTACATCCACCTATGATCCGTTGCCAACCAAACCGGGTTATACCTTTGAAGGATGGTTTGCGGATGAAGCCTGTATGACTCCGGCAGATAAATCAGTCACCCTTGAAAAAGACGTGACTGTATATGCGAAGTGGACAGCCAAAGAAGCGGGTTACACCATCGCCTATTTCCGACAGGTTTGGGATAACAGCACAGATTCTGCACATTATGTATATGACAGTTCGGTTTCGGCATCGGGCGTTGTGGGAACTACAGTGACCGGTACAGCGAAACGAAACGGCATTGCCAATTGCGAATTTGCAAGCGCGGACAGTGCGACAATCAAAGCGGATGGTTCTACGGTCGTTAATGTCTACTATGATTTGATTCAATATACATTCATTTTCGATTTAAATGACAGGAATGGAAATACTGGAAAAATCGTCATGAATGGCAAGACTTATGATGATGTCAACAGATATGAAATAAAGGCTGTTCTTGGACAGGATATTTCAGCGCTTTGGCCGACGACAGAACATACATCCCGCAGTAACGGAGACGAGTTAGATACCTGGAATGGTAACTATAAAACCAAACGTTTCGAAGTGACTGCAGATATGGTTACGGGAGCTGATGAAAATCACGAAGTAATCTATGGTGCTCAATGGATGGATGATGGAACCAAGAAAACAGTTAACTACTGGTTCCAGAAAGCAGACGGTTCTGGATATGAAAAAGAGGAACGGTACTGTCAGGAATTTGTAAGTGATAGCGGATTGAGTGCAAAAAAATATTTATGGTTTCACAAAAATTGATAGGCCAAGTGGTTATCCTGAATCCAGTGATACTGTTTACAATTTCTATTACAACCGCAATTCCTACGCAATCGAGTATTACTATAATGGTACACAACTGAAAACAGCATCGAATATAAGATTTGGTGCGGATATCAGTTCTTCTACCTATAATTATACACCGGAAAGACCGGAAGGACTTGACAGTGAATATACATTTGCCGGATGGTATGATAATGCGGAACTTTTAGGCGAACCTTATAATTTCACAACAATGCCTGCAAACACATTAGCATTATATGCGAAGTGGGAAGCGCCGGATAAGACAGTAACGCTTGTTTATAACGATGGCAGTGCCAATGGTTCGATTACTGTGAAAAAAGGTGAGGTAGCAGAAATTCCGGTGCCTGAACGTGAAGGTTATGATTTTGCGGGATGGTATTCAGATATAGGATGCCTTGTTCCGTTTGATGTAAACGCACCGGTTACTCAGGATGTTATAATTTACGCAAAATGGATGAAACATTTATTTACGCAATATACCGTAAGATATGTTGTTGCTGATGAGACAGCAGAAGGCGGATATCGGGATATCGCCGATTCAAAGACCCTTCGCGGAATGGTTGACAGTGTTGTGCGTGAGAAAGCGCTGGCGCTGGATGGCGAATATGCCGGCTATGCCGTTGATGCTTCATCGAAAACATTGACATTAAAGAGCTCAGCTTCTGAAAATGTTATCATGTTCATCTATACATCACCTGCGGACCTGAAATACAAGGTTCGGTATACGTATGATGGAAAAGTTGTCAGAGAAGGAGACTGGACGAAGGCTCCGGCAACAAAATTCCGTGTAGATCCGTTAGAGGATGATGCAAAATGGCTGAACGAAAATGGCTATGAAAGAAACGAAAGTTTTATTATAGCAAATCTGGTTTCAAACAATGATGAAAATATTATAACTTTCACATTGAAATTAAAACCATACACTATTAAATATGAAGGAATCGATGGAATTACCGGCTGGACAACAGGCACGGGAACAGAAAATCCAAACAAAACTTCATATACAATCGAAGATGAATTTACATTAGTAAATCCAGTGAAGACCGGATATACATTTACAGGATGGACAGAACCGAATAATTCAGATTTTGATGGAACGAATGTTACTGTAAGTAAAGGTTCCAGAGGGCATCTGGTATTTACGGCAAACTGGACAGAAAATGCTTACACCGTTAAGTATGATACACAGGGTGGAACTCCGGCGATTGAAGATAAAACGAATGTCAAATGGAATGATGCAGGACTTCTTCCGGCAGAGACTCCAACAAAGACAGGTTATACCTTTGAAGGATGGAAACACAATGACACAAACGTTGCTGCGGCAACGACATATGCAACTTTGGCGGTTGATGACAGTGTTGAGAGTGTGACACTGACAGCTCAGTGGAAACGTGACTGGACAGCCATTGAAGTAGAACCATATGAAGACGTTTATGACGGCCAGAAACATGGAGTTACTGTAAATGGTGTTGTTGAAGGAGATAAGGTTCAGTACTCAGTCGATGGTAAAACTTCAGTGACACAGTTCCTGAATATGCCGATGTAACCAAAGAGAATGATGGTAGATATCCGGTATATGTAAAAGTTACCAACGGAACAGAAAGTATTGATAAAGAATCTTACGTAAAAATCAATCCAAAACCGCTGACACTGATATCCGCAGATGATACAAAAGTTTACGATGGCACACCACTTACTAATAATGGCTACACTTATACAGAAAATGTATTGGTGGAAGGCCATGAGCTGACAGCTGTTGTAGAAGGCAGCGTGACCAACGGCGGAAGGCAAAAGTAGCGAACAAAGTCGTATCCTATAAGATCATGAACGGCGAGGAAGATGTCACAGAGAACTACACAGTGACGCCAAAGGATGGCGAGCTGGAAGTGACCGCGAAAGCCGTGACGATCACCGCAGAGAACAAAGCGTTCACATATACCGGAGAAGCCCAGAGCTGGCCGGAGTATAACGTGGAAGGCCTTGTCGGTGACGACAGCATCAGTGCAACGGTTGAAGGAAGCATCCAGTATGTGAGCCAGAGTCCGGTAGAGAACAAAGTGACGGGCCATGAATTCACGAAGGGTGAAGCAAGCAACTACAATGTAAGCTATACGAGCGGCCAGCTGACGATGTCCAAGGCGGAAGCCCGGGAGATCGAGATCACCGCAGCAAGCCAGAGCTGGACCTATGACGGAGCAGCACACAGCAATGCGGGCGTGAGCCTGACAGGAGGCGAGCTGTTTACAGGTGACAGACTGGTAGCAAGTGCTGAAGGCAGCGTGACCAACGTGGCTGAAGGCAAAGTAGCGAACAAAGTCGTATCCTATAAGATCATGAACGGCGAGGAAGATGTCACAGAGAACTACGCAGTGACGCCAAAGGATGGCGAGCTGGAAGTGACCGCGAAAGCCGTGACGATCACCGCAGAGAACAAAGCGTTCACATATACCGGAGAAGCCCAGAGCTGGCCGGAGTATAACGTGGAAGGCCTTGTCGGTGACGACAGCATCAGTGCAACGGTTGAAGGAAGCATCCAGTATGTGAGCCAGAGTCCGGTAGAGAACAAAGTGACGGGCCATGAATTCACGAAGGGTGAAGCAAGCAACTACAATGTAAGCTATACGAGCGGCCAGCTGACGATGTCCAAGGCGGAAGCCCGGGAGATCGAGATCACCGCAGCAAGCCAGAGCTGGACCTATGACGGAGCAGCACACAGCAATGCGGGCGTGAGCCTGACAGGAGGCGAGCTGTTTACAGGTGACAGACTGGTAGCAAGTGCTGAAGGCAGCGTGACCAACGTGGCTGAAGGCAAAGTAGCGAACAAAGTCGTATCCTATAAGATCATGAACGGCGAGGAAGATGTCACAGAGAACTACGCAGTGACGCCAAAGGATGGCGAGCTGGAAGTGACCGCGAAAGCCGTGACGATCACCGCAGAGAACAAAGCGTTCACATATACCGGAGAAGCCCAGAGCTGGCCGGAGTATAACGTGGAAGGCCTTGTCGGTGACGACAGCATCAGTGCAACGGTTGAAGGAAGCATCCAGTATGTGAGCCAGAGTCCGGTAGAGAACAAAGTGACGGGCCATGAATTCACGAAGGGTGAAGCAAGCAACTACAATGTAAGCTATACGAGCGGCCAGCTGACGATGTCCAAGGCGGAAGCCGGGAGATCGAGATCACCGCAGCAAGCCAGAGCTGGACCTATGACGGAGCAGCACACAGCAATGCGGGCGTGAGCCTGACAGGCTGAAGGTAGCGAACAAAGTCGTATCCTATAAGATCATGAACGGCGAGGAAGAT
>VOFD01001249.1_pt1 | contig 14986 bp, 30 predicted proteins | sample 5384101 | NCBI WGS metagenome assembly VOFD01 (sample SAMN12384723, study PRJNA508395) | human gut metagenome | isolation source: healthy gut C | host: Homo sapiens
CTCCGGTCAGCATGATGGTCCTTCTGATTCCGCTCGACTTGCTTTTTATGGCATCAGCCGCATCGTCCTGAGCACGTCAGAGATGACTATATGTCCTCATAGGCGCCGTCCACGGCCACATGTATGATGGTGCCCGTATCCTCATGACAGTCCTCGTGAGGCTGAAAGCTCCTCCAAGCTTGTCGTTTCCACAGGCTACGGTCCTTCCCTCTACTGTCGCTATGACGCCCTTTCCGCTTATCTCCCTGACATCGGTCACGAGACTGCGGTCAGGCTCCTCTCCGTATGCCTTTATGAGGCTGCGGCTTATGGGATGGGTGGACGAGCTCTCCGCATATGCGGCAAGTCTCAGCAGCTCTTTCTCGTCCATGCCTGCCTGATGTATGCCCGTCACCTCAAAGACGCCCTTTGTCAGAGTACCTGTCTTGTCAAACACTACATACCTGGTATCCGCCAGGGTCTCCAGATAGTTGGAGCCCTTGATGAGAACGCCTTCCTTGCTGGCCCCGCCGATGCCGGCGAAAAAGCTCAGGGGGATGCTGATGACCAGGGCGCAGGGGCAGCTGATGACCAGGAAGGTAAGGGCACGATAAAGCCAGTCTCCCCACATGGCAGGCTGTCCCATGACAAGCATACGGAATATGGGAGGTATTATCGCCAGGGCCAGGGCACTGTAGCATACTGCAGGGGGTATATACCCTTGCAAACCTCGATATAAATGCCTCTGAGCGTGACTTACGGGAGCTGGCATTTTCCACCAGATCCAAAATCTTGGAGACAGTGGACTCGCCGAACTCCTTGGTGGTCCTGATCTTTATGAGGCCGCTCATGTTGATGCAGCCGCTTATGACCTCGTCTCCGGCCTTTGCTGTCCTGGGCACGCTCTCACCCGTGAGGGCCGCGGTATCCAGCATGGTGCTGCCCTCGGTGATGACTCCGTCTATGGGCACCTTCTCTCCGGGCTGTACCACTATGATGCTTCCGGTCTCTACCTCATCAGGATCTACCTTTTCAAGATGACCGTCCTGCTCTATGTTTGCATAGTCGGACGTATGTCCATGAGCTCGCTTATGTTGCGGCGGCTGCGGCCAACTGCATAGCTCTGGAACCATTCTCCTATCTGGTAGAACAGCATGACCGCTATGGCCTCGGTATAGTCTCCGTCTCCTATGATCCCAAGCACTATGGCTCCCACCGTCGCTACTGCCATGAGGAAGCACTCATCAAACACCTGCTTATTGAGTATGCCCTTTACTGCCTTTATGAGGATGTCATAGCCCACTATGAGATAGGGGGACCATGTAAAAGCAGGAAGCGAAGGACACCCTGTATCTTCACAAAGCTAAGGGCAGCACCATAAGCAGGGCTGATATGATGATCCTTATCAGCATTTTTTTCTGTTTCTTATTCATATATACACGCTTTCCTGAAATGTCCTGTCACCAGGCTCTTCATATCTCCACGGCCTGGCACTATCCTGTTACAGGAATATCTCGCAGTCGGACTCTACCTTCTTGCAGTTCTTGAGCACCTCAGCCATGACAGCCTTGGGGATCCTCTCCCTCCTCGAACTCGACGTTCATCTTGAGCATCATGAAGTTGACTACGGCGTCCTTGACTCCCTTTGTCTCCTTCGCTGCCTGCTCCATCTTGTTTGCACAGTTTGCACAGTCAACATCGATCTTGTAGCTCTTTTTTCATGGTAGTATCTCCTTTTACTTTGGAATTCGATTAAACATTTGTTTAATTGTTTATCTGTATTATAGCACTGCCGTTGGCAATGTCAAGACTTATATGCTATAATCTTTCCGGAAAAGGAGACATGTATGATGAGTGATAAGAAGCTTCCCCACGATCATGGCCAGCAGTTTGAGCACTGCTTCGATCATATGCCGAAGGCAGAGGATTTTCTGACCGTATCGGCCATCTTCAAGCAGCTCGGAGACGGCAGCCGGGTCAGGCTGTTCTGGATACTGTGTCACTGCGAGGAATGCGTGACCAACCTTTCCACCATGATGGACATGAGCTCACCTGCCCTCTCCCATCATCTGAGGCTGCTAAAGAGCGCAGGGCTCATCACGAGCCGCAGGGACGGCAAGGAGGTCTACTACAAAAGCTCAGGAACCCGTGAAGCCGAGCTCCTGCATCATATGATAGAGGGACTGGTGGAGATAAGCTGTCCAAATGAAGACGCACAAAGCCAGCCGTAAATATCAAAGAGAGCTCCCGGCCCTTCCTTAATCGGAAAGGTCCGAAAGCTCTCCCATATCCGGAAGCCAAACTGCTGAAGCATCCACAAAGCTGGATCTGTCCTTTGACTGCTCCGCTATAGTGGAGCCTATTTCCCCCATTCAGCTGGCCTCTGACGCTTTCTGCCCTGAGCAGACAGAAATCTCTTATGGTATCCACTGCCTTAAGATGATCCTCATAGGAGCAGAAGGCGGTAGTATCTCTTTTCACATATCCTCTGATCATGGATGAGACCTCATCCAGCATATCCTCAAAATATCCGCTTTCAAAATATCCGCTTATAAGCCTGTCCATATATCGATGGTAGGTCTCAAAGTACGTATCATTTTTTCATCAGCTCATGATACATAGGCCTTTTCAGCATCACCTCGCCAGACGCCGGAGTATCAATGGGATAATTGACATACAGCTCTGCATCGTTTACGGGATCCGGCATGCCCAGGCTGTAGGTTGAGAAGGCAAGATTATAGTCCCAGGGAAGCATGCTCATGCGCCCATCCTCCTCATACAGGAAATAATTGTGTCCTGTGCGTCCCAGGTAGCTGTCAAGGTTGACCACAAATACCTGTACCGTAAAATATCTCAGCACCGCGTCCACATGAACAGCGGTCTCCAGCTCCTTCCCCGTGTTCAATATCCTTATGGCCTCTATGAGCCGTTCCTTGTCTGCTTTTTGGGGTCTGTCCTGGCATTTCGGAATATGTTGTCATAGCTTGAAGGATCCTCGTCCACATATCTCAGGTGTACGTCAGCATTTTCCTCATTTAGATAGCGATAATCAGGCTTATAGAGCTGCCCGTGATCCCTCGAAATTACGTCTGAGAAAGGCCTCCTCAGGCTCCTCAAGCGCAAGGAAGAGCCCCCAGTCCTCTCCGTTCACCCTGACGAAGGCATAGCTCTTAAGCGGGGTCGGCACTCCCATATACCTCATCATGTCCATGGCTATCCAGGTCTTGAGATATGAATTGTCCTGGAAGGAGGAGTCCAGGGAAAAGCTTGTCAAGTCCATGATAGCTTTGTGTCATATAGTGGTCAAATTCAAGCTTGAGGCTGTAGCGTGAAAGGCCATATTCCTCCACCAGCCTTCTTGAATTGTTGCCTTTGGCCCTTATGCCCACATTACTGAGGCGCTCGCCGTCTATGACCACATCGCACGGACTGTATACCTCATCGGGTGCACTTTCAAGGAAGGCATCCCAGTCATCTATGACTATGTCTATCTCATGCACCCTCTCCTCATCAAACAGTCTGTCCTCATATCCCGGAGAGGTCGAAAACCTGCTTAAGGCCAAGTCTTTTCCATTTATGAACAGCACTGTCAGCAAAACGGCCAGTCCCATGATCAGGATGCATATCCTGTCTATATGTCTGTTCAGAAGCATGACTCATCCCATGTAGTCGCCATTGTATGCGACCATGACCGTATGCGTGATACCCGGAAGCTCCGAGAGCTCATTTATGAAGCATGTGTCCTCATCTTTAAGACGGAGCTCTATATCAAGCTCTATGAGTCCAGGCTCCACACTCTTTGATTTCAGCCTGTACCTTCTGACCCTGTCTCCCAAAAGCTCCAGGGCCATTTTTCTCCGAAGTCTGATCCTGACAGTGTATGACAAGTATGTATGCTCTGTCGGAGATAGCCCTGCCTGATACGAAAAAGCAGGATAGTTCCTATGAAAAGGCTTCCAAACACCGCCAGGGGTATAAAGCCCGCTGCCAGCACTATGCCTGCAGCTATGGACCAGAACAGAAAGGCTATATCCAGAGGATCCTTAATGGCCGTACGGAACCTGACTATGGACAGTGCTCCTACCATACCAAGGGAAAGCACTATATTTGAGGTGACCGCCAGTATCAGAAGAGCTGTGATCATGCACAGCGCTATAAGGGTCGCTCAAAGCCTGCCGAATACATGACTCCGGTACAGCAGTGCTTATATATGTAAAATATAAACAGCCCGAGGGCAAATGACAGTGCTATGGCAAGCACCATGTCAAAAAGGATATGGCAGATATATTTTCCAGAAAGCTGGATCTGAATATATCCTGAAAAGTAAACTGCATGTTTTTACCTCCTCAGTCATACCTGAAGGCGAGCGCATACTTTGAGCAGGCTGTGCTGAGCCTGTCAGTGCCTGAAAGGGCCATGGATACGAGCTCCGGAAGGAAACGGTCATATTTGACCTCCAGTATACAGTCCTCTCCCGCCACCGGAAGCTCCTTAAGCTCAGGACAAAGGAAATGCTGCTATGAATCAGCTGCTCTTATGTTTCTGTCTATGGTCACACGTACATTTCCCGGATCAAATATAAATGCCTCCCGTTCATAGGATATGGTCTTCCTTGGCCGAAGCAGGCCTTCCCGTCTCTTGAGGCAGAACTCCCTTATAAGCGGTGAAGCCTTCTCCATATCATGAAAATGCTCCCGTGGCTGAAATATCAGCTTTTCGGCCATATCCCCGGTGATCCTGAAGGAATATTTCCTGCAAAGCCCCGCTGCTTCTGTTTCTTTTTCTAGCCTTATATAAGAAGTATCCAAGCCATAATATCTCAGCCTGAATTTCTGTCTGTTATCCCTGCCAGCAAGCCTTTCTCTCAGTGCGCTGTCATACAGATCGTCAAAATACAGGCTGCTTACCCTGTACCTGCCCTCTGTATCTCCGTGGCTGTCGCGTCTGAAAAGCCTTTTAAGCCTTTCGGACAGGAGGTATGCCTCCTGCCCGCTTATCACAAATTTGATCTCATGCCTTGGCTGCTGTACAGGCTGATGCTCAATCATCATATCCACTGTCGCCGTAGCCTGAGTTGCCATAGTTTGAATTTCCGTAGTCTGAAGCGCCGTAGCCCGAGTTGCCATAGTTGCTATTTCCATAGCCACTGTCTCCACGCTGAGGAGCAGGCGCAGGGGCCTGTGTAGGTGCGGGTGCAGGCGGCTGTGTGGGAGCAGGTGCAGGCGGCTGTGTGGGAGCAGGCTCATAGTCCGTCTGGCCATAATCGGTATAGCCATAGTCTGTCACGCCGTCATTATTGGGACCGTAGTCCGTGTCGGCGTAGTCTGTCACTCCGTCGTTGTTGGGGCCGTAGTCCGTGTCGGCGTAGTCCGTCACCCCATCGTTGTTGGGACCGTAGTCCGTGTCTACATAATCAGTTATGCCGTAATCACTTTCATTTACCACGTCAAAGGGGGGCTTCCCAGTGCTTTCACCAACACAGGTGCGAACATCATCGACCACCTCATCCATGAATCCCTCATAGGGCATGGAGGATCCGGCTTCTATCTCCAGGACTATCTGCCTTCCACTGCTGTTCATATCCTCAACAAAGTATCCCGCGTCTCCTATGGCTGTAACTATCCTGAAACCGCATCCCTGGTCTTGCTGCCTATAAGGCCTTCGCACTGGTTGATGATGGCTATGGCCTCATTGTTCCTGGCAGTAACGGCTGTGACTATGCCATCCTTATCATATTCCACCGCTATCTCCGGATTGACCTTGATTATAAGGACTCCACCCTCCATGGCAGCTGTGGTCTCAGGCACAGGAGCAGTGGTCTCAGGAAGCGCATCCACGCTTGCTATCTCTATAGTTGCTGCCTCTGTAGCTGCTGCGGTTGCCGCAGCCGTCTGTGCTGTTTCTGCAGTGCATGCTGTAAGTGTAAGGCTTGAAAGGCCCATCACCATAGCCGCTGTCATCATAATGATCTTTTTTTTCATGTCTTTTTCTCCTTTTCAGTTGTGATGTGGGTATTTTGTTGTCTTACATTTATAGTATACGTACAGACCTTTCTGTTTTCGGGGCCGATACATATTTTTTATTTTATCCGGCATATTCAGTCATCATAGCCGCTTTCGCCGTAGCGAGCCGTCATAGCCTGAATCGCCATAGGCTGCTGCCATGACCTGATGTGCCGTAGGCTGAATCGCCATAGTTACTGTTTCCATAGCCACTGTCGCCCTGATGAGGTACGGGCTGAGGTACAGGCGACTGGGTCTGCGTGGGTGCCGGCGCCGGCGGCTTCGGGGAGCAGGTGCCTGTGTAGATGCTGGTGTCTGTACAGGTGCAGGTGTAGTCTCTGCCGCAGTCTCTACAGGCTCTGGTGTTACCTCAGGTATCTCTATGACCCAGGTCTCAGGCTCCGGTGCACTGGTCTCCGGGGCTGTGGTCACAGGCTCTGTCTCAGGAGGGGCCACTACAGTATCCTCAGTTCCATTTATCTCTATGGTCACCTTAAGGCTGTCTGAAAGCCTCTCAGCCGCTCCATATATGAGTTCATCCTGCTGCTCTGCTGTCCACCTATCGCTTTCTGATTCTATCCTGAGTCCTATCTCTCCTCCTCTTTCAAGGTAGCCCATGGAAGCTGCCTTCACACCCAGCTCCTCTATGACCTGAGAAAGACTCTTTCCGGCATAGTTATAACCTGATACGAGGGTTTCTCCATCCTCGTTTATACCCTGTCTATGTCCACTATCCTGTCAGATCTGCTCATGTCTATACGGACCTCGGGATTGATGGTCATATATACGGAGCCATAGGTGGCAAAGCCAAAGTCGTATATTCCCCAGGCTCCAAACATCAGTACTGCGGCGGCAGATACAGCCATGAGCTTCAGGGCTCTGCCCCGTCCCGACATCTTTATTTCCCGTACGTCGGTCCTGTTGACAGCTTCTGAGGCATCAGCAGATCCGGTCACTTTCATGGGTATGATATCATTTACCTTCTCTCCGACCTGATATCTCCCCATTTGTATGGATCACCCAGCATGGATCAGCAGCAAAATATATATCTCCGATGACGCTCGAGTGTCTTCCGTTCCACACCCGAAGCCAGGGAAAGTCTTTTAAGGGGCAGCCTGCCGGTCCTTTCCACCTCATCAAGCAGAGCTTTGTCCTTTACTCCGCAGGCCATGGCCTTTTTGCAGGCGGCCATGGTCCGCTCCTGTCTGGGGGCAGTTGTCGGCAACATCTGAAAAAGTGACCCCTGCCCTGGACAGGACCTTTGAAAGCTCCTCTATCTCCTGCTGTGTCGCCTCCAATCCAAGCCTCTCTCCTATATGGTCCCTGTCGTCACAGAGCTCATCTGCCAGAGTACGGTCTCCATCGCCTCTCTCCTCATACAGGGAAGCATGGCCCTCATGTCTCGTCTCCTTCCTGTGATAGTCGATGATACGGCTCCTGATGAGCATGGATGCATATCCCTTAAAGGCTCCGCGTTCTTTTTCATACCCGAGTATGGCCTCATAAAATGCCATCATGGCTATGCTGTACTCGTCGTCCTGCTCAGTGCAGACCCTTCCTGTCTGCCTAGATGCCTCGGCCTTTATAAAGGGCAGATATCTCCTTATAAGCTCATCCGCCCTGTCAGTATCCGTTTTTGCCGCATATACATCCTTTATGATGGTATGCTCATCCTTCATATCTCTGCTCCTTTATCATAGAGATACGTATCAAATGTCCTGATATCGGGGTAATGCCCCTGTCCTGTTGTAAAATATATTAAGGTAAGACCAGATCTGCGACCAGTAAAATGGAAGTAAAAGTTCCTGTAAGCTCCATGTAAAGCAAGGTCTCTCTCTTTACTATGGCCAGTTTGATATTGATTGAGACTGCACTGATATTGACAATTTTCTGTCAAAATTTCGTTGATTATGCACGATGAAAAAACTTGACAGACTGTGATATTCTTTGATCGTACAAAGAAGATAAGGTTTTTAAGATAGTCCGCTTGGGGGGCGGACAGCAAAAAAGTATCGATAAGGAGGATACTACTATGACAATGAAAATGTATAACATCAAGGATATCGAAGGCTTCATGAACATAGTTAATGAGTGCCAGGGCAATGTATATATCATCTCCTCCCGAAGGAGATAAGCTGAACCTTAAGTCAAAGCTTACACAGTACTATGCACTTGCAAGCATGTTCAGCTCACCCATCATCTCCGAGCTGGAGCTTGAGACTGAGGATCCCGAGTCTGCAAAGAGACTCATGGAGTTCATGATGTCCGGTAACTGATTACCGGCTCTGATATCTGAAAGAAGAAGCACCGTCTGCGTGGCAGGCGGTGTTTTTTTGTCTCTTCTCGAAGGCCATCCTCATGAAATGTGAAATCTTCTTGATTTTATCCTCATAAAATGTGAAATATCAGAGTACTCTCACTGAAAACGCCGAAGGCATGACTTTTATCTCGGTCCTGTCATAGCAGCCTCCGAACTCTCCGTCAAGGGTCCAGGCAAGCTGCTCCGATTCAAAGGTAAAGCTGCTGCCCTGCCTGAATTCTATGAGCTCCGATCGATAGTCCGAGGAGAGATATGAGCTGAGGAGGTCTCTGAGCTCGCTTAGCTTTTCGGCATCCTGACAAGCTCAAGCTCCATAAGTCCGTCATCCAGTCTGGTCCTGGTTTCCCTCGGTGATCTCATGCCGGCTACGGAGTTGGAGTTCGTCACAAGGCCGAAGATATAGTCTGCCTCCAGCACCTCTCCTCCCGTGGATACCTTTACATGGAAGGGCCTGATATCAGATATGGATCTGGCTCCCTCCAGGACATAAGCCAGGTATCCCAGAAGGTTTTTGTGACCCTGGGTGTTTTTGTAGGATATATCTGTGAAATTTCCGAAGCCAGCCACATAGGCAAAAGCGCCTGCCATTTAGCTCTCCAGCATCCAGCCTCAAGGTCCTGGGGAGATGGAAGCCTCCAGCACCTGTTTGAAGTCCTTCGGCAGTCCTATGCTCCTTGAGAAATCATTTGTCGTGCCCATGGGGATATAGCCAAAGGGGATGTCGATCCCCATGGAGGCCATGTTGTCTATCATGAAATTGACCATGCCATCTCCTCCGGAGCAGACGAGCATGTCATCCTCTGATAAGCCCTTAAGCTCCTCTCTGATGTCTCTGCCAGGCCCGGTCATGAATATCCTGGGCAGGAATCCCCTGGTATTATAGTGATCCACTATCTCAGCCAGGCGCTCTTTTGCATTTCCCCTCCCTGATACCGGGTTGCATATATATAACAGGTCCTTCATACACACCGCCTTTGTTTCCTGAGTATAGGTCTATTTTACATGACCTGCTCTTTTCTTACAATATATCGATAATGCGGCATGTCAACTCCCCTTAAAATGCTTCACCCACATATCCGCCCTGGTCATCCTGTTCCTCAGGGCCACATTTTGAGAGGCGGTATTTGTATCCCTTATGATGGAGCAGACCTCCTCTGCACCCAGCACCTCAAATGCATATCTTTTGCAGGCCTTTGCCGCCTCCGTGGCATAGCCCCTGTGCCAGTATGTCCTCTCAAAGAGATAGCCTATCTCCAGCACCTCCCTGTCCTTCCAGGGCTGCATGGTAAGGCCGCACTGGCCTATCATCTCATCGGTCTCCTTAAGTATGACCGCCCACAGGCCGAAACCCCACTTTTTCATATCGGGCCAGCTGCCTCTCAAGCCAATCCTGGACCTCCTGATCCTAAAGGCTCCCTCATATGCATGCATCGTCTCTTCATCCTGCAGTATTCTGCACAGGGCACCAAAGTCGGACTGTCCCATCCTGCGCATATAAAAAGCCGTTCGGTCTCCATGATCATGATCCACCTCTCAGTACTTCCTTGCCATGACATGGAACATGATCGCATAAAGTATGGCCAGCAGGGAAATGGATATAGCCGCAAAGGTCCCTTCTCCCTGTATCCCAGTGCCAGGCATACCAGGCAGAGCACAAGGCAGCCTCCTTTGCCTTCATAGATATGAATGCATATCTTTCATCCCTGGAGGCCGTCTCGACCCGCTTCTTAAGCTCCGGATCACGTTCCATACGCATCTCCCTGATAAGCATAACAAGCCCTACGGCCAGTATGGCAGATCCTATGCTCGACATCACGCTGGGATCGCTTACCAGTCCGGATAATGCCAGCAACTCTATGATGATGCCTGCTACTATCTCCACGATGTATATGATAATTTTTTGTTATTCATCCTCCGCCTCCTCATAAATGAATATGTCCTCGACCCTCATGCCAAAGTAGCGTGCAAGCCTGATGGCCAGTATGACTGAGGATTGTATCTGCCGTTTTCCAGTGAGCTTATGGTCTGTCGGGATACTCCCATGGCATCCGCCAGCTCATCCTGCTTCAAGCCCTTGAGCTTCCTTATCTCTTCCAGTTTGTTTTTCAAGCCTGCCTCCTTTCTGCATTGTACGTAAAGTTCGCTTTACATCTCATATAATACATCCTGTTTGGGCGGATGTCAAGCGCGCTTTACATCGATAGCCTGAAAACATTTATACAGTATAGAAAATCTGTGGGCCTCAGGTCATCTGACGCTTATGCTTTTCAGACTCCCGCATCGTATCACGCATGCGAGGAAGTCATCCTCTTCCGAGCATGCCGTGAAGCAGCGGAAGGAGGTAAAAGCATGTCAGCAGACCTGAGGCCCACAGATATTTTATGGTATATTATGTTTTATCAAATGCCATGGTACTCATCCAGCAGCCTCTGCTTCAGATCCCAGAGCTTTCTTGAGAGATCCACATGGACATGATGAGGATTTACCAGTCGCTTGGCCTCGTCCCAGAGTCTGTCAAGGTCCTTCCTGCATATGTCCTGAAGCTCCATGACGCTCGGCCTGTCCTTATATACGCACTCTCCGTCCTTGAATACGGGGATGAGCAGGGGCTCCATCTCGTACTCTCCTGCCTTCATAAGCGTTTTTTCCAGGTCTCCACGGGATCGAACAAAAGCAGATCCTGGTTCTCGTCATAGCTTTCATCCTTCAGGGCTATAAGATCGGCAAAAAGCTTGCCGCTGTCCCTGTCATATATACGGTAGATGACCTTGTCTCCCGGATTTGTGATCTTCTCCGAGTTTTCGGATATCTTGATCTTCGGTATGAAGCTTCCTGTCTCAGGATCCTGTATGGCAGAGAGCTTATATACTCCGCCAAAGGAAGGGCTGTCCTTGGAGGTTATGAGATTCGTTCCCACTCCCCAGCTGTTTATGGCAGCTCCCTGAAGCTTAAGGGAGGATATCAGATTCTCATCCAGATCGTTTGAGGCGGCTATGGTCGCATCGGGGAAGCCTGCATCCTCAAACATCTTCTTTGCCTTCTTTGACAGGTAGGCCAGGTCTCCGGAATCCAGCCTTATGCCGTAGCTCTTTGAGCTTGATGCCCTGCTCTCTCATCTCCGTAAATACCTTTATGGCATTTGGCACACCTGACTTAAGGGTGTCATAGGTGTCCGCAAGGAGTATGCACTGATCAGGGTATATCCTGGCATATTCACGGAAGGCCGTCAGCTCATCGGGAAATGACATGATCCAGCTGTGTGCATGGGTGCCAAGCACAGGAACACCAAACATCTTTCTCCTGCCAGCACATTTGATGTGCCTATGCAGCCTGCTATGACAGCAGCCCTCGCTCCATATATATGCCCGCATCAGGGCCCTGGGCCCTGCGCAGTCCGGAATTCCATGACTCCGTCCCTCTGCTGCATGCACTACCCTGGCGGCCTTCGTGGCTATGAGGGACTGGTGGTTTATGATGTTGAGTATGGCCGTCTCTAACAGTTGGGCCTGCATGATAGAGCCTTTGACCTTGACTATGGGCTCCTTTGGGGAACATGACTCTGCCCTCAGGTATGGCATATATATCTCCTGTAAATCTGAAATCCGCCAGATAATCCAAGAAGTCCCCGTCAAAAATATGCCCAGAGAGCTCAGATAGTCGATATCGTCCTTATTGAATCTCAGGTTCTCCACATAGTCTATGACCTGCTCAGGCCGCAGCAAATGGAAAAACCGTTGCCGTCCGGATTCCTCCCGGTAAAACATGTCAAATATGACATCCACATTTGCATGGGCATTTTTAAAAATATCCTGCATCATGGTAAGCTCATACATATCTGTCAGCAGGGTCAGATTCCTTCATTATTCATGACAGCTCTTTTCTCAGCCTATGCTGTCCCGGGTTTTCTTCTGATTATATCATAAAAAAAAGCAGGAAGGCAAAAAACGCCTTCCTGCAGTACTTTTTTTGTATATCATGCTGTCGCTGATCCGGAGGCTCCGACAGCAGCATCCTCCCTGGGAATTTTTTCCTTATCTTCTGAAATACCAGAACTGAAGCACTGTAGTAACGGCCCAGCTCACAGGATGGCAGAGACAACAGCACCTCCAGGGTCGGGATGACTCCTCAGTACGGTCATGATCCATACTATGCAGTCCGCAGACTCCCGCAAGCGTGTATCATGGGTGCCGAAGGCATCTCCCATGCCTCGGGACGATCCCACCAGCACGTCACTGTAGCCGCAGAGGAAATATGTGGAGCATATGATCATGAGCCTCTTGAGTCCCATGGCTATGACCTCGGGATCAGTATTGGTTATATGGATATGAGCTGGGGCGAAGAAGCAGGCCAAGAGTCCCAAGGGGCAGTCCTACTATGGTAGTAACAAGTATGCAGTTTGCCAGTATCTTATTTATCCTGCTGTAGCGTCCTGCTCCCACGTTTTGGCTGGTGAAGCTCAGGTTGGCCTGGTATACGGCGTTCATGGCACTGTATACGAAGCCCTCTATATTGGAGGCAGCCGTGCTTCCTGCCATGGCTATGGAGCCAAAAGGAGTTGATGGAGGACTGTATGACCATGGATATGGAGAAGAAGCAGCTCTGAAGTCCTGCAGGCAGTCCTATCTTACATGCTACTCCATATTCCACTCTATGACCAAAATACAAGTTGGGCACCCATTTACTATACCTCAAATATGAGATAGTAAATCGCCTATGAAAAGCTCTCAGTATGGCGCACCGAAGTTATAAAAAAAGTATGAAGGAAGTCTAAGTATATCCTCAGATACAGCACCGACATGTACCTGACCTCATCAGGGGGATCCCATGAGTATCATGAGCGGCTCTGACAGAGCTATGCCCACAAATATGAACAGGACTCCGGCGATAAGTGAGGTGGCTATGGCTGTATGCACCACATCCGTCACCATGTCATCGTCATGTCTTGCATAGGACTGGGCCACCAGCATTGACACCCACCGATATGCCTACAAAGAAGTTTACCAGCAGATTGACAAAAGGATGACGTGGAGCCTACTGCTGCAAGGGCCTCGGCACTTACGAAGCGTCAAGGACTATGACGTCCGCCGCATTGAAAAGGAGCTGCAGTATGCTGCTTATGGCCAGAGGTATGGCAAAAGCAGGATCTTGGGAAGCAGCGCACCATGAAGCATGTCGATCTCGTATGATTTTTTCATATAACTCACCCTACAAAAATAATGGATCCGTAAAACTAAAGATTCACAGCTTAGTGATTTTACCACTACTGCATCCAAAGTCAATACCTGTACTTGCAATTTCCCATGGACAGGGGCTATAATCTTATACTGTCTGCGATCAGCTGCAGATACGATGGAAAATACATGATGCATTTGTTGAAAAGCGAGCCCATGCAAGGCATGAGCATAGTAAAGGCAGAGCAGCTTACGAAGGATGATGTAAGGCGCATAGAAGAAGAGATCGACTACAGGAGGCTTGGTGGTGCGTCCAAAGGCCCTGGAGGACCTGAAATATGCCAGATCCCTGGGGGGATCTCCGAGAATTTGAATATTATGCCAGCGTGCCAACAACGAACAACAGCCGCATCAGATATCTTGAGAAGCTGCTTCGCACCGCCCATATCATAGAGGGACAGCTCAGGCTCTGATGAGGTAGGCCTCAACAACACGGTGGAGATATATTTTTTGAAGAAAGGGACATGACAGCCACCTACAGGATCGTGAGCTCCAATAAGGTCAAACATAAAGGCTCGGCCTCATCTCAAATGAATCCCCCATAGGCAAGGCACTCCTTGGAGAAAGAAGGTCGGCGACGCATGAGGTGGAAGCTTGCAGGGAGGGAACCGTGAGCCACATAGTTATCAAACATCAGCCTTGAAAGACAGGGGACTCCTCTGAGGATAGGATAAACCAGTATTGATCAAAATAGCTTCCGCCCGGGACCTTTGCGGCACCGGGCGGAAGCGCTATCTTATAGACACATCACTTTCCAGGATATATTATGGCAGATTCACATCATACTTCCTGAGCTTTTTCTCTGCCCTCAAGTCCTGCCAGCTCCATAAGGAAGCAGATCTTTACGACCTCTCCCCCAAGCTTTTCGACCAGCTTGCATGTAGCCTCGCAGGTGCCTCCTGTGGCGATCAGGTCGTCTATGATGACCACCCTCTGTCCAGGGCTTCACATCATCTTGTGTATCTCTATCTCAGCATGGCCATATTCAGATCATAGGTCTGGGATACGGTCTCTCTGGGGAGCTTTCCCTTCTTCCTCACGGGGATAAAGGGCTTGTGAGATTATAGGCCAGCGGCACTCCAAACATAAAAGCCTCTGGACTTAAGTCCTACCACCAGGTCAAAATCCGTATCCTTGAGCATGTCTGCAAGAGTATCCACAGCAAGCTTAAGTCCGTCTGCATCGCTGAGTATACTGGTTATGTCCCTGAACATGACCCCTTCTCGGGAAAATCAGGTATGGTTATGACATAGTCTTCAAGCTTTTCTCTGATCATGATCAACTATCCCTCCCTACTTTGTTTGCATACGCAAGTATGGCAGCCACGGTCTTTGAATCCGTCATCTTCTGGGTATATATGAGCTCCAGGAGATCGGGAAGTCCCTCCCAGGCCTCCACATTTATGTCCTCATCCAGATCCAGATGCTGCTGGGTCTTTTGAGATCCCTGGCAAG
>VOFD01002554.1_pt1 | contig 14957 bp, 27 predicted proteins | sample 5384101 | NCBI WGS metagenome assembly VOFD01 (sample SAMN12384723, study PRJNA508395) | human gut metagenome | isolation source: healthy gut C | host: Homo sapiens
AAACTGGCAGGGGATGCGGGAATCCGGTGGACGGCGTGAAGCGTTCCATTAATATCGACATGACCAGCGTTCGTTTCTGTACACCGGAGATGTTGGCGAAGTATCGTAAAATCCAATTGTTGAAGGAGTATGTGGAGGCAACGGAGAAGGTCGTGAAGGAGTATAACAAAGAGCATCATATTGACAACTCCGTATTGGTGAACGGGCGTCGCCAGACTAACTTGGGCGTCTTTCGTGCCTATCTTACGAATTATCTGAAGAGCCTGCCTACCGTCAATCAAGACTTGACGTGCATGGTACGCCAGCTTCAACCTACCGAAACAGGTATTCCGATGGAACTTTATTTCTTTTCCGCTTCTAAGGACTGGATTCCGTATGAAGGCATACAGGCGGATGTTTTCGATCATGTGCTTGCCATTATTCCGGAATTCGACTTGCGTGTCTTCCAAAATCCGTCGGGAGCGGACTTGCGCCGGATAGGAGTAAAGATAGAAAACTGATAGAGGATATTGCAGTGTAATAACATTGCAATGACTCTTTCAATTGATTGTATTTTCTTTGTCTCAATCTTGTAATACAGCCCATCTACCTTTGCCGACGTAATCAAAAACGTAGAGTAAAGGTAGATGAAAAAGCTATTTCTTATCCGATTTTCAGTGGTGGCCTTCTTTTTGTCTGCTGTGTACTTCCTGCATTGGCTGCCAATATCAAGATTAAAGGAGCTGTAAAGGACAAGTTATCCAAAGAGCCTTTGATTGGAGCAACGATACGGTTGGTAGGAACTCCTGCCGGAGCCGTGACCGATATGGACGGTAATTTTGAGCTAAACGGTGTGGGAGTGTTGGAGGGTATGTATGATATCGAAATCAAATACGTAGGATATAAGACTGAAGTACGTCGGAAGGTCCGCGTAGAGAATGGGAATCTGGTCATTCTGAATCTGGAGATGGAGACGGATGCGCAAGAACTGTCGGATGTGGTTGTTGTGGCGAAAAAGAACCGGGAAAATGAGAATATGTTATTGCTCGAACAGCAAGAAGGCGGTCATTGCCGTGCAGTCAGTCAGTGTGAAGGAACTTTCACGCAAAGGAGTTTCGGATGCGGAAGGAGCTGTGACGAAAGTCACCGGAATTTCAAGCAGGACGGTGTGAAGAACGTATTCGTACGTGGATTGGGTGACCGCTATAATACTACTACGTTCAATGGTTTCCCTGTGCCGTAGGAAGACCCGGAATACAAGAATATCTCTCTTGATTTTTCGGAACCGACCTTATACAGTCCGTAGGAGTCAACAAAGCATTTACTGCCGGGAACGGAGGCGATGTAGGGGGCGCAAATATTGATATCTCGTCCAAAGAACTGGTAGGTGACGGTTACATTAGCGCCAGTGTATCGGCCGGTGTGAATACACAGACCCTTTCCTCTGATTTCTTCCAACCGGATGGAGTGAATCTGCTGGGATTTGCCAATCGGATGGAACCGGGCACGGATGTGTGGGGCTTTAAGAACAAACTCGCCCCGTCGGCGCAAAACTTCCAGATGGACCGCAGTTATAATATCGCAGGCGGAAAGAAGTTTTATGTAGGTCGGCAACGGGATGCTCTTTCGTTCTTTGCCACTGTGGGACATTCCGTTGATTATCGATATACGGATGAAATCATACGTAATACAAATACGGGCGGTACTATATACAAAGATCTGAACGGACATAAGTCAACAACGAATATCAGTCAGTTGGCATTGGCTAATGTAGATTATGATATGCACAATCGTCATCATTTGTCTTTACAACTTCATGATGGTACATAGCAATGTACAGTCGGTGGGAAACTACGAAGGAAAGACGCTACTTTCAGTGATGATTACGGTAATCTGGGAATGACCCATCGTCAGCAGGTGAACGACAATCTGTTATTAGTCAACCAGATCATGACGAACTGGGGATTGACAGACCGGCTGAGCGTTAACGCAGGAGCCTCTTATAATATGGTGCGCGGATATGAGCCGGATCGCCGTATCAACCAGATAACCCGGAATGAAACCGGATACGGATTGGTAGGAGGTAATACACAGTTCCGTACTTTTTCTTCTCTGACGGAGAATGATCTGAATCTTCGTGCCGGAGTGGTTTATCGCTTGAAAGACGATTGGGAAGAAATCTCCAGACTTCGGTTCGATACACCGGACGTATCATTAACGATGATTTCAAACAGACGGAATACAATATGATTACCTTGAATGGTCCTTCATTTACTTCGGTGGACGATATTTCATTGGATGACTTTTATTCTGCGGCTCATTTCAACGACCGTTTCACGCTGGACAATGCGGTGGATAAATATACGGTGAAGAAGAACATACATTCGGTGTATGCGGAAGCGGTCTATCAGTTCACCCGGCATTGGGTGATCAATCTCGGTTTGAAGTATGATAATGTGGATATGACCGTAGACTACAATGTGGATAAAGGAAACTCCAAAGGCAAGAACAATATCCGGAAAACTACTTCCTTCCGAGTTTGAACATGAGGTATAGGCTGAATGATAAGAACGCCTTGCGGCTTGGATTGAGCAAGACATATACTTTGCCTCAGTCGAAGGAAATCTCACCTTACCGCTATGTGGGTGTCAACTTTAAGAGTCAGGGTAACGCAAATCTGAAACCGTCGGACAATTACAACATAGACTTGAAATGGGATTTCAACCCTACATCAACCGAATTGATCTCTGTTACTGCTTTCTACAAAATGATAAAGAATCTATTTCGCGTATCGAAACGCCAAGTGCCGGAGGTTTCCTTTCATACGAAAACGTAGCCGACCAGGCTACTGTGACGGGATTGAACTGGAGATACGCAAAAATGTTTGTCCGCCCGACAGCCAACAACGGTGGAATGAACCGCCTGACGGCAGGATTGAACGGATCGTATATCACACGAATGCCAAAGTGAACGACCCCGATATTGCCGCTACCGATACGGATGGCTCGCAACTGGAAGGGGGCGGCTCCTTGGATTGCCAACTTCGATCTGTCACACACCTATGTTTCAGCCGGATATTCATTTACCAATACATTGGTCCTCGGATATGTGGGAGAAAAATATATACCATCGGTACACAAGGGTTTCAGGATGTGATGGAAGAGGGAGTGGCTACGCTCGACTTCGTATCGCAAGCGAAGTTAGGTAAACATATTGCCCTTACTCTTAAAGCACGCAACTTGCTTAATCCCTCCTATCAACTGAGCCGTAAGGCGAACGGTAGCGGTCAGAAAGTGATATTGGGCGACTATAAAAAAGGAATTAACGTGAGCTTGGGAGTGTCGTGTACATTCTAAGCCCTATATAAACAGAAATATTATCAATTAAACGCTAAAAAGATGAAAAGATTATTCTTAAGTATGATGGCAATGGCTGCTATCACAACAACTTTGACTTTAACTTCTTGTGGTAGTGATGATGACGGGAATGATACTTCCGACGGGGCTTCTATTCTAGCTGCCGACGGTAAAAACATTGATGGGAAACCTGACCGGTAAACAAACGTTGGAAGAAGGGGAATACATTCTGGGTGGAACGGTGATTATCGAAAATGGAGGCGAACTGACTATTCCTGCCGGAACAACGATTAAAGCGACTAAAGGTTTCAGTAGCTATATTCTTGTAGCACAGGGTGGAAAACTTTATGCTAACGGTACGTCTTCACAACCTGTCACATTTACTTCTGGAGAAGCGACAAAGAAAGCCGGTGACTGGGGAGGAATTATCCTTAATGGTAAAGCCCTATTTCCGGTGCGGGGAGCAGAGGGTACTAATACAGCCAATGCGGAGATTAACAATGCTTACAAATACGGTGGTAGTGACAGAGCCGACAATTCCGGTGCGCTGACTTATGTGAATATCCTCTATGCCGGTGCACGTATACGGCTGATATTGAGCACAACGGGCTGACTTTGAATGGTGTGGGTAACGGGACGAAAATCCAAAACGTTTATGTGTTGGAAAGTGCCGATGACGCTATCGAATTCTTCGGTGGAACAGTAAATGTGACTAATCTGCTGGCTGTCAATCCGGATGATGATATGTTCGATTTCACTCAAGGATATAAGGGCACATTGAGTAATTGTTATGGTATCTGGGAAGACGGGTATACCAGCACGGAAGAAGATCGCGTGGAGTTGAGGCTGATGGTAATCTGGATGGAAACGGGTAGACCATGTGGGACAGTCTGATTTTATCATAGACGGAATGACGATTATCAATAACACGGTAGATGGAAATACGACTACCGGACAGAAGAATGCAATGGACGATGTAATCAAGGTACGTCGTGGCGCGACTGCTACTATCAAGAATACATTGGTAGCTTCTACTTCGGCTGATGCACTGAAAGCGAAAGACCTGGTTGACGCTACCGACTCAAAAGGGGAGGCACCGTGACTATCAATATTACGACTTCTTCTTTCTCATATACAAACGAAAAAGTGGTGGATTATGTTGATAAAACAAATCCCGATAAGAATGTCGTTGGGCAGGGAACTATCACACTGACTAATCCATCGGCCTCTAATGCCGGTGCAAACACTTCCGTTTTGCTTGGACAAACTATTCTTTTCCGACTTTGAATTAATAAAAAGATTAAAGAGGTTTTTCAATTGTTTGATGCGTGCGTCGATACCGACGTACGCATTTATTGTTCTGTTTGTCAACGATTTTGTTTATACAGCCTTGAATTTTGAGTTGTAAATAGCTGTTTGTAATGTATTTTTCTTATATTTGTGTCTTTAAAAATCAATATTATGCATACAGATTACGAGCGGTATCGCAAAAATGGCTTCTTTGGCTCAAGTCGGATGGTGGGAAGCGGATTTGACGGGAGGATATTATCTTTGTTCCGACTTTCTTTGTGATCTTTTGGATTTGGATGGAGATACTATCTCATTTTCTGATTTTCTGAACTTGGTGCGTGAAGATTATCGTTGTCAGATTGCACATGAGTTCCGGGCAAATAGTTCTATCCATAAGGATTTTTACGAACAGACCTTTCCCATCTATTCGAAATATGGCGAAGTCTGGTTGCATACCCGTTTGGCTTCCCGTGAGAAAGGAACGGGGACTAATGGGGAGACAAATCTTTTGGAGTGATTCAACGCGTGGAGGCTCCTGAACAAATAGAACAGAAGAAAGCTCTGAAACGTGTGAATGACTTGCTTCTCCGTCAGAACTACATTTCGCAGTCTTTATATCGTTTTCTTCGGGATGAAAGAGTTGAAGAATGTGTAACAGAGATTTTAAAGGATATACTGAATCTTTATAATGGAAAAGGACGTGTCTATATTTTCGAGTACAATAAAGAACACACTTATCGCAGTTGCACGTATGAAGTCGTTTCGAAGGGATGTCGACAGAAAACAATGTTGGCAAGACATACCGGTCGATCGGTCGGAATGGTGGAATCAGCAGATTTTGTCTGGCAAAGCTATCGTTTTGAATTCGTTGAAACAACTACCGGAAGAAGTATCGGAAATGCGACGAGAATTTGCTGAACGGGGGAGTCTATTCATTCATGGTAACGCCTTTGATGGCTGGGGATCATGTATGGGGAGGAATGGGTATTGAATTGATAGATAGTTATCGTAACTGGAGTAATGAGGATTTTCAATGGTTCTCTTCGTTGGGAAATATTATAAGCATTTGTATTGAACTACGCATAGCAAAAAGATAAAGTAACTTATGAACAGTCTTTCTTACGTAATCTTTTCCATTTACATGCCAATGGGGTATATACGTATGTCTGTTCTTCGTGACGAGAACAACAAGCCTTATGATTATCGGATAACGGACGCTAACCAGATCAGTGCCCATTTCTTTGGCAAACCTTTGGAACAATATGTAGGTGTGTTGGCTTCGGTTTGTTTTCCGATCATTCAGAGAAAATGGATTTCATCCTTGAAGTGCTTGATGGTAAGTCTTATAAAGAAAAGGATGAGTATTTTCCTCAAACGGGATTGTACACTCACTGGATTGTGTATTCACCGGAGAAAGATGAGGTGGTAGGATTGTTTACGGACTCAACTGAGGCTGTAGAGGCTAATCGTGCATTGGACCGTAGTGAGAAACTTTTTTAAAAATATATTTGCTAATATTCCGGCAGGAGTAGAGATCTATGATAAGGATGGATATCTGCTTGATCTGAACAATAAGAATTTGGAAATATTCGGAATTGCCAATAAAGAGGATGTAATAGGTATTAACTTCTTTTGAAAATCCGAACGTGCCGCAAACGATTCGTGATCGTGTACGAAATGAGGATTTAGTGGATTTCCGACTTAATTATTCTTTCGACCAGATTAAAGGATATTATCGTACCATGCGTTCTAATGTTATAGAACTGTATTCGAAAGTAACTAAACTGTACGATAGAGAGGAGAGTTTATCGGGTATATTCTGATTAGTATTGATAATACGGAACGTATTGATGCAATGAACCGTATTCGTGATTTTGAAAATTTCTTTTTGATGATATCCGATTTTGCAAAAGTTGGTTATGCGAAATTAAATCTTCTGAATCGGAAGGGATATGCCATCAAACAATGGTATAAAAATATGGGGGAAGAGGAAGACATTGCATTAAGTGATGTAGTAGGAGTCTATCGTAAAATGCATCCCGGAAGACCGCAAAGGTCTTTTTGATTTCTATAAAGAAGTCAAAGTCGGGAAAAGAAAAAACATTTTCAAGGGGAAATGCGTATTCTCTCGTCCCGGAACGGAAAAATGAGTGGAACTGGGTAAATACGAATGTGATGGTAACCGACAATATAAACCGGAAGAGGGTGAAATCGAAATCATTGGTATCAATTATGATATAACGAAACTGAAAGAGACGGAGGCTGAACTGATTCATGCACGTGATAAGGCGGAGATGATGGATCGTTTGAAAAGTGCTTTCCTTGCCAATATGAGCCATGAAATCCGTACGCCTCTGAATGCTATCGTAGGCTTTCCGATTTATTGGTGGAAACTGCGGATATAGAAGAACGGAGAGAGTATATGAAGATCGTGCGGGAAAATAATGATTTGCTGTTACAGTTAATATCAGATATTCTCGACCTTTCCAAAAATTGAGGCAGGGACATTTGAATTTTCGCATGGAGATGTGGATGTGAATCTGCTGTGTGAAGATCTGGTCCGTTCTATGCAGATGAAAACGAAAGAGAATGTAAAGTTAGTATTCGAACCAAATTTTCTATTTGCCATATTACTAGTGACCGTAACCGTATATATCAGGTGATATCCAATTTTGTGAACAATGCTATTAAGTTTACTTCAGAGGGAATATCCGTGTGGGATATGTGCTGAAAGATGAAGGATTGGAATTCTATGTTCAGGACACGGGGATAGGAATAGAGAAGAAACAATTACCGCACATCTTTGAAGCGTTTTGTAAAGTTGATTCTTTTGTGCATGGCACGGGATTAGGACTTTCTATTTGCCAAAGTATTGTGGAACAATTAGGTGGACATATTGGCGTTGATTCCGAAAAAGGTAAGGGATCGCGTTTCTGGTTTACGATTCCTGGAGTGGTCATGACGGAAGAAAGTCTTCAGTGAAAAACTACAAATCTAAACTAAAAAAAGCGTATGCCACTTTAAAGTGACATACGCTTTTTTGTTTAGATTCCAAATGCCAGTTTGTCGATAGACTGGTATACAACGCTTGCGATACCTAGTCCGATGATGCCCAACGTACAGAGTGCCAGTCCCCACTTTGTGCATCGGTCACTGCGGAAAGTCGGAATCGGGTTTTCGGACGGGGTGATATACATCGCTTTCACGATCAGCAGGTAGTAATACAGTGAAATTACTGTATTGACCAATGCTATAAACACCAACAAATGGAAACCTGCATCGAAGGCCGCCATGAAGATAAAAAACTTGGAGAAGAATCCGGCAAATGGAGGAATGCCTGCTAATGAGAACAAAGAAAGGGTCATCAGGAGGCGATCTTCAGTTCGTTTTATAAAGTCCGGCATAATCTTCGAGGGTGAACTTCTGGCTGCGCAATGCCACAATAGTGATTACGGCAAATACACCGAGATTGGCAGCTGCATACACAAGTACATAATATACTAGGGCTGTCATTCCCTGTGCCGTGCCACCGATTACACCAAGCATGATATATCCTGCCTGCGAGATACTGGAAAATGCCATCAGACGTCTTCAGATTCTGCTGGCGGATAGCGAATATATTGGCGATGGTGATAGAAGCTATCGTTACCCAATAGAGCACTTCCTGCCAATCGTTTATCATAGGAGCAAATACCTTGATGAGGATAGTCAGCAATACAAATGCCGCCGATCCTTTGGATACAACACTCAAGTAAGCGGTGACCGTACTCGGGGCACCTTCGTACACGTCTGCCGTCCAAAGATGGAACGGAACGAGCGATAACTTGAATGCCATACCCGTAAAGAAGAATACAAATGCCATAATCTGTAACGGGTTTCCGTCAATATGGGCGGGAAGGTCATCGAAATACAAGGTTCCGGCAGAACCGTAAATCATAGACAAACCGAACAGCAACAATGCGCTGGAGAAGAGTGCGGTAAGAATATACTTGGCTCCTGCTTCAGCGGAGTTATGGCGGTATTTGTCGAAAGCGATCAAGGCTGCCATCGGGATGGAAGCTGTCTCCAGTCCGATGAAGAACATCAGGAAGTGTCCGGCGGAAATCATGAGATACATACCGAACAGAGTAGAGAGAGTGAGTACATAGAACTCTCCTTGCTTGAATGAAGTGTCTTCACGCTTCATCCATTCGTGCGCCATCAGAAAGACGATTAATGTACCTACGTTCAGGATTGACTTAATGACTGTATGCATGGGTTATAGTGATACATACCGCCAAAAATGTCGGCAGTGGTACCCGGAATCAGGTTGATAGCCGTATGGATAGCCATCAGAATGACGGGAAACATTGTATTCAGTCGTGCCTTTCCATCGTTCTTGTGCGCATCCGGGCTCATGAAGAGGTCGGCTAGAAACAGTAGCAACAGAACTACTACGAGCGACAGCTCTTCTCGCATATGTAGAAATTGTGAATAATCCATCTTTATCAATTAAATTAGAGATTAAAAATTAAAGAGCTAGGGTATCAGTTGTGAGACAACGGGCAATACACTTTCACCAATCATGTGGCTTACCCAGAAAGGAGCCATACCCAGTCCGGCTACACAAACGATGAGGCAGATAACGGCTACACGCTCGTCCCAAGTTGCATCGGTCAGTTCGAGGTGATGCTTGTTGGTACAGGTCCCGTACAGAATCTTACCTACCAGACGCAAGATATAGACTGCTGTAATCACGATGGAGGAGCAGGCTATAATGGTCAGTGTGCGGTGGAATACATCATTGTCTTGGAAAGATCCAACAAAGATGGTCATCTCGGCAATAAAACCGCTCAATCCCGGCAGACCCGAGATTGGCAAGGTGCAATGACATAACAGACAGCAAGGAACGGCATGATTTTCATCAATCCTGAAAGCTCACGTACGTCGCGTGTGTGGGTACGACCGTAGATCATACCGATGAGGGCAAAGAACAATGCTGTCATCAGTCCGTGCGACAACATTTGGAGGATAGCGCCTGTGGCTGCTGTCTGGTTCAGCATGAGGATTGCGAAAAGAACTAATCCGCAATGGGATACGGAAGAGTATGCGTTGATATATTTCAAATCAGTCTGTACACAAGCGGAGAAAGCTCCGTAAACGACAGAGATACCGGTCAGTATCAGGAATATCCAGCCGAGTTCCTGAGCAGCTTCAGGCATCAGATACATGGCGATACGGAAACAACCGTAACCTCCTAATTTCATCAGCACTCCGGCATGAAGCATGGAAACTGCTGTCGGAGCGGAGGCATGACCGTCGGGACTCCATGTATGGAAGGGGAAAAGAGCGCCTAGCACACCGAAACCGAGAAATGTCAGCGGGAACCAGATACATTGTTGTGCAAAAGGTATGTTGTGCAACTGTGCGATTTCAAGAAGGTTCATGGTAGTGGCTCCTGCACCGAAGTAGATACCGAGGATACCGATAAGCAGGAAAGCGGAACCGCCCATCAGCATCAGCGTCAGTTTCATGGCAGCGTATTCCTTGCGTCCCGAACCCCATACGCCAATCAGCAGGTACATCGGGATGAGCGCTACCTCGTAGAACATAAACATGGTGAACAGGTCTACGGATATAAAGAATCGAACACACCCATCGACAGCAGGGTGAACCACAGGAAATATTCTTTGGTCAGCGGTTGCAGACGCCAGGAAGCGAATGTACCCGTAAACACGATAATGGCCGAGAGCAGCAGCATGGCTACCGAGATGCCGTCTACGCCTACCGAGTAGGAGATATGAAGCGGTGCGTACCATAGTGTGTCTGCACGGAAAAGCATTTCCGCCGTGTTTCCGGCGCTACGCTCTCCCAAATACATGAATGTAAGTACGACAGAGGCTATCAGAAGCGCTGATGCGCCCGTAACCATAACCCCCGGATAGCTTTAATTCCTCGTGCCGCCCAAAGTCCGGCCAACATCAGGAGGGGGATAAGTACGAATATTGATAAGAAATTCATCTTTATGATTTACTGTTTAAAGATTTACTATTACTTGTTTAGAGAACCAGCAGAAGAATAAGTGCCAGTGCACCGCAAAGGAACACATACGCATATTGTTGTACCTGACCGCTCTGTAGACCGCGAATCTCATCGCTTGTCGCATTTGTCGCCCATGCCAGGAAGTCGAAGAATCCGTCTACGACATGACGGTCCCACCATGCGATAGAGTAGAGATGCAACGGAAAATAATCTTATGCGTAATGAACTGGTATATCTCGTCAATATAGAAACGGTGATAGGCAGCCTTATGCAATCCCTTGAACTGTTGAGCCAGCGAATCGGCGACAGGCTGTTTGGCGTTCTTATACATCCAGGTCGCGATGGCAATGGAAATAATCGCGATAACAACACTTGTGATAGCCACTGACGGGTCAAGATGAATGGAGTAGGATTCACCGTTGGAACTGATAAAGTGTCCGAAAGGAATAAATCCGGCCACAAGTCACTGCCGCCAGAAACATCAATGGAAAGTCATAGCCAACGGACTTTCATGGGGAGTGTGATGCGCATGAAGTTCTTTGTTCTCTTTCCCCAGAAGATGCCGTAGTAGAGACGGAACATATAAAAAGCGGTCATAGCGGCGATTACCGTCATCACCCAACCCATTACAGAGCTGTATTGGAAGCAAGCTGCCAGAATCTCATCTTTGGAGAAGAAACCCGAGAACTGGAGGAATACCTGCAATGGCGAGACAAGCTATCAGGAAGGTGATATGCGTGATCGGCATGTATTTGCGTAATCCTCCCATAGCCGACATCTCATTAGAGTGTACCGCATGGATAATGCTACCTGCGCCGAGGAAGAGTAATGCCTTGAACATAGCGTGCGTGAACAGGTGGAACATGGATGCCATGTATCCCAAACCGCCTTCATGAGGATTCATTGATGTACAAACCCCTAAAGCCACCATCATAAAGCCGATCTGTGAGATAGTAGAGAATGCAGTACACGTTTGATATCCGATTGTACACAGGCTACACTTGCTGCATAAAAGGCAGTGATTGCACCTACCCAGGCAACCATATGCAACGTATTCGGAGCATATTCGATGAAGAGCGGAAACATACGTGCCACCAGATAGACTCCGGCAACTACCATCGTAGCCGCATGAATCAAGGCGCTGACAGGAGTAGGACCTTCCATTGCATCCGGCAACCAGATATGTAGCGGGAACATCGCACTCTTTCCGGCACCACCTACGAACATTAATCCGAGAGCTAATGGAAGCATAGCCGCTCCGCCGCTTAACCAGCGATACCGTATCCGGAGTAAAACCGAACGTTCCTCCGTAATATCCGTAAATCAAGGATACCGATGAGGAAGCCCAGGTCTGCAAAACGAGTGACAATAAACGCTTTTTTTTGGAGGCGGCAATTGCAGCAGGTTTTGTATAGTAGAAACCGATTAATAGATAAGAGCTTACGCCCACTAACTCCCAGAAAAGATACATCTGGAAAATGTTTGTAGCTACTACCAATCCCAGCATTGACATGGTGAACAGGGAAAGGAAGGCGTAATAACGTTGAAAGCCTGTCTCGCCTTTCATGTAACCGAAGGAGTAGATATGCACCATCAGTGACACGGTAGAGATGACAATCAGCATCATCACGGATATGGGATCGAGCAGAATGCCCAAATCGAAATGTAACGTCTCTGTAAAAAGGTAGCCACGTAAAATTATAAGGTATCAATGTGGCAAATGTTCCGTCTTCCAGTCGCGGGGCTGAGAAATATTGGAAAGCAGTCACGTAAGACAGTACTGCTACTGCTCCCAGTACCAACGTACCGATGGCACCTGCTGTCCGATGAGACATCCATTTTCCCCGATTCCCAGAATGAGGAAGGAGAGGAAGGGAAGAAGGAGTATTAGAATTGTTAGTTCCATACAGTTTATTTTAATTACTTGAGTTCTTGGTGAGAAACAAATCACCACTTCAGATCGTCCAGATTGCGGACTTGAATGCTTCGGAGGTTGCGGTAAATATTAATCATGATCGCGATAGCTATTGCGGTTTCCGCAGCCGAGATGGCGATGGAAAACAATGCAAAGAAATAGCCCTCCATTCCTCCGGAAAGATAAAACGGTTGAACACGGCAAAGTTGATATCTGTAGCGTTTAGCATCAACTCTACGGAAATCAGGATCGCCAACGTATTGCGGCGGGTAAAGAACCCATAGATTCCTGCAAACATCATGATGGTAGAGACCACCAGGTAATATTCCATGTGTATCATATCGAACTTAATTCGTTTAATAGTTATTACTTGATTTTCTATCTCTTACGTGCAATTATGATTCCACCGATGATACAAGCCAGCAACAGGATATACTGACAGCTTCGAAAGGCAATATATAACCGTATTTGTCGCTACTAAGCAAAGCGTTCCGATGGCATGAATATTGATCTCGTGCGGGGCAAGATTGGCCGTCTGCATAAAATTATGCTTCAGGGTGATAAACAAGATAATCGCTAAACCGGCAACCATCGTAAAGAGTCCTGCCAGAAACCTGCTTCGTTTCAGTTTCTCGGCGCGGTCACCTTCTCCACTGGTCAACAGGATGGAGAATACATAAAGAACGACGATACCACCGGCATAAACCATTATCTGAACAGAGCCCAGAAGGTGTAACCCAGCAAAAAATAGATGCCGGCCGTGCCGAAGAGCACGAAGAGCAGATAGGTGGCTGAGCGGACAATACGTTGGGTAGTCACCGTCATGATGGACATTGCAATAATAAATGCTGCCAGAAAGTAGAATACTACTGTTTCAAGTGTTGATCCCATATCTAAACTTCTTTTTTCTTTTCTATTACTTTACTACCGTCGTGATTCAGTTTCAGGACAAGTTTCGTCCGGTCGAATACTGCATGTTCGAAGTTTTGGTCGAACGTAATCGCATCATGCGGACAAGCATTGACACAGAGCTGGCAGAAGATACACGAACCAAGGTCGTATTCATACTTTGCCAGTATTTTCTTTTTTTGCCCTCTTCGGTTTCAATGGTTTCGCTGGTCACTTTGATTGTATCGTTCGGACAAGCCATTTGGCATAATCCGCAGGCTACACAGCGATGTTCATTATTCTCATTGTGGGGCATATTCAGCGTACCACGGAAACGGTCGAACATTTTCAGTTCTTTCCGGTTTTCGGGATATTGCTCGGTCACTTTCTTGCGGAAGTACACCTTGATACTGGTTTTCATACCCGTTGCCAGTGTGCTGATGCCATGCACCAGACCACCTAAAGTACGTATATTTTTTATCTTTATATTCCATAATTTTCACTAATCAAAAGTGGAAGCCGAAAGCTACGCAGCATGCCATTAATAATAGGTTTACCATAGAAATTGGAACCAGATATTTCCATTCCAGATTCAGAATCTGGTCGATACGCAAGCGGGGGAATGTCCATTTAATCCACATCAGCAGGAATACTACGAAGAATGCTCTAGCCGAAGAACCAGATGAAACCGGGAATGTAATCCATCACGGCATTGAATCCATCCAGCCCGACGATGTGTAACGGCATCCATCCTCCCGAGGAAGATAGTGGTGGCAACACTGGCCACGATAAACAGATTCAAGTATTCTGCCAGATAGAAGAAACCGAAGTGCATACCGGAATATTCCGTATGATATCCGGCCGTCAATTCACTTTCTGCTTCGGGAAGGTCGAACGGCCCACGGTTACACTCTGCATTTCCGGCAATCAGGTAGATGATGAAAGCGATCACGGCAGGAATGTGTCCTTTGAAGATAAACCAGCCGTCAGCCTGTCCTTCTACGATTTCGGAGAACTGCATGGTGCCCATCAGTACGACCATCGTCATGATGCTCATACCCACTGACAACTCGTAACTGATGATTTGTGCTCCACTTCGCATGGCTCCAATAAGAGAGAACTTATTGTTACTACCCCATCCGGCGAGCAAGATACCGACAACTCCAATGCTGGAAGCAGCCAATAGGAAGAACACGCCTACGTTAAAAGTCCAGAATCGCTGCACCTTTATTAAAAGGAATACAAGCGAAAGTCAGGAATGAGGCGATAATCACCATGAATGGAGCAAGATTGTAGAGGAAGCGGTCGGCATCCTTCGGAGTGAAAATCTCCTTGGTCAGCATCTTGAGTACGTCGCATATCACTTGAATAGAACCCCATTTACCGACACGGTTCGGACCGAGACGACACTGGAAGAAACCGCAAACTTTACGTTCCATGTAGATCAATATGATAGCCAGGATGGCATATAGTGCTACGAGGCACACGCCGACAGCTACACATTCTAT
>VOFD01002826.1_pt1 | contig 14897 bp, 13 predicted proteins | sample 5384101 | NCBI WGS metagenome assembly VOFD01 (sample SAMN12384723, study PRJNA508395) | human gut metagenome | isolation source: healthy gut C | host: Homo sapiens
CCGCCTCGACGACGAACGCGCCGCCGGCCGTCGCTTCGACGATTCCCACATGGGAGAAGGTCACGGCCTCGCCGCGCTCCGTCGCCGCCACGATGGCATCGGTCATCCCCTCCGCCGCCGTGAGCTGGAACAGCAGGTCGCCCGTGCGGGGCGTATACTCCCCGCCGCAGGCAGCCAGCAGCAATACGGCCGCTCCGAATATCAGTCTGTTTCTCAAATTTCGGTTCAACTCGTCGGGTTCAACGTTTCAGGAGCACGGCGGGAAGCCGTCCCTGCGCGCCACGCCGAACGGAAAGCCGCCGGGCGCGAAGCCCTCCCGCCCACTTCGGAGCGTTCACCTCCTGCGCGCCTCCTCGCAGTCCTTCTCGCATTTGAGCTTGTCGTCCTCCTCCCAGTCGAACCAGTCGAAGCGCACGGTGTCGTCCAGCGTAAAGCGGGTATAGGTGATCGGTAGGCCGCGATCGAGAAACATCTGTTCGTAGGCCGTCTTGATCGAAAGCACCTTGTCGGCGTATCCCGTACCGTAGATGTCGGGATTCGAGACCGCGCAGCGCAGTCCGCAGCGGCGGATCACCTCGCCCGTATAGCGGTAGAGGTGCTGCGAGTCGGTTTTGAGGTTGATCCAGCCGCCCGGTGCGAGCAGCTGCGCATAGCAGGCCAGAAAGGGCGGTGCGGTGAGACGTTTCTTGGCACGCCGCGTTTTGAGCTGCGGATCGGGGAAGGTGATCCACAGTTCGGACACCTCGCCCGGCGCGAAAAACGACGTGATGAACTCGATGCGCGTGCGCAGGAATCCCACGTTGTCCATCCCCTGCTCGGTGGCGGTCTTCGCGCCGCGCCACATGCGCGCGCCCTTGATGTCCACCCCGATGTAGTTGCGCGCGGGATCGTCGGCCGCCAGCGCGACGGTATACTCGCCCTTGCCGCACCCCAGTTCGAGCACGATCGGGCGGTCGTTGCGGAAGAAATCGGCGTGCCAGCGCCCTTTGAGCGGATGATCCTTGCCGAAAATCTCGTCGAATTCGGGCTGAACGAGGCAGCGGAACGTCTTGTTCTCGGCGAATTTCTTCAACTTATCTTTTCCCATGATCGTCAAATGCTTTTTTCAATCGTAACCCCCACGGCCTCGATGCCGCGTACCGGACGGCAGGGACGGATCGTCATCCGGTAGTCGCCCGCGCAGCGCAGCACCGCACGCCGCCGGTAGAGCACCGCCGTATCGCACAGCAGCGGCGACGGCCCGCGCGAGGGGGCGAGCCGCAGCGTGAAAGGCTCCGTCGCGCGGAGCGAATCGGGCGCGACGGTCGTCACTTCCAGATCGACCGGCCCGCCCGCGAAGGCCGCGTCGTAACGCACGACGAGCCACAGGTCGCATACCGCGAGCGTATCGGCATTCGGAAAACGCACCTCCGCGGCCTCCCGCCATCCGAGCGGATCGACATCGGCCACCGCACTCCGATGCGGCGAAAGACAACCGGCCGCCGGCAGCAACGCCAGCAGCAATCCCGCACGAAGAATCCGTTTCGCCCCTTTCATCTGCGCCTCTCAGTCAAGAATCCGCCCTCGCAGGCGGATTCATTCAGCGACGGACGCATCCGCGCCCGTCCCGTTTCGGTCCATTACTCCTTATCGCCCTTGCCGCCGCCGTTCTCCCCCGAAGGGCCCGACGCCGGACGGTTGGCATTTCCCTGACTGCCGCCGCGATTGGAGCGGCCGCCCTGCCGGCTGCGCTCGCCGCGACCGTCGCCGTTGCGACCTTCACCGCCGCGGTTTTCACCGTTGCGGCCGCCGTTTCCGCGACGTCCGGAGCGACGCTCCCCGCGCGGCCGTTCGCCGCCCTGCGACGCACCGTTTTCACCGCCGCCGCTGACCGAACCGCCGCCTTTTTGCGGATTGCGGACGGGACGCGCACCCCGTTGTCCCCGATCCGAAGCGCCGGCTTCCGATGTCGTATTCGTAGGCGAGGCAGCACTTGAGTTTCGAGCACTGTCCGGCCAGTTTTTGGGGGTTGAGGGAGATCTCCTGCATACGGGCCGAGTTGGTCGTCACACTCGAGAAATTCGAGATCCACGATGCGCAACACAGTTCGCGGCCGCAGGCTCCGATGCCGCCGATGCGTCCCGCTTCCTGGCGGGCGCCGATCTGTTTCATTTCGATGCGGATGTGGAACCGCTCGGCGAAGACCTTGATCAGTTCGCGGAAATCGACGCGCTCGTCGGCGATGTAGTAGAAGATCGCCTTGATCTTGTCGCCCTGGTACTCCACGTCGCCGATCTTCATGTTCAGCCCCATGTCGGCGGCGATCTGCCGCGAGCGGATCATCGTCTCGTGTTCGAGCGCAATGGCCTCCTGCCAGCGTTCGATGTCGTAGGGCTTGGCCTTGCGGTAAGATCTTCTTGAACTCGCCGTTGTAGGGGTTGAAACCCACGCGGCGCATTTGGCGGGCTACCATGTCGCCCGTAAGCGAGACGATGCCGATGTCGTGCCCCGGCGAGGCCTCCACGGCGACGATGTCGCCCCGTTCGAGCGGAAGGTTGTTGACGTTCTGATAGAAGGAACGGCGCGTGTTCTTGAAGCGCACTTCGAAAATATCGGTCGGCGTGTGTTGCGGGTATTGCTCCAGCCAGGCTGTTTCGTGCAGTTTGTAGCAACCCTCGCAAGGCTTGGCTGCGACCCCTTCGGGGGCGTAGTAGAACGTGCAGCCGCGACCGATTTCGGGCTTGGGCGCTTTCGTATATGGTTTGGTGTTATCCATTGGAGTCATAAATTTCGGTAAAGATAGTGAAATCCGGGAGCAATGCCAAATTTATTCGGCTGAGACTCCGGCATATTCCCGCCGGGCGGATGTGCGTCGCTGCCGGGAAGCGGAGATCCCGGATTATCGGATGCCGGCCTTCCAGCGCCGGATATCGCGGCGGTAGCGGACGATCAGCAGTACGGCGGCCGTCGTAAGACCGACGGTGAAGCCCAGAATCAGCCCCTGTGCGCCCATTCCCAATGTAAAGCCCAACAGGTAACCCACCGGCAGGTTGAAGACGATGTACGAGAGGAAAGCGATCGGCATGATGATCTTCACGTCCTGAATACCCCGCAGAATGCCTACCGAAACGTTCTGGATGCCGTCCGCCAACTGGTAAACGGCGATCAGCAGGATCAGCTTCGAGGCCAGGTCGATCACTTCGGCGTTGGTGGTGAAGAAAGTCGGGATGACGTTGCAGAGCGAGATGAACGTGATGGCGGCGAAGAGGTTCCAGGCGATGACCAGGTGGTAGGAGGCCTTTGCCGCCAGAGTCAGCTCCTTCAAGCTGCGGGCGCCGTAGCAGTGGGAGATGCGGATGGTCGTGGCGGCACCGATCGAAGTCACGATCATGAAGGCGCAGTTGCCCATGGTCATGGCGATCTGGTTGGCGCTGATGGCCGTTTTGCTCAGCCAGCCCATCATGATACTGGTGCCGACGAAGGCCGAGGCTTCGAGAAACATCTGCAGGGAGATCGGAAGGCCCATACGCAGCAATGTGCGGATCGTTTTGACCGAATAGTTGCGGGGCGAGAATCCCTGAAGATAGGCGCGGTATTTCTGTTTTTTGTAGAAATAGCCGATAATCATGATCGGCATGGCGATGCGCGATCCGAGGGTGCCGAGCCCCGCACCTGTGGCGCCCAGTTCTTCGAATCCGAGGTGGCCGTAGATGAAAATCCAGTTCAAGCCGACGTTCATCAGGTTGCAGAGAATCACCACGACCATTTCGACCCGGGTGTTTCCGACGCCTTCGAGGAATTGCTTGAAGGTGAAGAAGAGCATGATGAACGGCATGCTGTAAGCCAGCAACTTGTAATACGGTATGGCCATATCGACCACTTCGACGGGCTGTCCCATGTGGTACATCAAAGGGATGACGGCCAGTTGGAGCCCGCAGACCAGAAATCCCAACAGAGTATAGAACATCAGGCCGTTTTGCAGGTATTGCGACGATTTGCAACGGTCGCCCTGGGCGTAGAGTTCGCCGATCAGGGGCGTGAGGCCCAGTGCGATGCCGACGCCGGCGATGAAGAGGATGAAGAAGACCGAGCCGCCGAACGAAGTGGCGGCCAGCGGCGTGGGGTCGTCGCCTCCGTAACGGCCGACCATGACGTTGTCGGCGACCATGACGTTGTCGGCGAACTTCGATGATGCAGTTTGCCGTCGATAATCAGTCCCGAGAGAGGTTCCTCGATGCGTTCGAGCAGCGTGCGGCGCAGGGCGCGGACGCCGTATTTGCGCTGGTAGCCGATGGCGGCAAGGGTCCGCTTCGCCTCGTCGGTGATTTCGACCTTGTAGCCGAGTCGGTCGGTACGGGAGAGCAGCCCCTTGAGTTCCAGGTCGATGATCCGCTCCACGTCCGAGAGGTCGAGCGTGCGGAAGATGACGATGTCGTCGATGCGGTTCAGGAACTCCGGTGCGAAGGTTTCTTCCAGCGCCCGGCGGTATTCCGACTGCGGGGCTTTCTGCTGGGTGTCCGATTTCGAACAGGTGCTGTACCCGACCTGCGTGGAGCGTATTGCCGCGGCCCGCGATCCGACGTTGGAGGTGAGAATGATTACCGTATTTCGGAAATCGACCTTGCGCCCCGAACCGTCGGTGAGGTGTCCCTCGTCGAAGATCTGCAACAGGGTGTTGAAGACTTCGGGGTGGGCTTTCTCGATTTCGTCGAACAGGACGACCGAATAGGGATGGCGGCGTACCGCTTCGGTGAGCTGTCCGCCTTCGCCGTAGCCGACATATCCCGGAGGGGAGCCGATCAACCGTGCGACGTTGTGTTTTTCGCTGTATTCGCTCATGTCGATACGGATGAGTCCCTTGTTCTCGTCGAAGAGCCATTTGGAGAGCTCTTTCGCCAGCAGGGTTTTGCCCACGCCCGTCGGTCCGACGAACATGAAGACGCCGATCGGACGCCCTTCGTCCTTGAGTCCCGCCCGGGAGCGTTGGATCGACCGCGAAATCTTTTCGACGGCTTCGCATTGGCCGATGACGCGGGCCGAAAGATAGTCCGCAAGGCCGCGCAGACGTTCGCTTTCGCTGCCCGAGAGCCGTTCGGCTGGGATTCCCGTCATGGAGGTAATAACCTGCTCGATATGCTCGGCCCGGATTTCGGGCGGGCCGGGATCGGACGGAAGAGTCCATACGGCGCCACCGACAGTCGTCGTGTCCGCTGCCGCCGTTTTGCGGGAGCGGTTTTTGGGCGTTTTGGCTCCTGCTGCGGCGCCGACCGGTTCGCGGGATGCGGTTTTTCGGGACGGTTTTTCGGTTTTGCCTTTGTCCTGCAGGTGAATACGTGCCCCGGCTTCGTCCAGCACGTCGATCGCCTTGTCCGGAAAGTTGCGGTCGGTAATGTAGCGCCCGGTCAGGGCGACGCAGGCCCGCAATGCTTCGTCCGAGTAGCGCACTCCGTGGTGCCGTTCGTAATGGGGTGCGATGTTGTGCAGGATTTGCAGGGTTTCCTCTTCCGAAGCGGGTTCGACGAGGATTTTCTGAAAGCGGCGTTCCAGCGCGGGATCGCTCTCGATATCTTCGCGATATTCGTCCAGCGTCGTGGCTCCGATGACCTGCAATTCGCCCCGCGCCAGGGCGGGTTTGAGAATGTTGGCCGTGTCGAGGCTTCCCTGGGTCGAACCTGCGCCCGCGATGGTGTGTATTTCGTCGATGAAGAGGATCGAGTCCTGCTTCCTGCGCAATTCTTCGAGAAGTCGCTGCATCCGTTCTTCGAACTCACCTCTGTATTTGGTCCCGGCCAGGAGCGACGATACGTCGAGCGAATAGAGCCGTTTGCCGCGGATGGTGGCGGGAACTTCGTCCGCTGCCATCCGCAGCGCCAGCCCTTCGACGATGGCGCTCTTGCCCACGCCCGCTTCGCCGATCAGCGAAGCGGGCGAAGAATCCATCAAAAAATAGCCGAAAAGGAAACTGAAATGAAAAAATCGTTATATTTGGTGCATCTAATCATCTTTTCAAATCGAATTAAGAGTTTATGAGAACAAAGTGTGTTCGTGCGGCATGGTCGTTCGCATTGTGTCTTTCCGTCGCATTGGCGGCTTGCGACGACGAAAACAACGAAAACGACGGGCCCGTAGTTCCCCCCCCCGTCGATGAATCGATCGATTTGACGGCTTCGGAGGCGTATGCCAACTGCTTCATCGTCACGGAGGCCGACGAGTATCGGTTTGCGACGCGCAAGGTCGACGGCTCGGACGTCGAAGGAATTGTTTCCGTCGACTGGCTGTGGTCGACAAAGAATGCAGCGGGAAACCCGTTGGTTTCCGAGGTCTCCTACAAAGACGGTATCGTGCATTTCACGTCGGATGGTACGGAAGGCAATACCGTGTTGGCGGCTTTCGATGCGAAGGGCGAGGTGATTTGGAGCTGGCATCTATGGATGACCGATCAGCCGGAGCTGTTCGCCTACGACGAGGGAGGAGAATTGATGGATCGCAATCTCGGAGCGACCAGCGCCCTGGAAGCAGACGGGGCGGCCTCCTTCGGCCTACTCTATCAATGGGGACGCAAAGATCCCTTTTACGGCGGCGAAAAGAACGAAGATTCGGGCGACGGCGTCTTCCTGCGGGCACGGGAATCGACGATCGTCAATCCGGCTCATGCATCGTTGGCATGGATCGCCGTGCAGTGCGACGAGCAGGTAGGCACGGTAGCTTATGCGACGGCGCACCCGACGACCTTCCTTTTCAACTCGCCCAACGGCAACAAGGACTGGCTCTTCACCGGCGAGGACGCCTTGTGGGACAATGCAGGGAAGAAGACGAATTACGATCCATGTCCCGCCGGTTACCGGGTGCCGGATCAGGCCGCATGGGGCAATATCTCCTCGTACAACGTGGACGACGGGCCGAACAGCGACGGCAAGTACTATACGACGGACTCCGGTGCGAAGACTTGGTTCCCGCTTTGCGGCCATCGCTGGGGAGACAAGGACGCCGGTAAACTGGGCTATGTAGGCGCTTACGGAACGATGGGATGCTGGCAGCGTACGGCGGAAGGTTCGAATGCCGCGATGTTCTATACGATGTACGGCACTTATGCAACGGCAAAATACGCTTTCAACAGAGCGTCGGCCTCGTCGGTTCGTTGCCAGAAAACGAACTGATCCGCCGGTCACGGAACCGATCAGATCACATCCATCCTTTTTACACTCCCGCCGCAATTGTGCGGCGGGAATTTTTTCGCGACGAAGCGAGACCGAAATCCGGAATTCAGGGATGCGCTCCCGTGCTCCGGGGCCACTCGCCGATCTCCATGTCGCGCACCTCGGCGCCGTCGACGACGAAACGCAGCGCCGTGCGGACTTTGTGGATGCCGTAATTTCCCGCTCCGCCGGGGTTGAGGTGGAGCAGTCGGTAGACCGGAGCATGCGGGCCAGGTAGTAGATCGCGGCGTTGGGATCGCTGCCCCGCACCGATTTGATGAAGGCCGAAATGACGTCGTAGTGCTGTTCGCCGTTCTTGTCGTAGAGGGCGATGTTCTGTTGCAGACAGTCGGTGACGTATTGGTTAGTGATCGTTACTTTGCCGTCTGCGGCACCCGTAATGATGTCCAGAATGTTGAGCAGCTTGCGGGCGTCGCCGCCCGAGAAACGGAACAGCGCTTCGGTTTCCTGCACCTCGATCTCCCGGGTCTTGAGTTCCGGATCGGTGGCCAGGGCCCGGTCTAAAAGGGTTTGCAGTTCCCCGTCGGTCATCGGCTGGAGGATATAGACTTGGCAGCGGCTCAACAGCGGTGAGATCACCTCGAACGAGGGATTTTCGGTCGTAGCTCCGATCAGCGTCACCACGCCCTGCTCGACAGCACCCAGCAGCGAGTCCTGCTGCGACTTGTTGAAGCGTTCATCAGGAAGCCGAAACGCTCCTGCGCTTGTTCCGCCGTGAAGCCCAGCAACTCGAACATCTTGGCCTGCAGTTTCGAGTCGTGGATACGGATCGAGCCGCCGCCGATCTCGGTGCCGTTGCAGACGAAGTCGTAGGCGTTGGCCCGCACGCGGCCGGGGTCGCTGTCCAGGTATTGTACGTCTTCGAGCTTGGGCGAGGTGAAGGGATGGTGCACGGCGTAGTAACGCTGCGTCTCGTCGTCCCACTCGAACAGCGGGAAGTCCACGACCCACAGCGGAGCGAACTTCTTCGGGTCGCGCAGGCCCAGCTGCTGGGCCACTTCCAGACGCAGGGCGCAGAGCTGGGTGAGGGTCTTGAATTTCTTGCCGCAGAGGATTAGCACCAGGTCGCCGGCTTTTGCGCCCGCGCGTTCGGCCATCGCCCGCACCTGCTCGGGCGAGTAGAATTTATCGACGGACGACTTGACGTTGCCGTCCGCTTCGACGCGGATCCAGACGAGTCCCTTGGCACCGATCTGCTGGCGTTTGACGAACTCCGTGAGGGCGTCGATCTGTTTGCGGGTGTAGCCGGCGCAGCCCGTCGCGGCGAAGCCGGTGACGTACTCCGCGTCGTCGAAAACCGCGAAGCCGTGACCTTGGGCCAGGTCCGTCAGATCGGCGAACTCCATGCCGAAGCGCAGGTCGGGTTTGTCCGAGCCGTATTTCTCCATCGCCTCGATCCACGGCATGCGGCGCAGCGGCTCCGTAAGTTCGATGCCCATCACTTCGCGGAACATGTGCTTGGCCCAGCGCTCGAAGATTTCGAGCACGTCCTCCTGCTCGACGAACGACATTTCGCAGTCGATCTGCGTGAATTCGGGCTGACGGTCGGCGCGCAGGTCCTCGTCGCGGAAGCAGCGCACGATCTGGAAATATTTGTCGTAACCGGCCACCATGAGCAGCTGTTTGAGCGTCTGCGGCGACTGCGGCAGGGCGTAGAACTGGTTGGGGTTCATGCGGCTCGGCACCACGAAGTCGCGGGCGCCTTCGGGCGTGGAATTGACCAGGTAGGGGGTTTCGATCTCCAGGAAACCTTCGTCGCTCAGGAAGCGGCGAATCTCCTGGGCCATCTTGTGACGCAGGATCATGTTGCGCTGCAGGGGAGGACGGCGCAGGTCGAGGTAGCGGTATTTCATACGCAGAATTACTTAAAACTTTATAAAATTAGAATTGCAAAAGAAGATGAAAAAGCTGTTTTTATCCGTTGCCGCTCTCTTCGCGGTGTGCATCGTATCGGCGCAGGAAGGTGTCGTCGCATCGTACAACAAAGGTGCCGAGATGTTGCAGTCGAAAAACTATCCCGAAGCTGCCAAGCTGTTCCAGAAGGTGATCGACGAAGGCATGGCTTCGGAAGATGCCACCGAACTGAACTGCGTCGAGACGGCGAAGAAGTATCTGCCGACCTGCTATCAGGGGGTGGGAACCCGTGCGGCCGCGCAGGGCAATTACGACGAGGCGATCGCCAATCTGTCGAAAGCGGCCGAGGTCGCCGAACTCTACGGCAATGTGGCTGCGCTGAAAAAAGCCAATACGATTCTGGCGAAAGTTTATCAGGCTCAGGGAGGTACGGCATTCAACAACAAGGATTACGCCGCTGCTGCCGAGATTTTCGCCAAGGGCTATGCCGCCGATCCGAAGAATACGCAGATGGCCTTGTGGCTGGGAACCTGCTACTGCGAGTTGAAGGATTACGACAAGGGAATGGAGATCCTGGAGAAGGTCGCCGGGATGCAGGGCCCGAAGTTCGAGGCCGATGCCGCCGAGGCGAACCGCCTGCTGACGCTCTATACCAACAACCGTGTGGCCGAATTGCAGACCGCCAACGATCAGGACGGCATCATCGCCATGGCCGACAAGATGCTGGAACAGAACCCTGCCAACGCATTGGCGCAGAAGATACGTTTGCAGGCTTACCTCACGAAGAAGGATTACGCCAAGGTAATCGAGCTGGGCGAGGCCGCCGCCGCTGCGCAGCCCGACGAGACCGAGAAGAGCGACGTCTATTTCATCCTCGGCGCGGCATACAACGCCAAGGAGATGAAGCCGCAGGCGATCGAAGCCCTCAAAAAGGTGACCGCCGGCGACAACGTGGCCGCCGCACAGAAATCGGTTGCCGAGTTGAGCAAATAATCGCCGAATACGATACGGGAAGCCGGAAACCTTCGCGGGTTTCCGGCTTTCTTTTTGTCTTGCAGCGTCCGGAGAGGGGGGGGGAGCGATTTTCCTGCAAAACATTGTCTGTCATATTTTTTCGGGAAAAGTCGTGCCGAAAGCGTCCGCCGGACACCTCCGATCCGTTTCCGCATCCGGTGCGACAACGGAAAACCGCCGAGCGCTGCGTGCAACGACGGTTTTTCGTCGGCAATCGGCACGGCAGCTCCGCTGCTCGCCGTCGGCGGGTGACAAAAAGGCCGGAGGAGATATTGCGGATAAGCAGGGCCCGGAAAATAAAAGAATGAAAGAAAAATATCGGCTATCCCTTGCATGTTAATGAAAAAACGTTAATTTTGTAACAGATTCGTAAAATGTTTCCTATAAACACATAGCATCATGGAAAATTCTACTAATTTGAAGGGGGGCGTTCGCGCATACGCCGCGCCCGATCTCGATCAGACCGTCATCGCGGTTGAATCGGGGTTCGCCGGTTCGACGACGAACGAGGCTTTCTACGACAGTCAGGACGGAGTCACGAAGGAAGACTACGAGTGGGGCGGAACGCTCGACGAGTTCGAATAACGGCCAAACAACGGGAGATCATGAGAAAGATGCAAAAAACTCTGATGCTCGTTGCAGCAGCTGCAATGGCATTGGCCGGATGTTCGAAGGAGGACGTATCCGATAACGCACTGCCCGGATCGGGAACCAAGGCCACACGCGGTTTCACGGCCGAGATCGCTTCGTCACGTACGACGCTCAACAACGCCGCGACACGCATGAAATGGACGGCGGGCGACCAGTTGGGCTTCTATACCGACGTCGAGACCGATCTGAACGTGGCGTCGAGCACCTACGCCGAAGGCGCGACCAACTTCACCGCCGAGATCGACACCAAGGCGACGAAGGTGTATGCGTACTATCCCTATTTCAAGTCGCAAATGGACAAGGATACTCCCCGCACGCATGAAAACGTTTCTCTCTATATCGAGGATGCGCAGACACAGACCGAAGCCGGCGTGCTGAACGGCAATATGGTCGGTATGTACGCCAGCGCGACGCTCGCCGAGGGACAGAATACGGTGCTGACCTTCACGCCGATCGCATCGCTGATCGCGTTCAATATCTACGATGCCGAGAATAACGGCGACGCGGTGAAGAGTATCACCTTTACGCCGGCCGGCGGCGAAAAGCTCAACGGCCAGCACATCTATAATCTGGAAACGGGCGAGACAACAGATACAGGCTACAAGGAGTCTGCCACCGTAACATTGACGACGCCTTATGCCGTTCCCGCAGCCAAACCCGCCGGCAAGGCCGGTTACATCTATCTGGCCGTCACGCCGAAGAGCTACGCCGGAGGTACGTTTACCGTTGTGACCGATAAGGGGTTATACACATTCGAAACGACAAAGAGTTTTGATTTGTCGAATGTCTATGCTCCACAGGTTATTCAGATGAATCTTGCGAAAGTTCGGCAGCCGGCACCAACGGTCAATCATATTTTTTACGATGATTTCAGTACTGCGACTGGAACGAATGATTATTTCTCGATGAAGGTATCGCCGGCCGATTATGCTTATTATTACACGGATACATATACTCGTGAAGGAAGTGTTTATGCATTCAACGGGGCGATTCGCATGGGGGTAAGTAAAACTACTGGAACGGTGACAACTCCGGCATTGAAATTGATCGAAGGAACCAAAAATCTGAAAGTGACTTTCTATGCCAACGGTTGGAAGGCGGATCAGGCATTGAATGTAACGGCTTCGACGGGCACGGTCGTAGGCGGAAGCGATCTCGTCATGCCTCAGGCAACCGATACCGGCAGCGGAGTAATGGACAAGAGCGAAGCAGCTCTCTTTACGGTCTACGTCGAAAATGCGGATGCCACGACTGCGCTTACGTTCGCTTTGGCATCTACGACAGTCGATAAGCGTTTTATTCTCGACGATCTGACTGTCGACGTGCATGACGGACCGATCGAGTTGACTCCGGTGATTCTTGCAGACGACATAACGGGTGTGGCGGCTGCGGGCGCCACGGATGCCACCTTCACATATGAAGTACGCAACGACAATAATTATACGGCATCTGTCGAATGCGACGGAACGGTCGTGACGGCAGCTTCGGTGGAAAATGCGACGAAAACGATAACTTATTCCGTAAGCGAGAACACCGATACGGCAAACGATCGAAGCGGATGGATTACCATTACGTTGAACGACCCAGAATCGATTTCATTGAAAGTTATTGTCTCACAAAATAAAAAGATTGTCGCCGGAACAGGGAAATATGTACCTGTTGAAGCGAATCAGGAAGATTGGAGTGGAAAGTATATTATCGGTTACAAAGCTTCAAGCGGTGTTCGCATACTCACGGGAGCTAATTCCGGAAATTATGCAAACATGTCAGATGCAGGTGATTTTAACCAGTATATGGATGGAGATAATATTGTTTCTAATGTCGATACGGATATATATGCTTGTACGTTTGAGAAAACCGTAAACGGTTATTCAATTCATTGTGCAGATGGATATATTGGATATACATCTACTGCAACTTCAAAAAATAACAATCTGTGGTTTAGCCCAAACATTGTTGAAAAACAGTATGAATGGACGATTTCATATTCTAAATGTGTTGAGATTCAGAATGTTTATAATACAAAACGTATTATTTGGGCGAATGCTTCTGCAAATCGATTTGCAGGATATACATCGAAACAACAGGAGGTAATCCTTTATAAATATATGGAATAATGAATAATCCATAAATGCAAAGAACCGATTGAAAATTCAATCGGTTCTTTGCATTTAGCCCTATTATACGGACGAATAGTCCATATTTTTATCCCAACCGCCTTATCTTCGGGGACTGAGGAGGGGCTGCAAACGGGAAAGATTGGTTATAAAAAACAACTTGTTTCTTCGCAAATACTTCGACCATGTTGAATCGGCGACGCAGACGTGCGAATTGAGGACGCTCTCGATATCCTCGGGATAGATATTCTCACCACTGGGACCGACGATCATATTCTTCAGCCGGCCCTTGATGTAAAGCCACCCGTCGGCCGAAAATTCGCCCAAATCTCCGGTACGGAACCATCCGTCCTCGGTGAAGACCTCCTTCGTAGCGTCGGGGTTCTTATAGTAACCGATCATGGCGCTCGGCGTCTTGGCAACGATCTCGCCCTGGCGGGTTTCGGGATTGACGTTCTCCAACCGCAGCTCGACGCCCGGCGCGGCAGGCCCGGTCGAACCCAGGCGCACCTGCGAGGGAGCCGCGCCGGCCAACAGGGGTGCCGTCTCCGTCAAACCATAGCCGATAGCGTACGGAAAACGGGCTTCGAGCAGGAACTTCTCGGCGCCGCCGTCCAGCTTCGCACCCCCGATACCGAGGAAGCGCAGCCGCCCGCCGAAGACCTTCATCAACTTCTTACCCGCGACACGATGCAGATAACGGCGCATGAAATCGATCTTGTAGAGCGCACGCCAGAATCCGCTGGAGGTAAACTTGGCGAGAATCTGATGACGATAAATCTTTTCGATAATCAGCGGCACGATGAGCATCACCGAAGGCCGTACCTCGGCAAGCGTCGGCATCAGAACCGAGGCCGTAGGCGGACGATCCAGGTAAACGACCCGGGCCCCCATCGAGAAAGGATAGATCATACCTATCGAGCACTCGTAGGTGTGCGCCAACGGCAGCACCGAGAGAAACGTATCGTCGGGAAAGATCGGGAAAATGGCGGCGCTCATGGAAATCTGCGCACAGAGATTCGCGTGGGAGAGCATCACGCCCTTGGGACGCGACGTCGTACCCGAGGTATAGATGATGACCGCGAGGTCTTCGGGATTCGGAATTCCGACCGCTCCCTTCTCCGCCGCAGGACGGGAGGCGATCACGCCCAGATTCTTGGTACGAATCACGATATGGAGGGATTCGATCGTGGACTTCGCCAATTTAGCGAAGAGCTTGTCGGAAACCATCAGCGCCTTGGCCTCGGAGTGGGCGATAATCATCTCCAGCTCTTCGGTCGAGAAATCGGGCAGGATCGGCACGGCGACCATGCCGGCAGAGGTGACGGCCAGGTACGAAACGCACCAGTTGGGCATGTTGCTGCTCAACAGCGCCACCTTGTCGCCCGCTTTCAAACCGGCTCCGATCAAAAGGTCCTGCACGTGTTTGACGCGGGTTCCCACCTCGGCATAGGAGAGCTCCTCCCCGCCGTACATGGCAAAAGCGACTTTCGATGCAAAACTCTTTACACTGTACTGAACCAGTTCGTAAAGTGTATGGATAGTCATTTTCTTTCGAATTAAAATGAGAATATACTCGGGGCAAATTTACTATTATTTGCCGTAAATACACTATTTTTGAGCCGAATTATCGCCATGATCTCTAGTCAATACATCAAAAAACTTGCCGAGAATGCAGGCTTCGACCTCTGCGGAATCACGCCCTGCAAACATCTTGCGGAGAACGAATCCTACTTCCGCGAATGGCTCGCCAAAGGCTACGGTTCCTCGCTGGAATACCTCGAACGCAACCTCGACAAACGCTTCGACGTCCGACACTTGGTCGAAGGAGCGCAGACGGTCGTGGTCTGCGCCGTGAGCTACAAAAACCCGCTGGGCGAAGGTTATCCGCCCGGGTGCCGCACAAAAATCGCCTCCTACGCCCGCAACCGCGACTACCACCCCGTCCTCAAGGGGATGCTGGGCACGATGCTCGAAGCCCTGCGCCGGCAATACCCCGGGCTCACGGGCCGCACGTTCGTCGATACGGCTCCGCTGCTGGAAAAACAACTGGCCGTCGAAGCGG
>VOFD01000760.1_pt1 | contig 14892 bp, 20 predicted proteins | sample 5384101 | NCBI WGS metagenome assembly VOFD01 (sample SAMN12384723, study PRJNA508395) | human gut metagenome | isolation source: healthy gut C | host: Homo sapiens
CGGCTTACCGTTGCGCATATGCGCTTTGGTCGCCATCAGCACCGGTGTATCCGTGATTCCGTTGCAGAGTTTTGCCGCCGTATTTCCGGTGCAGGGCGCAATGACCATGATGTCCAGAAAATTATTCGGTCCGATCGGCTCCGCCGCACAGATGGTACGGATGCCCTCATTTCCGGTAATCTCGCAGATTCCGTCCACATAATCTTTCGCACTTCCGAACCGCGTGTCACACGTCTGCGCATTAAATGAAAAAACCGGCACCACATTGGCGCCCATATCGCACAGCCGCTGTATTTCTTTTCTTGCTTTCGCAAACGTACAAAACGAACCGGTAATTCCAAGCCCGATATTATAATTGGAAAAATCCATCACATTTCATGCTCCTTTCGCACGAATCTCTCCACCGCCCGGTCCAGAATATAGGCGCTCTCCTTCGGCGCATATTTTCCCGGAAGTCCAAGTGCCAGATCCGCACGGATGCCGCACTCTCTGGCGCAGGCAAAATCCGTACCGCCCGGTTTGGACGCGATGTCTAAAATATATGCATCCCGCGGCAGTTCGCGGATGATCGCACCTGTAACCACAGGTGCCGGAACCGTGTTGACCAGCATTGCCGCCCCCATCGCTTCCTCCGGTCCAAACGCAAAATCCGCGGCATAAAATCCATCCTTCATGGCAAGTTTGCGCACTTCCCTTCTTCTTGCCAGGACTGTCACGCGCGCGCCGAGCGCTTTCAGCCTCGCAGCCACCGCTCTGCCGCAGCAGCCGTAACCGGTGACGATAATTTTTGCCTCCTCAATGTTATAAGGGCTGTGGTTCACAAGCTCCGCAATCACGCCCTCCGCCGTCGCCACTGCATTTTCTTCCGTCACAATCTCATCTCTCATAAAATCCAGATAGTGAATGTCCCGGCGCTCCAAAAGCTCCTGCTGTTCTGTGGAGAAGCAGCCTCCAAGCACCAGCGTATCGTTCGTCAGGTTTTTATTCAATATATCGTTCAGCATTTTCTGTTCCGGTATCTTTGTCACCGGAATCGGGAGGATCAGCATATCCGCCTCCGCCAGAAAACTTTTCAACTTCTCGAGCTGTTCTTTTTACCGTCCCACTGTTTCTGATATCCAGGCAGCGTACGTTGAGTCCCTTTTGGTCATAATCTCCGCCAGATAGACCTGACGCATGTCACTGATGAGAAGTATGGTCTGTCTATTCATAGAATTACGCTCCCTTCTCTTTATTATATGAAACGCGCGCTCTTCTGCCACAGCGAAGCATTTACATGTATTTTACGAAAAATATATATTATATCTATTGCATCTATATTTTCAGAATATTTTCATATTCATTCTTTGTTTATTGTTTTTAAATATTTTTTATTATAATTTTCTCATTTTATGCTTGACTTTTTTCTCATATATCAGATAGAATAAAGACAACAAAAAGAAAGGAAAACGAAATCGAAGGAAAGGAAGGTACAAGCCACCAGAAAAGTAACGATTTACCCAAAACGATATTAAGGAAAGAGAGGTACAGACCACCGAAAACGTAATTGCATTCGTTTTTTTTTCTAACTCCGAAGAACACACGTGACAATCCAAATCATGGAAAGAGGAATCAGTATCAGATGAGTTAATCAGATATGATGCGATATCCACCGTCATAAGAAGAGTGATACAAGGTACGAAAGAAGCGAAGAAGTCCGAAAGAAAAAGAAAAGAGAGGTACAGTCCCATGGACGAGATAGTTTAGAAGGCGACATCGATTCAAATGAATAGGATGTCGCCTTCGTCGTTCTATTTTTTTCTATTTTATCTGTTTTTCCTGCTCGCTCTCCGTCACGGACGTCTCCGTCTGCTGCCAGGGATTTTCCTCATCCGGATCAGTCGGATCCCAGTGGCAGTCCGGATCTGATTTATCCAGTTTTTGTGCCTCCGGTTTCCCGAGCGGCCCCGGGTCTTCCCCGTCGTATATTTCAACCGTAGTGCCTTCCGGGCAGTTCTCCGCAATCCATTTTGCATCCTCCACCGTCAGTCTTACGCAACCCATCGACGCCTGCTGTCCCAGCTTGTTATACTTGTCCGTACAGAGTGTATCCTTTGCGCGCTTGTAATAGGGCACAGAATGGAACAGGATTCCCCGTGAATCCGCGTCGCGTACTGCCCATACACACCGCCATAGAGTTCCCGCCACAGATACTTGGTGGAAATCTGGTAAGTTCCGCGCGGCGTTGCGTTGTAAAGTCCGGTCGAGCACACCATTGCCTTATAGGGTACCGTATACTCCCCCCTCCTCATCCTGGGTGTAGATCGTGACGCAGTTCTGCTTGCCGTTCATGCGGATATAATACGAAAATTCCGGTGTCTGCGTCTCCTTAACATCCGCTTCCGCTTTTCCGGTTCCACTTACATCCGGCGTCTCAGTCTCATCCTGCCGCACCGCTTCTGTCCCTTCCACCTGCAAGTCTTCCCCGTTCCCTGCATTCTCACCGGTCTGCACCATCCCGCCGCTGCCATTTTCCTCCGCATCCGTTTTGTCATTCTCACCGCTTCCTGTAAGCGATGTCTCTCCATCGTCTGCGAGCAGAATGTTTTCCGTGCTGCCGTCCATCACCAGTTCTTCCCGCTGGTACTCCCTGGTCCACAGTCCGTTGTCGCCGCTTAGCACCGCCAGTGCAGGCACATTCCACTCCATCTTGAGCGTAACAAATTCAAACAATGTCAGTACGCACAAAAAGACAGTGACTGCAGCCGCAATCATGCGGGCAGCCCTGCCTTCCATCATACGCTGTAATTCATTTTGCTCGTGCTTGTCGTTCTTCATATCTTAATCTTAGAGCTGGGTCTCCACGAAAATGTCATAGATCGCACGGATTGCCGGTTCAAAATCCGCATTGCTCACACCGATAATAATGTTAAGCTCAGAAGATCCCTGATCGATCATCTTGACGTTGATGTTTGCATGTGCCAGTGCCGAGAAGATACGGCCTGCCGTTCCTCTGGTCGACTTCATGCCGCGTCCCACAACCGCGATCAGCGCCAGATCACTCTCCAGCTCGATACTGTCCGGCTTTGCCAGACGGTGAATTGCTGAGATCACTGCCTGCTCCTTGCCCTCGAATTCCGGCTGGTGAACGAAGATTGTCATCGTGTCGATGCCGGACGGCATATGCTCGAATGAGATATTATTCTCCTCAAACGCGGACAATACTTTTCTCCCGAATCCAACCTCGGAATTCATCATATCCTTATCAATATTGACGGAAACAAAACCTTTTTTGCCGGCAATACCGGTAATGGTGTATTTTGACTGATGGCAGGTGCTCTCCACGATCCAGGTTCCCTCGTCATCCGGCGCGTTGGTATTGCGGATGTTGATCGGAATTCCTGCTTTTCTCACCGGGAACACTGCGTCCTCATGAAGCACGCTGGCGCCGATGCGCGGATCTGCAATGAGAAAGCCCGACACATCCGTCCAGTTCTCATAGCAGGTGGCATGTACCGCACGCGCCACGATGGATCCCGTGATGTCGGAGCCGCCTCTGGAAAAGGTCTTGATCGTTCCGTCCGGCAGTGCCCCGTAGAATCCCGGAATTACCGCACGCTCGCATTTCTCCAGACGCTCTGCCAGCACCTTGTTGGTCTTCTCCGCGTCAAAAGTTCCGTCCTCCTCGAAGGAAATCACCTCTGCCGCATCCACAAACTCGTAGCCAAGGTAATTCGCCATAATAATACCGTTCAGATATTCGCCGCGGGACGCCGCATAGTCAACCCCCGCTTTATTTTTTAAAGTTCTCACTGATTTTTTGAATTCTTCCTCCAGTGACAGCTTCAGATTCAGTCCATTGATAATTGTGTCATAGCGGTCCTTGACTTCATCAGCGGCACGCGGAAATCCTCCTCTGCCTCCACCAGCGCATAACAGGCATATAACATATCTGTGACCTTGGTGTCCTTGGCATTGCGTTTTCCGGGGCACTCGGCACTACATAACGTCTTTCCTTGTCCGCCTGAATGATCTTCCCCACTTTTGCAAACTGTTCCGCACTTGCCAGAGAGCTGCCGCCAAACTTCACAACTTTAATCATTTTTCTGCTCCTCCAATTACCAGCTATCGTCAGGGACGCTTCCGTCCTCGCTTTAACGATTTAATATAACGATATATATATTATCATAAATGGCGGTTCCGTCAAATGATTTTTTGAAAAATCGCGTTTTTCCTACAAAATGGCAGCCGGTCCGGCAAGCTTCTCACGTACCACATACATGGTCATGTCCGGGCGCGTCGCCACCTTCCATTTCACAAGCGTCATCTGCATCTGTTCCAGTTCGATGGCAGTGATGCACCCGGGATGCACACAGCTTCCCGCATTCAGATACAGCTCCCCGTTTTCCGGCAGTCTCGGTCTGTGTGAATGGCCGGCAATCAGATAACGGTCGTGAAGTCTGGTCCAGCCCGCCAGGCACTGTTCATACCGGACCGCCTTTTTTATAATTGCGCGCCGCACTCGTGGGATCATTCACGCCGGAGCGCTCCAACGGTTTCCACACGTAGCGCACCAGAGCTCTGGAGAGCCTCCAGCACACAGAATTAAAAAAATCCGCCTGATGCCCGTGAATCATGCAGACATCCCTTCCGCCCTCGCAATTATCTAATATAATCGCCTCCGGCAGGATTTTTCTCAGCTCCATATTGTGGTTTCCATAGATGCGGCACAGCGCATTCCGGCTTTGCAGACAAGCAAACATCTCATACACGGTCTCGTGATAGTGCACAATCCGATCCATGCAGCGGTTTTCCCAGAGTTCCTCCCCGTCCCCAGTTCCAGATAGAAGAATCCTCTCTTTATATAATGTTCCATCGCCGCCTCGTACAGGTACGCGTTTTTCAGGAAATTGTCATTTGTTGTCCCTTCCCCTCTGTGGCAGTCACTGATCACCACATAGCGGCTGCCCGTGCCAAGTGGAAGGTGCAGGGCATGTTCCAATGCCCTGTCAATCCTTCGATAACATCCCATGTTTTCACCTGCCCCGACATGATCTGTGCGTTTTCCTGGTTCTGCGGCGCGGTTTGCATCGCCCGCCCGAAAGCACCAGAATCTTCCGAAACCATCCCGGAAGCAGATAATATAGAAATACCATTCTGTCCGCCGTCCGTTTCCACGGGTATGTCACGATCCTAAATCCTCTGCACAGCAGCCTGTTCCAGAGAAGCACCGCGCTTCTGCAGATTCCCGGAATCAATCCGTGTTCCTCCGAAAAATTCATCCGCACACTGACTTCTCTTCCGCAGATGCGAAAAAGGCTGCGCGGTTTTCCGGTTTTGTGGAGACCTTCCCAGAACGCCAGCGCCATCTCCTGCTCTGGGAAAATCAGCGTCGTGGCAAGTCTGAGGCGCGACGGTTTTGTATACACGCCCATCCGAAAGCCGGTGAGCCACCAGTGTCTGGCACAGATTTCATAAAACGTTTCCTCTGCCGTGTCCAGACAGCTGCAGATTCTCGGGAGTTCTGCATCCGATACCGCTTCAAAATGCGCCGTGTGATAGGCGTGCGGCGGAATCACGCCCTTCGCATGGTAAATTCCGACCTCTCCGCCGGTGTTGATCCCGTACTGTCCCTTCCAGAATTCCACCAGCCAGGTTCTTCCCTCATAATTAAAGTACACGGGAAATGCGTCAATCACCATCCCCGCACCCACCGCCATGGTATCATATTTCGCCTCATATCCCTTGTCACGCTGCCAGGCATCCAGCCTTGAGGTAAAAATATCTTCCGACGGCAGATAAGCAAATCCAAAGGGTTCCGCCAGTTCATTGAGCAGCCGCATCCGTTCCCCGGGAGTCAATGCAAGAACTTTTTTTTCTTCGCCCGCACTCTGTGCACTACTGCCAGGATCAGCAGCGCCGCAAATAGTACCAGAAAGGCGATGCACAAGAGGCACCGCCCGTTTGCAAAGCACATCAGCGCGCCAGAAGTCCTCTTGCGAGATAATCAGCGAGTTCCAGCACCAGATCACTTAAATCCCGGAAGGTATCAATGCTCTGGTCATACTCACCGTTCATCTGATGTTCTATAATCTCGCGCGTCATATCCAGATAATTCAACAGAAGATTCCTCGTCTCTTTTCCTGCAAAGTAGGGATTCTGGTCAGCGAGAAGTGTTGCGATCTGATTCGCATTAGCATACCACTCCCGGATCTGCTGTTCATAATTCTCCTTATCCCCGGATTTTAACGTGCGGATGATCTGCCCCGTCATCTCCACATGTTCCACGAGCAGATTGCGCAGCTGTCTTGTGACAGCTACCGGCAGCCGCTCTGCAAAAACATCCGTGATTGCATCTGCAGTTTCCAACAGGCGTCCCTCCACTGCATACTGCTCTTTTTGCATCTGCCCCGGAATCCACACTCATCATATACATCCGTGTCCAGTAGATCAGTTCCAGCCACGCCAGACGCATTGTCTCAAACAGCTGATTCACTGAATTCTGCATCTCTCCCGCTGTCTGATTTCCGCCCGGGCGCTGTCCACCCGGAATCACCACTCCGATACCGATGTTTCCGCCCACGCCGGCATTACTGGTATTTCCACCATTTCCAGCATTACCGGTGTTCCCGGTGCTTCCGCTGTTTCCCGTGTTCCCGGTGTTTGCGCTGCCTCCCTGGGGCGGTACGTAGCTTTCCCCGGGCAGACATAGAGCTTCATTCCTACCTGCAGGTTGTAGGGGTTTACCCCCGGATTTCCGAGTATCAGTTCCGTGACGGTTGTGTGGTACTGTCTCGCAAGGCGATACAGTGAATCCCCCTCCTGCACGGTGTGTACCGTTCTATTCTGACAATACATAAAGATTCCACTTCTTTGTTTTCTCTCTTTATCTTATGTCAGATATAAGATCCTGGTGCATAATGATCTGCATATAGGGCAGGCAGACCGCATGCTACATAATTCCTGCAAATACCGGTGCCAGCACAACTGTCAGAAGTCCCGCAACCGCAATGGCAAGACTGCTCATCGCACCTTCGATCTCTCCTATCTCCATCGCCTTGACTGTACCAACCGCATGGGATGACGCTCCGATTGCAATTCCCTTTGCCACTGGCTCCTCAATCTTAAATATACGGCAGACCGTCTCCGCCAGCATATTGCCAATCACTCCGGTAATAATAATCACAGCAACCGTGATGGTCACATAACCGCCAAGCTCCTCCGATATTCCCATGCCGATCGCGGTCGTGATGGATTTCGGCAGAAGCGTCACATACTGCGCATGATCAAAATGAAACAACAGTGCCAGTACAAGCACACACACAAGACTCGTAATCACACCGGAGATCAATCCAAGCACGATTGCCTTGGAAGTTTTTTCAAAAGCTCCACCTGCTCGTAGAGCGGGATCGCCAGACAGACCGTTGCCGGTGTCAGAAGATAGCTCAGATATTTTGCTCCCGCGTTATAACTCTCGTAAGGAATATCAAACGCGACCAGAAAAACGATCACCGCGACGATCGAAATTAAAAGTGGATTACATATCGGCCACTTCAGCTTCTTTTTCAAAAATACTTCCAGTTCATAGGTCAATACGCTGATTGCCACACCGAAAAATACAGACTGATTTAAAAATTCCTTCATTCCCTTATGCCTTTCTGTTTCTGCGAATTACAAACTGTGTCACTCTTCCCGAAATCACCATAACCACAATCGTGGATACAAACATGATCACAACCACCTGCACACAGATCGGCCTTAAAGCGCTCCAGGACTCGACCAGCCCCGCCCCCGCCGGAATAAACATCACCGGCATGATCTCTATCAAAAATTTCCCTGCATCTTCCACTGCAGAGAGTTTTATTATTCCAAGCTCCAGTGCCGCAAACAACAATACCAGTCCATAGATGCTTGCCGGTACCGGAAGTGGAAGCAATGCCTTTAATCCTTCTCCAAGAAATGAAAAAAGTAAAATAATCAAAAATTGTCTCAAATGCTTCATCCTGCCGTCTCCTCTCATCGGAACTTATTATAGCAACAGTATCACAACTTTTACATCGACATTCCGACGAAATGCATGCCTTTCTTTTTCTATTTACAGTGCAACTTTCTAGTTCTTACTGCCTATATACCCCGCAAGTGTATCCAGAATCACCTGCGGTTCGATCGGCTTTGCAAGATGAGCGTTCATCCCGGCCGCCAACGACTGGCTGACATCTTCCTCATAGGCATTGGCCGTCATGGCAATTATGGGCACAGTCTGTGCATCCGTCCGGCTCATTGCCCGGATCTGTCTGGCTGCCTCCAGTCCGCTCATCACCGGCATCCGGATATCCATCACGATTGCGTCAAAATATCCCTCCGGATTCTGCTCCACCATTTCCACCGCTCTTTTTCCATTTTCCGCATGTTCCACAATAATTCCCTTTGATTCCAGAATACGTCTGGCCACAAAAGTATTGATCTCATTGTCCTCTGCCAGAAGCACCCGTCTGCCTTCCAGGTTCTGTTTTGCCATGACTGCCTGTGGCATTTTTTCCGGAGCATCGACGCCCGAGATCGTAAGCGGCAGATCGAGGATTACCCCGGTACCCTCTCCTAATTTACTGTGAATTTCAATCGTGCCGTGCATCATGACCACCAGTTTCTTTACGATCGCAAGTCCAAGACCGGTTCCCTGCCATTGCAGGGCAAGCGTGCGGTTACCCTCCTGTGAAAACGGTTCAAACGCATGCTCCAGGAATTCCTCACTCATACCGATTCCACTATCCCGCACCGTAAAACGCACCCATTCAACGTTTCCTTCCGTGCGTAGCCTTTCGGTCAGAAGCCACACATTTCCGCCCTCTGGCGTGTATTTTGCTGCATTGGACAGCAGATTGAAGAAAATCTGCTTGAACCGCACCGCATCAGTGTATATCATTTCTTCCATATGCTGCAGATCACACTGGAACGTAATGTTTTTTTCTGCTCCATCAGCGGGCCGATCGTGGTATTGATTGCCGTTCCAAACGTCTTTCTGCTCATCTGCTCCGACTTCAGGTTCAGATTGCCGCTCTCTATGCGTGAAATATCCAGCATATCATTGATCAGCCCGAGCAGAAACTCACTTGAGGATTTAATCTTATCCAGATATCCGCAGATCGTCTCATCCTGACATTCCTGCCTTGCAACGGATGTCATGCCGATAATCGCATTCATAGGCGTCCGGATGTCATGACTCATATGGGCCAGGAATTCACTCTTGGCGCAATTCGCCCGCTCCGTTTCTTCAATTGCCCGCTCCAGACGTTCCTGCTTCTTCTTCTCCTCCGTTACGATGTCTTCGATGTCCACACAGCTTTTGAATACCGTCCCCATCTGCTTATCCATATAGGTATAACGGATCATTTTACGCCGCACTGAGCCATCAGACTCTCTCACATCAATTTCCTGTATGTAAAGTGGCTCTGCCTCAAGGTTACGACGGATTTCCTCTGTCTGCATTGCCCGGATGTGTGCTTCCAGCTGATCCGTCACTGCGACTCTTGTAAGATAATCACGGATATCCGCATCGTAGTCTGTTCCTCTTGCGCTCGGACAGATGGAACTTTTTTTCCTGCGCCATAATCTCGAAATGACCATTCTGCAGACAGATGTATTCCACATAATCATAGTCGAACTCAATGATCAGCTGCATCATACGGTCACGGTTTTTCTCATGCGTGACATCCCAGTTATTGTAAAAGGCAAACAAATCTCCCGTATCCAGCTGCGGTACAATCCTCACGTCCACACGCACCCAGATAATGTCGTCCGTGTCCCGCCTCTTTGCCCAGTAGTAACGCGATATCATTTCCTCCCCCTGCCAGTAGGCTTCCATCAATGCCTCTGGCTGTAGATCCGCATACGTCTCCCCGGTCATATGAATTTCCGAGAAAATCTTTTCAATGCGCTTCCGGTAGTCTGCTTCCTCACGCAATTCTTCGGTAAAATCCCCCAGACCGTTGTATTTGACGGATTCCACATAACGCTGCGTGAGATTAACGCGGCTGGTTCCAATATTCTCATCTGTCCCTTTCTGATCCAATCCTCTGTCGATTATCATACTTCCATCTCCTGCCATACATTATCCGCAGTTTATTTTAACCCTGCCTGACCGGCCATCGCTCTTCTCTCCTCATACTGTTCATAGAAGTCCTGCTCCGGTTCATATGGTTTTATAAAAAACAGATTTAACAAAAACATGTTGATCGTCTTTGCCTCCTGTTCACCAATTCCGTCTTTCATCTGCTTCTCCAACTGTTTCCGTATGGCATGCCAGTCCAGCAGAAACCGTTCGTATCGTTCCATCTGTGGAGTATCGAGCCATTTTCCAACCTTCACTTTGCTGCGCCCGGGCTTCTGACAGGCATCCATCTGCAGAAAATAGCGGATTCTGTCTTCCTCATAGATTCTGCCAAGCGGAAATACCCGACACAACCCGGGACGCATTGCGTGGATCCTGCATCTTCCCTGTTCATTCAAGAACACACACTGCTTTTTTCTCCGTCCATCCTCAGGTTCGGAAGAATCACGCCGTCCACTACCTGCAGCTCTATCGTATCGGCAAGCAGCTGCTCAAAATTTTTCCCGGTCACGGTCGTCAGACGCCATATATCACAGGGATCAAGCACAATGGATGTCCCCATTTCCTCACAGCAGGCATGGCATCCCGCGCAGTCTCCGCACGCCGCCCGAACCATATCATTGCAGCCATATATTTTTTTCCATCTGATATTTCCTGCAGATCCTGTAACATTGCAATCTCCTCATTTCTTTTTTCTGTGTCTATTCTAACTGTTTTTTGCAAAAGAAGCAATAAACTCACATAGCCTATAGAGTGAAAAAAGAAACCGCCACAAAAGTGACGGCTTCTTAAATCCTGATTTTATAATATCTGTTCTATGCCCCTATTCAGCAGCTTTTCTCAGAATCATTGTCTTTCATGACAAGCTTTAAGAGAATCGGGGTGATCAGCGTCGTTACAATAACAACGAGAACGATCGGAGCAAACAGGACATCATCTAACATACCGCTTGCATATCCCTTCTGCGCCACAATCAGTGCAACCTCACCTCGGGAAATCATACCGATACCGACCTGGAACGCTTCCTTTCCGGTACATCCGCATATCTTTGCACCCAGTCCGCATCCGACAACCTTGCTTAAGATGGCGATAACAAGCAGAATGATTGCGAAGATCCAGATGCTGGCATCCATTCCGCCGAGTGTTACCTTAAGACCTACACTGGCAAAGAATACCGGTGAGAAAATCAGGTAAGACGGGATCTCGCATCTTCTTGCAACATACGGTCCAACTTTCATCGTGCAGAGCATCAGTCCTGCGAAGTAAGCACCGGTAATATCTGCAATACCGAAGTATTCCTCTGAGATATAGGAAAGAATGAAGCAGAGTGCTACACAGATGATAGCGGTTCTTCTCTTCTCATCCTGCTCTTCCACAAATACCTTTAACTTTGTAAGCACGAAGATCAATACTGCAATAAATACGAAATACAGTACAATCTTTAACACAACTGTGATCGGGCTTACGCTGGTATCCTTTAAGCTGGTTACGATTGTGAGTACGATAATACCGATGATATCATCGATAACAGCTGCGCCAAGGATTGTCGTTCCGACTTTTCCTTTCAGCTTGCCCATCTCACGCAGCGTCTCAACTGTGATACTTACAGATGTTGCTGTCAGTACAACACCGACGAACACTGCCTTTAACACCTCATCGTAATCGCTGAAGTCTGTGTGGAAGAAAAATGCATACCCCAGGAATCCACCAATCAACGGAACAATCACACCGATCAATGCTGTTACGAAAGATGCCACACCATTTTTCTTAAGTTCGGACAGATCCGCAGTCCTGCGTTAAACATCAGGAGGATAACACCGAGCTCTGCCATCTGCTCAAGAAAGACGCCGGTATCTCCGGTCAATGTAATCAAATTCAGACAGGACGGTCCTAAGATCACACCTGCAACTAATGCACCGACAACCGCCGGCATATGAATCTTACGGGTAAATAAACCCAGAATCTTGGTTGAGATCATAATAATCGCCAAGAACAGTAAAAATGAATACGATTCCATATCTATACTCCCTTTCTGTTAATAAATTATTAAATATGTATAAAGTATTCTTATAGCATAGCTATTCTAACGCTTTATCTCACAAAATGTAAGTGGCGTTTTTCAAGAAAAAACATCAAAATAATAACATTTTTTAGAATTTTCAACAGATTTTCGGGGGATTTTACAGAAGATTTCGTTCGCATGGAATATATATTTCATTATTGTGTGTCCACAACTTCAACTATCTTTACCTTTGCTTCTTCGACATATCTGTCTCATGCACAAAACTCTTGATGTTGATAAATGCACCAGCAAAACCAAGTCACATCAAAGCTATTATTTCATCCCCCTTATTATGTAGTGAAGAGGGATAGTTTTTTAGTATTTTTCGCTATCTCGAAGATGTAATAGTTGCGACTTTGGCGAGAAGTGGTAGATACAAACGTGTTTTCTTCGCAGAGTACGAAACACAGCCATGCTATCCCTTCTATATTATTAGCGATATTTCAACCCACACTCCCCTCACAGGGAGCGACATTATATCACAAATATAGTAAGTTCAACATATAAAAACTGCATTTTACATTCTTTATATGTTCCCCCAATGAAAAACCCCCGGGGCATCTCTGTCCCGGGGGTTTTTCGAGGAGTTTAGTTATGAAAATGTTAATCTATATAAAGGAATCTTCACCGAAAGGTTCTGCAGAAATATGACCTTTATTCCACATCTCTGAGCTGCTGGGAACGAAGCTCTGGGAAACCGTCCTCAGCTCCTTTCGATGATGTTAGTATACGGAAAAAATGTGTCCGAAGTATGTCGATTTTCATAAAGCTTTCTAAAAAAACGTTCAATGTTATTTAGATTTCTTTAATATTTTATTTCTATTTTTTTATAATTGCCTGCACCGTGCCCGACTGGAGCAGCCGGATCTCCAGCTGTTTCATCTGCTCCGACGCAAGACTGTTGCACAATTCCACGGTTCCCTGCTGCGCTCTGCCACTGCACAGACCGCAATCCTTAAGCCTGCGTTCTGTCTCCCGCGCGGTCCCCGCTCCGCCGTCAAAGATCTGCACTCCGGCTCCGAGAAGCTTCTGGATTGTCTCCCGCACAAACGGATAATGCGTGCAGCCAAGCACGACACAATCCACCGGATGGCTTTGGTACGGTTCAAACAGATTTGCAAGAAACGCTTCGAGTTCTGCGCCCTCCAGCACGCCCTGCTCCACATACTCCACCAGCCCCGGGCACGGCAGCCTTAAGATCTCGGCATCCGACTCAAACCGCTGCATCAGGGCATGAAACTTCTCCTCGCGCAGGGTCATCGGCGTTGCCATGACAAGAACGCGCGGGTGACCGACCGCGTGCACCGCCGGCTTTAGTGCCGGCTCAATTCCGATCACCGGCATATCCGCATATTTTTCCCGAAGGATCCGGATGGCCGCGCTTGTCGCCGTGTTGCATGCCACCACGAGCGCCTTTACACCGCGCGACAGCAGATATTCGGCATCCGCACAGGTCAGCTGCTGCACTTCCTCCAGCGTCTTTGTGCCGTAGGGCGCATTCTTAGAATCCCCAAAAAGATATAATTCTCGTTCGGCATCTGTGCCACCAGTTCCCGCAGCACACTGATTCCTCCGACTCCCGAATCAAACACACCGATCGGACATTCCTGTCTGTTTTCATACTTTTCCACTGCTATTCCTCCCAGACTGCCTCGCTTCCGTTCTCCGTGCGCGTGACATAAAGTCTGTGTTCTATCTGTTCTTTTAATTCTGTCACATGGGAGATGATTCCCACCAGGCGCTCGCTTCCCGCAAGCTGTGACAATACTTCAATCGCCTGTTTTCTGGACTGCGCATCCAGTGTACCGAATCCCTCATCGATAAACATCATATCCAGATGCACGTCACCCGCCTTGCGGATGGCAATATCCGAAAGTCCAAGCGCCATGGCAAGCGCTGCCAGAAACGACTCGCCACCGGATAAGGTACGGATATCGCGCTCACTGTCCGTGACCAGACTGTACACCGACAGATCCAGACCTTCGTTGGATTTGCGCCCGCTGTTTTCCGTCTCTTTCAGCTTAAGCATAAACTGATGTCCGCTCATCGTCAATAGCCGTCTGTTCGCCTCGTAGATCACCTGCCGGAAATACCGGCGCTGCACATACGTCTCAAAATCAATCTTCGCCGAGCCCGCCAGACGCCCGTCCGCCGTGCAGTATAGTCTTTTCAGCACCTGATTTTCCGCATCGAGCCGCTCGTGTGCGGCGAAATATTCCCTGCACCGCTCCACCACTTTCGCATCCGTCTCGTATGCGGTGTGCATTGCAAGAATCTCCTCGTGAAGCTCCTGCTGGCGCTGTTTTTTGCGCCTCCAGTTCCGTCTCCCATGCCAAGATCCCGATCTCCTGCTTTCCCTCGGTCAGCCTCTGCATGGTCAAAAGCCTGCCCTCGCTTTCCACGCGATTCCGGACGTATGCCTCGGACTGCCGCACAAGCGTCTCACGCCCGCTCTCTGTAAGGAACGCCTCGTGGTATGCCTCCTCCGAAGAAAATCCGGCATCACGCAGCTCCTGCCGGTATTCTTTCTCCAATTCAGACACTCCTGCACAAGTCCGGCATTCTTCGTCTGCTCCTGCGTCAGCATTCCCTCTTGTCTGGAAATGTCTTCCTTTTTCTTTTGCAGTGTTTCCTCTGCATCAGCAAGGCGCTTCGTCCGCCGGTCTGCCTCATCCGTCAGCTGCTGCAGCGCTTCCGCTGCCCTTTCTTTCGTCTCATAGGATAACTCCGCGCGGATCCGTGC
>VOFD01001021.1_pt1 | contig 14888 bp, 25 predicted proteins | sample 5384101 | NCBI WGS metagenome assembly VOFD01 (sample SAMN12384723, study PRJNA508395) | human gut metagenome | isolation source: healthy gut C | host: Homo sapiens
GTTGATTATCCTGCGGAGTTCATCTTCATCAAGGAAGTCTATCTCCACTGGCTCTCTTTCCACCTTGTAGGCTGCGACAGGATTGTAACTGATATATGAATTGGAGACTGCGATATTCAACAGTTTCTTCAGAAATTTCAAGTGTTTCGTGGTCGTATTCTGCTGCATATTCTTCTCATTCAGCAGGAACGCATGAAAGCCTTGTATAAAGTCCAGATTAAGTTCTCGGAGATACAAATCATTCCTCCCGTACTTGCTCTTATATACTCTTGCAGAAGTTTTCCTCCGTGCTCGAAGTTGAAGTATGTGGATTTTGCGACTGTCTTTCCGACCATAGAACGGCACTGTGAATTATGTGCTTCAAGAACACTCATCAGACTATGCTCTTTCAGACTTTCCACCTTGTCGAAATAGGCATCACGCAACAGTTCTGCCGTAATGACGAAACCTCTGTCTATCAATTCCGCTTCTTTTTTGGTAAATTTTGGCTTTAACTGCTGACAGGAATTTGTTGATACTCTTGGATTCCTCGCTGTTTCCTCTTACGAGTTGTCTGGATTTGTCCCAATTCTGCACACAGACCCTTTTGCCTGTGGAGAAGAACGACCTTTCCCCATTCACGGTCAGTGCCACTTCTATAATGCCTGTACCGTCTTTCTTGACACGACTATCCCTCACAAAGAACAGGATAGCAAAAGAACTTCTTTCCATTGTCTAATGTCATTAAATATTAAACTTTGGAAATCCTTTCTTCGTCTTTAGTTTGAAAATCAGATATTTATATGAATTTCTGTGTGCAATTCAAGATTTCCAGAAAATGCACACATATTGCACACAAACTTCCTCGAAAATCCCTCTTTTCAGCCCCAGTCAGCAACCCGATGACAGAGACCCGACAGACAGAATTTTCAGCACTCCCACACCCGAAATCTCAGCGAATCTTCACCGGAATCCAGCCAGCCATTCACCGGAAATCCGTGAAAATTCGCGCTATAAAACGGCCATATACGATAAATCCCGTAACTTCATCGGTTACAGGGACCATTGAGTGCCTGCTCAACGGCAACTGCTACTGCTACGGTGGCGCCTACCATAGGGTTGTTGCCCATGCCGAGGAAGCCCATCATCTCGACGTGCGCGGGAACCGACGACGAACCGGCGAACTGGGCGTCCGAGTGCATACGGCCCATCGTGTCGGTCATACCGTAGGAAGCGGGGCCTGCGGCCATGTTGTCGGGATGCAGGGTGCGTCCGGTGCCGCCGCCTGATGCCACAGAGAAGTACTTCTTGCCCTGGAGGGTGCGCTCCTTCTTGTAGGTGCCGGCAACGGGGTGCTGGAAGCGCGTGGGGTTGGTCGAGTTGCCGGTGATCGAGATGTCGACGTTCTCGTGCCACATGATCGCAACGCCTTCGCGCACGTCGTCGGCGCCGTAGCAGCGTACGCCTCCGCGTACTCCGTCGGAATACTTGGTCTCGTTGAGGATGTTCACCTTGCCGGTGGCGTAGTCGAACTGGGTCTTCACGTAGGTGAAGCCGTTGATGCGCGCGATGATCTGGGCGGCGTCCTTGCCCAGGCCGTTCAGGATGACGCGCAGCGGCTTCTTGCGGGCCTTGTTGGCCATCTCGGCGATCTTGATGGCGCCTTCGGCGGCAGCGTAGGACTCATGTCCGGCGAGGAAGGCGAAGCACTCGGTCTCCTCGCTGAGCAGACGTGCCGCGAGGTTTCCATGTCCGAGACCCACCTTGCGGTCCTCGGCGACCGAGCCGGGGATGCAGAAGGCCTGAAGGCCCTCGCCGATGGCCTCGGCGGCGTCGGCGGCGGTCTTCACGCCCTTCTTGATGGCGATGGCGGCGCCCACGACGTAAGCCCACTTGGCGTTCTCGAAGCAGATGGGCTGCGTCTCCTCACACATCTTGTAAGGATCGATGCCCTTCTCGGTGCAGATAGCCTTGGCTTCGTCGATGTCCTTGATGCCATATTTGTTGAGAGCTGCGTTGATCTGATCAATGCGACGCTCGTAGCTTTCGAAAAGTGCCATAGTCTCTTACTCTTTACGGGGGTCAATATATTTCACTGCGTCGTTGAAGCGGCCGTAGGTGCCCTTCGCCTTCTCGATGGCCTCAGGTCCGGTTGCGCCGCCCTTGAGGGCGTCCATCAGCTTGCCGAGGTTCACGAACTCGTAGCCGATCACCTCGTCGTTCTCGTCGAGCGCCATGCGGGTGCAGTAGCCTTCGGCCATTTCGAGGTAGCGTGAGCCCTTGAGCTTGGTGCCGTACATGGTGCCCACCTGGCTGCGGAGGTTCTTTCCGAGGTCCTCGAGCGAGCCGCCGACGGGCAAACCGCCCTCGGAGAAGGCTGACTGGCTGCGTCCGTAGGCTATCTGAAGGAACAGCTCGCGCATCGCGGTGTTGATCGCGTCGCACACGAGGTCGGTGTTGAGCGCCTCGAGCAGGGTCTTGCCGGGGAGGATCTCCGACGCCATGGCGGCCGAGTGGGTCATGCCGGAGCATCCGAGCGTCTCGACGAGAGCCTCCTCGATGATGCCGTCCTTGACATTGAGCGTGAGCTTGCAGGCACCCTGCTGGGGCGCGCACCAGCCGATGCCGTGGGTAAGTCCGGAAATGTCCTTGATTTCTTTTGCATGCACCCATTTTCCCTCCTCAGGAATGGGGGCATTGGCGTGGTTGGCGCCTTTGGCGACGCAGCACATCTGCTGCACTTCTTTTGTGTAAATCATATCCAGAAAACTAAATAGTATTTTTTCGTAGGCGCAAAGATAAGAAAATCTGACATCAATTGCGAGCGGAACGCTTACGATTTTACAATATTTTACCGCCGTTTTAGTAAATTTGCAGCCGTGACAGCGAATTATTCAGATACCGTCTGCGCACCGGCCACCTCGGTCGGCACGGGCGCCGTCTCCGTCATAAGAATCAGCGGGCCGGAGAGCCTCCGGATCGTCGACAAGGTGGTCCGCTTCCGCAGCGGCAGCGCCTCGGAGTCGCGCGGCTACGTGCTGAAATACGGGGAGATCCCCGGGGTGGACGAGGTGGTCGCCGGAATCTACCGCGCGCCGCATTCCTACACCGGCGAGGACTCGGTGGAGCTGTGCTGCCATGCTTCGGCATACATAGCCGGACGCATACTGGAGCTGCTGTGCGACAGCGGCTGCCGGCTCGCGGAGGCCGGAGAATTCACGCGCAGGGCGTTCGTGAACGGGAAGATGGACCTCGCCCAGGCGGAGGCGGTGGCCGACGTGATAGCCTCCAGCTCCGAAGCGCAGCACCGGGTGGCCCTCAACCAGCTCCGCGGCGGCTACTCGGCCGAACTCGGGAAGATACGCGCCGAACTGCTGGAGCTGACCACGCTCGTGGAGCTGGAACTCGACTTCAGCGAGGAAGATGTGGAATTCGCCGATCGCGGCACGCTGGCCGAACTGCTGGACGACGCGATAGCGCGCTGCACCGCCCTCGCCGACTCGTTCAGCGTGGGGAACGCGATACGCAACGGAGTGCCGGTGGCCATCGTGGGCGCCCCGAACAGCGGTAAGAGCACATTGCTGAACGCGCTGCTGCATGACGAGCGCGCCATCGTCTCCGACGTTCCGGGAACCACCCGCGACACCGTCGAGGAGACCTGCGTGATCGGGGGCGTGCTGTTCAGGTTCATCGACACGGCGGGGATACGCGAGACCTCCGACAAGGTCGAGCTTCTCGGCATCGAGAGGAGCTTCAGCAAGGCTGCCGGGGCCGAGGTGGTGCTGGGAGTGGTCGACGCGGCCGACTCCCCCGCCCCGGAAAATCCAGCTGACGATTCCTCTGCCTCCGGTCAGATAAGGAAACTCGTCGGGATGGTGGACCCGGGCAAACAGAAGCTCGTGCTGCTGATGAACAAGTGCGACAAGATTTCGGAAAATTCCGACGCGGCTTCCGGAAGTTCAGATGCAAACGTTCGTGCGGCGGGAGAAGGGCTTTTGGGAGGTCATTTTTGCAATGAATCTGGCGGCATCGGGCCGGATAACAAAAATGTTATAATGATAAACAATTTTGTTAAATCGATTGTTCCAAAGAAGATTGCGCCGGACGTATTGTGGATTTCCGCAAAAAGAGGCTTCGGGCTCGACAAATTGCGCGAACTGCTCGCATCAGTGGTCGGTAAGGCCTCCGCGGACGGCGTGCTCGTCACCAACGCACGCCACGCCGCCGCACTGCGTGACGCCGCCGCATCGCTCCGCGCTGTCCGCTCCGGCCTGGGAACGCTCACGACAGACCTCCTGGCCGAAGACCTCCGCTCCGCCCTCGCCTCCCTCGGCTCAATCACCGGCATTATCGGAACCGAAGAAGTGCTCGGAACGATATTTTCGAAGTTTTGCATCGGAAAGTGATATAAAGAAAAGAAAATCATAAAAAGAGAAAATATAGGTCTGTAAAATACACATTATCAATCATTTTATTGAGCAGTCGTATTTTCTCTTTTTCTTCATGTTTTCTGCGTAATTACATATTTTTATTGTATTTTTGTCCCCAGATTGTCCCCCGCAAGTAGTATGGGGGACAAAAAACTGTCCCCCGAGAAAGGACATATACAATAACCAATAAAGCAGGAAACAGTTATGGCAAAGAAAGCAGTTGCACAAAAGGAACCGGTTAAAGTCCGTGAGAAAAAGCTGGCCAATGGAAACGTCAGCCTGTACCTTGATATCTATAGAAACGGGAAACGGCACAAAGAGTACCTTAAACTGTACCTAATCGATGCAAAAACCCCTATCGAGCGGGAACAGAATCGACAGACCTTGGCAACGGCTCAAGCAATAAAATCGAAACGCTTAATCGAAATCCAAAACGGAGAATATTCATTCACCCATCAATTCAAGGAGAACACTCCATTCTTGGAATATTACCGTAAAATGGTACGGGAGCGGAATACTCCGGATTCAAGGGGGAATTATGGCAACTGGCAAAGTTGTCTGCGTTATCTGGAAATGTACTGTGATGAGAATACTACTTTCAGGGATGTTACTCCGGAGTTCATTTTGGGATTCAAGGATTTTCTGGAGAATGTGGAAAAAGACACCCATAAGCGCAAAGGCCCACGCAGGGAGCGAGATGAGTTTCAAGGACTCTCTCAAAATTCAAAGGCATCTTATTTCAGAAAACTGTGTGCCTGCATAAACCATGCTTTCGATGAAAGAATAATCGCCATCAACCCATTGCGCGGAATAGAAGGTTTCAAAGATGCTGAAGTCAAGCGAGATTATCTTACATTAGAGGAAATAAAAACACTGGCGGAAACGCCCTGCCGTTACCCAGTCCTTAAACGGGCATTCCTTTTTTCATGCCTGACAGGACTTCGTAAATCGGACATTCAAAAACTCGTGTGGGGTGATGTGCAGAAATTCAACGAGTTTACAAGAATAGTATTCAAACAAAAAAAGACCGGCGGTCAGGAATATCTGGACATCTCACCTCAGGCAGAAAAATATCTTGGAGAAAGAGGAAATCCAGAGGATCCTGTTTTCTCGGGCTTCACCTATGGCTCATGGACATCGGTGGAACTGCAACGATGGAGCATGAAAGCGGGAATAGAGAAAAATTTAACATTCCACAATGGCCGTCATACCTTTGCCGTTCTGATGCTTGATTTAGGTGCCGACATCTATACAGTATCAAAACTGCTTGGCCACAAGGAACTTTCCACGACGCAAATATATGCGAAGGTTCTGGACAAAAACAAGCAGAATGCAGTATCACTTATTCCTGAAATAGGATAATAACATCCGGCATATGACAAGACAAGAATGCGTAATAAGAATAGCCAAGATAAACAAAGTCTTTGGCGAATTGAAATACAGGATAGATATAGGTGCTATTCCGGATTTTGCTGCCTATGCCTCCCAGTTTCTTATGGTAAATGACTGGACGGCAGACATACAACAGTATATAGGCCAAGAGTTTTCCCCCTACCCTTGCGCGACAAATAGTGAACATAGGCTATACAGAAGAAATAGAGAAGTTTCTGAGGGAACATAATACTGGTATGGCTCCTGCCTACGCAACGGCGCTTGAGGAATCTGTCAAGAAGGTACGGTCTCTGATGGGATTGTGCAGACATAGCCTGAATAAGGAGAAAGGTCAATATAGCGATCTAATAGAACCGTTGGCAAATGAGCAAACGGTCGCTCTTATGCAAAGAGCTGTTGATGCCGGACTATTGGACATTCATTTTCAGCCCTCTTCAAAGGCAACCACGTTGCAACTGCGGGTGATCGCCTTCGCTGTATCCTCCATGTGCAAACTTCCACATATGTATGCACCATTCGAGAAGCAATGGGAAAACAATATTAAATCCAGGATAAGCACTTGCAATATACCCAAACGCAATGTGGACCAACTCAACTATGCTATGGAACTTTATCCAGAAGTAGATTTCAAGCCATTATTTGAGCCGACACAGGATATCAGCGCATTCTACACCCCGCAAGACAGGGATGATATTATAAGGTTATATAAATCTCTGCTGAAGTACGGATACATTTCCCCTGAAACCACATTAAAAACATTTGAAGGTATTTTTTGACAAGAATAAATTTGTCAAACCTGTAGTCTGGATAAAAGGGCAAAGACAACTGGCATATTTCATTTATTTGGCGTTTGGAAAATTCAACAAAAAGAAACTATGGAAGAAAGGCGAAAAATTTTTCCGCGTCAATGGACAGGTTCCACATGTGGACAGCCTTACATCCGGGTATAGCTGGCTCAAACGTGCCGGATGGCTGGACAGGTTTGACATAAAATTAAAAGCTATTTGCGAAAGCTTTTATCATGTAGAGCGTGAGAATCATCCTCAGAAAAGAAATGATGAAAGGCTTATCCATATCAGCAAAAACGTATTCTATTCGAACAAGAGCAGAAAAACGAAGCAGGCAGTATATTCTGCGCTTATCAAGGGCGGTTACATTTCTCCTGACACCACTTCTGCCATCTTTATGGGAATATTTGACGAAACAAAATTTACCCGACCTGTTTTATGGAAAAAAGAGCCAGACATCGCTCATGTACTTCGTGTATTTGACTTTCAGAACGGACAACCCTTTTGATTTCTGGACTAAATGCGCGAACTGCTTTCAAATCCAGGACGGCAAACCGATAAACCGGGAAAGCTTAAGAAGTAATTTCCGTCCTTTAATCAATAAAGGGAAATTGGGCACCTATGACATTGAGTTGAAAAGAATAGCTGATGAATATAACGGCTGTACAAAGAAAAAAAGCAACAGCCTCCGACGAGATGGCGACAGCTTATATTACTTAACATCAAATTCAATCAAACAATGACAAAGAATTTTACTTTGCTTCTCTCTCTTTTGAGAAGAGCGATGTGCGGAGCCGAACCGACTCCTGCGCAAACCGGTGAAAAAGGGTTATTCCGGCTGGTCAAACAAGCCCATGAAACTTATTCGTCCGAAGTCCTGACTCGCAAAAAGAGTTATAGGCGATTCGTCCTTGACTTCATCCATTCGAAGCAGTATCATGACGCTACCGATGCCTGGAGCAAGAATGAGCATCAGAAAAACTATTGTATCGTTTCCGAGCTATTGGAAAACCACGAAAAACTGGTATGCCAATATTTCAACGAGGCGACATTGAATGAATCGCAAATCAAGAAACTGCTTGATGCGTTCAACACATTTGAGTATCACCAAACTGTTCTTCCTGAACCAACTCCTGAAGACGGTCGTCAGTCAAAATCGTACACATCGTCTGTCCCTTATGAACCATTGATCGACAGCGACACTATTGGCCTCATTGTACAACTTGTCAATGAGGTCAACTTGTTTACAGAAAAGTTGGATATTGAAGATGTCATCGCCCGCTACAAAAAGGAATCTTAAGTCCGGTCACATCGAAAAACAACGCGCGGCTGGTGCTGCTCCTTGACCAACTCTCCATGCACGGTGTCATACCGTATGACTGGCAATCGATAATCGCCAAAAGAGGCTCATCAGAAGCTCTTCCGGCAGAAAATTTCTCAACCAGCATGACCTATCCTCTACCCTTAACAGGATAAAGGACACACAACCGGGCGTTTATGAAAAGAGATTCATCAAGACGATAGACAGATACATAAACCAAATCAAAGGCAAAAAAATCGAACAAAAGAAACCATAACTGTTGAGAATTGCATTGATAGCGGTGTTGACTATCAACAATATCAACATGTTCGTCAGATGGCTGCCAATAACTTTGCCCTCCGTAATCGATTACTGCGGAGGGCAAACCTCCTATTGTCAAATTTAGAAGTACAATCAAATGAAACAACGAAAGATAAACTGCGAAAGCGGTTCGGTTATCCGGCATCTCAAACAGATGGAAAATCTGGTTTCCAAAATGACATCAGAGAAACCGATCGAACGCATACAATCCTTGGAACAGAGAATCGGTGAGATCGATAAAATTCCAAGTATAGAAAACTATGTACAACAGATTAAGGAACGCATTTGGGTTACTAAAGAAGTGCTCACAACATCTGAGGCATCCGCTTATCTGGGGCTGTCGGAGAGCTACATTTACAAGCTGACCGCATCGAGACAAATTCCCCATTACAAGCCAAACGGGAAACTCGTCTTTTTCAACCGGAAAGAACTGTGCGAATGGGCATTGAGGAATCAGGTAGAACCCAACAAGGAAACAACAATTTAAAGCGGTACGATATGAACAAGAAAGAAATGGACATCATACTCTCCCGCATTGAAAGGCTCAGTGTATTTCTTGAAGACAATACACTGTATAATCACGCAAACGAATCGCGACAAGAGTCAAAACGAAAAGCGAGTTTCCTATTCAAAACGAAAAGTGACAAATATTTCACACTCTCCCATACTTATAAAGGCGTTCAATCTGTATTAAAACATGATTTGAACGCCTTTTGAATGCCTATGCTTTTACAAGCATCATATCCGTGAAACCGGAATTATAATTTATTTGATTGGTTTGAGTATGTATCTCTGCTCCATTTAATACCCTCCCCAGTTGGACGTTATCGTCTATCCACTCACAGAGGTCAATGATATGAGATTTGCTACTTGTGAAATAAATGAACCGTGTCCCTTGAAGCAGTTTCAGCACATCAAGATAATCCGTCAGTTTCCAATAACATTTGTAGGCACCTACTTCTGTGGAAAGATACGGAGGATCAATAAGGAACAATGTCTTGGCCTTATCCGGAAACCTTGCAAACAATTCCCGGTAATCGCAATGAACCACCTCAAGCCCATCCAGATAGCCATCCGCTGAATAACCCGACTGCTTCATGGTATTATACATGGTCTGTTTTGACAGTCCCTCATAACTTGTTGCATACTTACCACTGAATAACAATGACGAACTCAATGTTATGTAATCCACATAACCGGCATCATCATAACCTCTGATAATCGACAATATCTGTCTTTTTCAGCCCATCAGGGACTTTCTTGTCCTTCGGCACATCAGCCAGTAACGGACGAATGATTGAAAGTATCTCATTCGTTGTTTTTACATGGCTCAACCGGTCACAATAGAAGTCATAATCATTATAGACAACTCTGACATCCGGACATTCATGCTTCGCCACATGTGACAGGATGCCACTGCCACCGAACAAATCAACAATGGCAGTAACATCGTCGAACCGTTTAAGAATCCTCTTGAAATCCTTTATAAACCGCCGTTTCTGCCCCATGAACGGCAACGGGGCTGCGGTATATACCTTCTCAGACATTCAGCTCGAATTTGACAGTTTCATCACCGGAAAGCAACTTCTGGGTATTCTCTATATTGTTCTCATAGATATGGACATTTCCCAGGAAAAGCGTGATGGACTTCAAAGGCAAATCTATCTGACGGGAAATAAGGTACAAATGATATATGTCTGAAGGGAGGCCGAGACTTGCGTCCGAACTGCGCTGGTAGGCCGTCAGCACGAGTTCTCCACTCTCAATCTGGAACTGCACCAGGCTCAGGCATGGGGCCTGATTGCTTTCGCTCCTGTAGCACCAAGGAACAGAACATAATTCTTGCTGCTACGCCTTTCCTTATTTATCCTGTCAATCAGGGGCGGCAGTTTCTCAAAATATGTAGGATAACTGTTGATAAGGATTGATCCGCAGTAATCCCACCAGTTGATGCCTGCCTCACGATACTTTTCTATATCACGCTCCCCCTGCATGAACAGAGCAAGTTCGCTGCGCAACTTCTTCCGCGCGATGGTATGTCCTTCGAATATGTCAAGCAGATCTCCCGTGGTCAGAGACAGCTGCTCATTAAGAAGATACCTGATTGTCCCCTTCTTATTATCCTGTACCTTCCCAGATGACAGGATCTTCTCAAGAATGCTGTAATACTTATTCATGCCCTTTTGACTTTTACAGAGCCAAAGGTACAGTCCTGCAGTATTACATCGAGCACGGATTGACGGAATTACACCGCATCGGAATTGCAGTCGTTTTGCAGATGTTTTATGAGACTGTAGACCTTCCTTTCACTGATTGAATATCTGAATGCCAGTATGGAAACAATATATGTTATTTTCTCTCCCCTGGGACTTCATGGCCATATAGTCTGAAAACAGGTCAATATACCTGATATCATCCAGCCTGATCCCGGCTCGAGCGATTTTCTCCAGCAGTTCACGGTTGAACCGAAGCACATCTATCACTTTCATAAAATTTGCCTATATTTGCAAAGTCTCACCTACATACACGAATAATGCGAAACACTGCGACAAGGGGTTATGCCCCCGGTCGTGCGGTGTTTCGCATTTCGTGTGAGTATGTGGGTGAGATCTCTACTTATAGGCCGGGGGCTTTTTTATATCCCCCTCCCACAGGCTCTACTGATCAAGCCATGAATCGACTGTCGCTATCGCTTGCGTCCTGAAATCATTAAATTCCAGCCATTCTGCGGTATACTGTTCAGATTTGGCATTACCAGGGTCTGTAAGCCTGATAATCTGATGAGTCTTTATAGCATCTTCCTCTGTCTGACTGTACCTTGTGCGGATGATTCCATTGACCAGAGAATCCCTGCTGTCATCAGATGCTATAATCAAAGTTCCGCCGTCTTCTTCAGTGCCAGTATAGGCATAAGCAGGGACAGGGGGTAAATTCTTCCGGGGCATCCTCCGGAACATAGTTCGCCACCTGCTCCTCATGCAGATAAGCCATCACATGTTTCTCGTCATAACGAGAGAAAATTTCATCCTGTTCAGATATATACTTCGTCCCATCGCGTTAAGTGAATTTATAAAACTTCTTCCTGTGTTTGTTTGTAAACTCCCGAATGACAGTGGCAAGAGGCAGATCCTCCTTGGAGAAATCCTGTTCAGCCTGGTCAATCATTATCTTCGACCCGGAGAACGAATAATGCTCTTCTTCCTCCCATACATATTCAGGATTGTCCGTCCCCGGATTGATGACATGGTCTATCCGTCGATAGCGGATTGCGATCCGCTGGTTTGGAGATCCGTCATCATTCCGTTCTATGACAGAATCATCAATCTTGTAGTCGATGAGTTGGATGAGTTTGCCATTCTCGTTGTCCGTCTCACCGCACACAAGGCTCTCGATTGAAAGTTTCTGCTCCACCTCCATACCTTCGAATGGAGCCTTCCGCTTCCTGTTTTTGATTACTGTTCCAAGTCTTTTTTCCATATTCAATGTTCTAATAAGATTCTTTGTGTCTGCATGTTGGGCGAAACCGATCCTACTTGCACATTTCAGCCTGATGTCCTCATCGGCGTACCCTTTCTTCCGTAGTTTTGCCACTTGCTGGCACAGCCTCTTCTTGTTCCTCTTCCGGAGCCGTACATGGTCGTGATAGAATACATAGCCGCAGATGTCGTTCCCCATCCACATAGGACGAACATTCCATCCTCTGTTCACCTCCAGAAGGAAATCCCTTGACAGGAGCATTATTGCAAGTTCCGTCATGAGGTGCAGGAAAGTCTTGTCCCTATGCTTGATTATTATGTTGTCTGCGAATCTGCTGTAATGCCTGAGCCCTTCCGCGACATAGGCTGCAAATTTAGACTTCATATATTCAACGCCTTTGGCAAGTTCGTCCGCCTGTACTTGCGTTCTGCATGTCAGGAAAGAGTCCGTGACATAACGGTCCTGCCAGTAATTAAACTTGTCAGGATCATCCGCAATGCCAAAAGCAGCGTAAGGCAAGGCGGTCAAACGGAGCCAGATAAAGCCCTGACAGAATCTGGGACAATTTCACCCCAAGCAGGGGGAGCTCACTATGAAAACTGTATATGAACTCGTCCAGAAAATGAAGCAGCACAGGATCCTTTATCTTACGATGGATTCTGTCAGACATTATGTCGTGATTGATATATTCAAAATAATGATGAATATCCAACTGGACATAATAATAGACTTCATCTTGAGTACAGGTTGTCAGTTCATGTCTCTCCTGCTTGAAAAATAGTGTGTTCCTTTCCCAGGAACGCATGCCGGGCATCTGGAATAAATAGTATCGAACAGCCATTTTTCCATTGGCAGTAAAACCGCCCACTGGATCACATGGTCGGATACAGGAGACCGGTGGACAATCCTATGCTTGGGTTCAAATACCTCTTTCGGGGAATACGTCGATGTCCTATGGAAACACGTGGCATACGCAAGGAGAAGCTTCTGAAGGTTGTCGTCAAGCTTTGCTTCGAACCTTTTTACATACCATCTTTTATGTTTACCATCAGAATATCCATAAAAGGCATGCCTGAAGTTCTCCTGCGTCGCTACGTCTTGAGAGATGTGTCCTTTCCGTTTCACGTCGGTGTCTTTTCGGTGTCATGTCGGTCTTGTCTGCTTTCTTGGACATCCTCCTGCCTTCGGCCATCATCGATGTCTACCAGCACTCGAATCCATTTTTGTTTTCCACCATGGGGTGGGGTTCTGGCCCTTTTAATGGCAAGGCAGAGACAACAGGCCTTGCCAGAAAGTTGAGCGGGGACCCGTAGTTCGCATTGGCCGTCGAGACCCCATTGTTCACATTGAGGTACTCAAGGCCAGCATTGCCACCATTGTTCGCATTACCACCAACGGCCGGCACACGCAGACCGGAAACGGGTCTCATGAAGGTCCAGCAACCCGGAGCTATCACTAACTCCGGAACAAATATAGCACATGAATATGAAAATCTGTCAAAGAGCTCGCAAAATTCGGCCCCTTACGGGGCTCTTTCGGCACTTCGTGCCTTTGGGTTCCTTGTGTCCTTCCGGACACTTTGCCCAACCATCGGTCACCTCGGCATCATGCGGCCACCAGGACAGGCGTCGTGTCCCAGTCCTCCTCTGCTTCGCAGAGCGGGGACCCGTAGCGCGCATAGGCCGTCGAGACCCCAGCGTTCACAAAGAGGTACTCAAGGCCAGCACTGCCACCATTGCTCGCATTACCACCAACGGCCGGCACACGCAGACCGGAAACGGCATTATCGTTATAGAACCCGTCACAATAATATGTGCTGGAAGTTGCTCCTGTTACTGTAGGCACATGACAGAGATTCTGCATGCTGACCTGTTTTATGTATTCCCATACACTTGCCGCCTGCAGCTGCCGGTACGGTGGCTACATGCTTCATTCCTGAAATAGAACTCATACTGTATGTAGAATACAACTTCGGAACCACATATACATCTCCCTGACCTCCTGCTACCTTATTGATGAGTTTCCCTCTTTCCCAACGGCCCATATAACCAAACATATTCTTCAACCCGAAGAATACAGGGACATTGACTGTTGCCAGTGTCGACCCATCAGATCCTTTCACCTGGTATGGGGAAACGCCACAACCGTCTGCAAGGTCAACTCCGACTGTCGTAGGCAGGAATGGATAATAATTATATTGTTCTCCTGACCACCATGTGCCGACACCGGTAACGCCTGATCCAAGGCCGCCCTGATAGAGTCCGTTACTGTCCTTGTTGGCATTGTATGTCGCCTGGATATTCCTGGTCCCGAATATCATCCGAAACAGAATCCCCATAGCAGCGTGATGTGCATACCAATACGCTTCCCATCCCTGTCCCTTCTTTCTTGCATACGACCCGAATGTATCGGCATTGAGCACGGTCGCGGCCCGTCCGAGCAATGTATTGTACTTGCCGTCTTTGGTCGCATCATTGTTTCCTCCCCTGTATCTGGCGGACTCATTGATGACGCTTACCAGTTCGAGATTGTCCCTGTCCACAACTGATACGCCCAGGGCTGACATGCTCGCAACTGGTATTATATAGTTCAGCCGTCCTGGTATAGGCTTGAGTGAGACAGCCTCATAAAACCAATCTCCTTCAATCCAGAATGCATAATACCATTTGGTTCCCCATCCCCACATGTAATCTCCCATCGAACCGTCAAGCTTCGCCGTTTCACCGGTGGCCAACTTGTAATGGTTCGCCGGATCAAGTTTCTTCCTCCCATTTTTCTTCTTCCATGGTTCTTGTCAACCAGATAGCATCCGAGCCCAAGCATGGACGGAAGTTCACGCAGATAGTCTATGTTACCCACGGCTTCCCCTACAGGGCTGCTGTTATTAAGATTCCAGCGTCTGCAGGCATAACCGCCATTGGTAACGACACTGACAGGCACAAAGCCGAACTTCTTTTTCCTGACTTGCTGTAACCGAGTATTTTGGATATCTCGGATTCGACCATTGTTCAAGCAGAATCCAGGTCGCATTCTGGCCATTCACAGCATAATCCGACTGAGGGTTCAGTCCCTTGACGGAGGTGGTCTTGTTCATGACATAATACTGGCCGTTATACAGCACATACGGGCGATCTGTTCTGTGGCGGTATAAGTCACGGTAGACAGCCATTCCCCATAAGGAACAGGAAGCCTTCCGTTCTT
>VOFD01001747.1_pt1 | contig 14859 bp, 18 predicted proteins | sample 5384101 | NCBI WGS metagenome assembly VOFD01 (sample SAMN12384723, study PRJNA508395) | human gut metagenome | isolation source: healthy gut C | host: Homo sapiens
CTGCTTAATTCTTCTGGTTTATTATACTTGACTTTCGCATAGATGTCCATAGTCGTTTTGCTGTTCTCATGGCCTGCCAGATACTGCACCGTCTTAGGATCAACACCTTTGTAAATCAGATTGGTGATATAGGTGTGCCGCAGCATGTGCGGAGTCACCTTGAAGTCCATCGTATACACCAGCTTGGGATTATTCGGCTGATGCTCACCAAGCCTTGGCTTTATTCTATGCTTGATGGACTGTCCATTTACATAAGTGTAATAACAGCGTTCTGCGGTAGAACGGACTGTTATGTACTTCCAGGCCCTCACAAACTGTGTTTCCGTCAAAACAGTTCCCTTCGAATTCGAGATCACATATTCCGATTCTGATTTTTCCCTTGCTTCCTTGAGACAGGCTACCAGGCATTTGGGAATCGGAACATCTCGCTTCGCTGCCGGAGTCTTCAAAAGTGTGTTGACTACCGGTGCACCGCCTTCTACGTGCCATGCACGCCTTACGGAAATGTACGGTGTTTTTTCATCCAGGAATACACAGTCCCATTTCAATCCGAGAATCTCTTCTCTACGCAGTCCCGCGTACAAGCCGATCATCACGAAAACATACGGTGGAAGCTCACGAATGCTATCCAGCAAAATGGCAGTCTGTTCATCCGTCAAAGCTTCGCGCCGTTTCGCAGGCTTTCCGCCTCTTGCACAAATCGTTTTGGATGGATTTTCTTTGATCACCTTGCTCTCTTCTGCCGAATTAAAAATGTTCTTAATCAGCATATTGAGCTGGCCATACATTCCGGAAGAACCTTTTGATAGCGGAACCATCAGCAGCCGCAGGTCATCTGTGGTCACCTCATCCATATACATCTGTCCAATCGGCCCCACGATGTACCGATTCACCATCCGCTCGTATCCCTCCAACGTATTGGTTCTTACCGTTCCAGACCGCATCAGCAGCCATTTTTCGCAGTACTCTTCCACGGTCGGATTCTCTCTGTGGAAAACCACTTCTGCAATTTTCTTCTGGGCATCTTCCACCCGGTCATATAATTCTTCGCGTGTCAGCCCATAAATCGCCACTCTCTTTCCGTCTGCATCTGTAATCCGGGTGCGGTAATACTGTACCCCTTTCATCATCACTGTTCCGTATTCCGGAAGTTCAGCAGGGCGCTTTTTTTCCTTTAGCCATGTGTTCTCCTCCTCGTCTATCTTCATACATTGGGTGTTGTCACTTTTATTATCATGGCGTACACCACTTCCTTCAAGGATGTCGAATGTATGTAAAAAGGGCAGGGATTTTTGACCATCCCTGCCCTAAGTTTCTTTCTGATTTACTCTTAATCCCACGATGCAAAAGCATCTTCAAGCACTCCTGCGAGCTGCTCTGGGCGATTATATTTCACCTTGGCGTAAATATCCATGGTGATCTTGCTGCTTTCATGACCGGCAAGATACTGAACTGTCTTCGGATCAACCGAAGCATGAATCAGATTCGTAATGTAGGTGTGCCGCAGCTGATGCGGAGTCACCTCAAAGTCCAGACTGTAAACCACATTTCCATTGTGTGCTGCCTTTTGCCCCAGAACCGGCTTCACTGTATGCTTTACCCTCTTGCCATCTTCATAGCGATAATAGCAGCGTTCCTTGGTGGTACGGGTTACGATATATTGCCATAATCTCTTGAACTGCGTATAGGACAAAGGGTCTCCATCCCGGTTTGCAACCACATAATCCGATGTTGATGTCTTCTTCGCCTCTCTCAGACATTCCAGAAGATTGTCCGGAAGTGGGACGTTCCGATGCGCTGCCTTTGTTTTCAGCTCTGTCAGAATCACCGGACGATTATGCTCCGTATGCCAGGCTCTCCGAACGGTAAGGTACGGAGCCTCGCAATCAAGATACACCGAATCCCATTGAAGTCCGAGGATTTCTTCTCTCCGCAATCCTGCGTACAGCCCCAGCATCACTGCCGGGTGCTTTTTCAAATCAGCCCCGGCAGAGCTTTTCTTACAATATGGTTTCTCTGTACTTTTTCTTCTTACCCCAGAGATAAGGGATTTCTCACAAGCGGCAGCGTGCTTCGCTGCTCCATTGGAATCTAACCACCCCGCCTTCCTTATGGCCGGGCCGCGAATTACGGAAGTATCATTGTCCCTGTCAACGCTTAACACCGCCGCCGGTTGCAATCCGGCATTTGCTCCTGCGATTCCGCTTACGCCCCGATGAAAATCCGTTTTTCAATATCGCTCTGAATATAAGAAAAATGTTCATCACAATAATAGAAACTGCTTTCTTTTGTCGCCATTGCAGCAAGGAACATTGCGACATCTATTCCTTCTGCTGTACCACTGGACAGTATCTCCCGATTCAGCAGTTTACCTTCCTGAATGATGATTTCCGTTCCACCGCGCCGAATAATAAAGGTATCCTTCAAATCTTTTGATAAACTAACGTCCTGCAATGTAGGATCAAGCGTTCCAATAACAGCACGCAGTGTCTTTAACAAAATGCTTTTATTTGCACCTGTAAGTTTCAAAGATTTTTCTATTTCAGGATATGCAAAACGATATCGAACAGCACCTACCAGCTTCTTAAGTGCTGTAGCGGTTCTGGTTGCCTCTATCGTTTGATCTTTCAGCTTCTTTACACATTTTTCATACGAATCCATCGTATCAATGTCTGCGGTCTGATACTGAATGTCAATCTCCTGACTGGATGCATCAATCTGAGCTGACAACCGCTGCAGGCGATAATCACCATTCACAAAATCAATACTGAAGTATCCTTTATCGCCTGCAACCATCTCATACAGCGGTGTTGGATTTCCATCAGTCATATATCCAAAAATACGAAGCAAAGCCTTTCCAAGGCTGGTCTTTCCGGTAGCATTTGCACCCATAAGAATTACAGCCTTCTTATAGCGAAATCGCTCTCTTCCTTTCAGATGTTCCTGATCGATAATCGAATTGACAATCTTTTTGGGATAACTGAAATTGATATGAAAATCATTAAATCCATAGATTTCCTTTAACTCAAGGTCTAAAACGATCATGTCAGAGCCTCCATTTCATTATTTCGCCTTGTACGAACTAATGATATCATATTTAAAGGAGCATTTCAAGGACAATAGTCCACATATCCAAGCAATATTTACATTCATGCAGTATATTGTTCCTCATACTGTTAGTTCTAACTCCATTCTGCTACCTCCTTAATTGATTGAAGCAGCCAGGCTTTTCTTCAAGCGCATATACGCTTCATATGCTGGCGTTGTTCCCTCAAGGAAGCCGCTCTGGTAAGCATCACTCTTTTTTAATATCATTACGTTTCAATATATAGCTCAAATTTTCTGCTGTGATGCCATTACGGTTTCTAACGATGCAAATTCCGTCATTTCGGTCATATTCGTCCAGCAGTTCCGGATAATGCGTAGTGAAAATAAGCGTTCCGCCATTTTTGTTCAGTCGGCTGTCCATAAAGAAGCGCACTAAGGTCGTTACAATTTCCTTGTTGAAATGATTCTCTATTTCATCTACCAGAAGATAACCACCTGAATGAAGAACTTCCTTTACCATCGAGAATGTAATAATACCCTTAATCGTACCAGAGGACAGATACTGCTCAAGGTCTGCCGCATTATTCAGGATAATCTCTTTTTCATCCTTAAACTTCAAGTGGATAAATGTTTTTCCCTCTGTCTGTTCAAAACACAATTTCTCAATGGTCGGATCGAGAAATGCAATTACCTCCAATGGAATATCTTCGGTAAATGGAAGCACATTCACATTCGTATAGGAAAGCAGGCTAAATATTTCCACTGTATCATTCGCTTTTTTATTATGCGCAATGATAAAGCTAACATCATCAGAAAGGTATGCTTCATCGTTATTACGCTGCTCTACAGGCTTCATTCCTGTAAAATCTGTCAGATACTTTTTTCGACTTAACGGTTGCAATCGGTTTTTCCCAAAGGCTTTCAGACAGAATCGAATACACATATTCCCCTGTTTTCGACTTCTTTGCCGCAATTACAGTTTCAAGCAGCAGACGTAGCTACGCTTATCATAAAAAATATGTGCGGATTGTAGCCTTCTTCGTTCCGCCAAGAATGCTTTTTGCCTCCACATGATTGATGGGCTCATTTTTCACAATATTTAAGGCCAAGCTAATGACCTTTAATACCGAGGTCTTGCCAGATGCGTTAATTCCAATGAAAGCACAGGCAGAGTGGAGATAGTAGTTATCCATCAAACGGTAAAGATTATCTTTGTCCTCTTCGCAAACACGTTGCTGCGTATAAAAGCAAATATCCAAGTCTTTTTTTGAATAATTGGAGTCCTTGTGCGGTGATGCGGAGTATTTTCATAGGTAGTCTTCCTCTAAAAACAGTTTTTTCGTTTTTATTTTCTTATAATCTTATTATACGCCGCAATTCATAAAATAACAACGTACTTTCCGTTTTTATTTTCCGAACTGTTTTTGACACTAAAAAGTATCCGTTCAATAAGGCAAGCCCTGTGATTGCTGACCCGTTCCACCGCATGAAATACATGGAGTGTCATGGAAGCGGCCTACGCAAAATCGTCAGGGAAACCGAAAAGCCGCCTGGATATACAGCGGCATATAATCCGAAAATTTTCTCAACGGCAACAGATTTCAGAGTCATCTTGAAAAATGTAAATTGCCAACTTAGTCAGAAAAAAACTTAGTCAATGACCAAGTTAGTGAGCAAGATAAATCGCCGGACATCCCACACACAGTTTTGAATCTTTGTATCCACCTTATTGCCCACGGCAGTGAGGGTGCTCAAATCACTCATGCTTACTCTATCATGGGTACAGCCAATGATAAGTCCTATGACGCAACCCATGATACAACCCATGATAACTTAGAGGATGACACCCATCAAGGTATCCACCAAGTTAGCCACCATGATTCTACGCCGTCAGCAGTTATATTGCGCCTAATGCTTTTTAGATTTTCTTCGCAATCGTAGACAGCTCCGAAATAATGCTCAAAAGATCATTTTTAACTTTCTCTTTGCTTGGCTCGCTGCCCATCAGAAGATAATCCGTGCTGACATGGAGGATGCAGGACAGTTCAATCAGCAAATCAATTGAGCAACTGCGCTCACCGTTCTCCATACGGCTGACATGCTGCTTGCTTGCCAGTCCCAGGCGAACCGCCAGCTCCTCCTGCGTAATGCCACGGGAAGTGCGAACATCGTAAGTCTCTTACCAAACTCTTTTGCGTCAAAATACATACGTTTCTCCTTCCGCACAGCCGGTACAGAACAGGACCGACGGAAGGTCAAAAAAGGAGCCGCATGACGGTGAAGAAAAAATCCTGTGCCGATAAAACAGAACATGGGCTATCCCATAATTCTGTTTCATGCGGCATTCGGAAGACTTCGCCTGTCAGCGGCTCCACAGCACAGCTATGACTTATAAAATTGTGTTAATAGGGTTATTTATTGTCATCTCAGCCATTCAAAGACGAATAGTAGAGCTGCAATCTCCGTAATCTTCTCATCTCCAAAACATTGAAAACGGTCTCGCGTCCGCAGGCCTTGCATTTGGTCTGCACATGTCCTCTGGTGTCCTCAAAGACGATGATTGAATTGTGTCGGCAATAAGGGCACCTGACAGTCCTGGGCTTTTGCGAAGCGATTGCATCCTTTGCCCGGATGATTTTAATCTGCATTTCCGCAGATGGTTCCGATACTCTGATATTCCTGCTCATGGCCACACCTCCAATGGATCACGATATTCATAATCCTTTTTCCGGTTCAAATAGCCCAGTTGTTCCAAGCGGATAGCAGCTGCCGATCTCGAAACGCCAAAGACACTACAGAAAGTATCTATTTTCACCTGGTCTTTGTCATAAAAATGCCATCCATAACAAGTCAGAGGCTTTCTGCTGTTAATGAACCACATCGCCCGATCCACCTCTGACTGAGGCATCAGAATAGCAGCTCCCAGCGCATTGGCCTGCCATTCGTTCCAATCCTCCTGCGTTCTCAGAACGCGGGAGCCATTTTCTCGCACTTCCGTTCTCTTATGGCAGGCTATCTTTCGGTCATCGGCATCCAGCTGAAACAGTATCTGGTGGGCGCACTCATGTGCCAGCGTAAACCTGCGTTTTCCGCAGAGTTTCCGAATATTCTCCGGTTCAATGAAGCTCTTATCCAGAACCACATCATTGGTTTTCAGGAAGATGCTCCTCTGACTTCCATCAACCTCTATCTGATATTCTGTATCCACATACGCGGTCAGACCATAGATGCTTCCGTCCGAGGACAACTTTTGAAATGACACCTTCAGGTTCAGATAATCGGATGCAAACTGGTCAATGGGTGTCGGAAGCGCGAATCTCGTCGGATCATCTGCTTCGCTGCCGAAAAAGGACTTTTGAAAATCTCTTATCACTGCAACAGCGATTTCCTCTATGTTTTTCTGCGAAAGGATCATAGGCACTGCTCCTTTGCTTCAACGAACCATTTTTCATCTTCGTTGTACAGGAAGCTCTCATGCCCACCGATCATGACCGTATAGCGGATTCCGCAGCCTCCTACCTTCGTGGAAGCAGCCCGACACTTATGCTTCAATCGGTCGATCTCATACACCCGTCCGTCAATCCACCGAATCAGACGCGGACGGATATTTCCCTCTGCATCCACATCTAAATTCACAGGTACATATACTTTTCTACATTTCTGTTCCGACATATTCTACGCTCCTTCTCTGTAAACCGGCGAATGTGTTGACTTCTTTTAGCAAAGAACTCACCAGATTCTGCCGGTGCTGTATTAACCAATCATTCCTGTCGGCATAACCAAATCCACTTTTCGCTCTGTCGGCATCTTGCTTTTCTGAAAAAAGTACCCCATTTTTAATCGCATCTTTCCCGAATCGGAATCGAATCTGCTCAATCGCTGCGTCCAAGCGTTCCTGGCGATCCAGTGATTTCACATCAGTGAATAGGTCGTATTGTATCGGACAATCCTCTTCAAACAGGTTGATTGCCCGAACCGTCACTGAACGAATCGGATGCTCCCACTGATAGTTCTTTGCAAACAGAGCAAATGCAGTTTTCGCCAGATAGGTAGGGCTTTGTGTCGGAATACCAATCCGGCACTGCCACTCTTTCGTGTAAAGCTCGTTGTTGCGGATGGAAATCGCTATTCCGCCAGCTTTCTTTTTATGTGCTCGCAGCTTGGTTCCGATCTGCCTCTCCCGTGGAAACGCCAAACGCCTTTGCTGCATAGTTCTTCGCAAGTACAATACCATGCCGTTCCTCCACAGAACCACACACTGCCACCGGCTTGTTCTTCAGTTCCGGATTCAGCATACACTCGACAGAGGCATAGAAATTATTCATATCACAGTGAAGGATCACTCTCTGCATCTCGTATTCCTCCTCTCCGTTCGCGAAAGCACGAACAACTTTTCACGAACGCATTGACACACAGCATTTCTTGTGATACTATAATTACACGAATTATATTTCGTGCTTTCATCGTCATTATAGCAAGCACAGTTTTTCGTGTCAATAGATTTTTATGAAAAAAAGTGTTCGTGTTCGTAATCAAAAAAGAAAGAGGTATTCCTATGGTCTTCAAAGAAAGGTTGAAAGAAAAAAGAACAGAAGCCAATTTAACTCAGGTAGAACTTGCAGAGAAGGCCGGTGTAACCGCCCGCACAATTCAGAATTATGAGCTTGGCAGCCGCAAGCCATCCAATATGGTTACGATCCAGAAGATCGCGGATGCGCTGAATACTACTACTGAGTATCTGCTGGGAAGCAGCGGCACCTATGTTGTAGAAGCTCACGAAAAAGGCGGCGCAAAAGCAGCGAAAGATATTGAAGAGCTGGTCAGTGAAGTGACCGGTATGTTCGCTGGCGGCGAATTAAGCGAAGATGCCATCGAAGGAGCTTATAAAGCTCTGACCGATGCCTACTGGATTGCCAAAGAGAACAATAAAAAATACGCCCCGAAAACGAGGCGTAAAAATCCGATCAGTGATATTTATCGTACACACTTTTCGCTACACTGTAAACTGGAGGTGGTATGATGAATGCGGAACAGCTTTCACGGGTCGGTGAGAAACTGGTAAAACGCTGCGGTTCCAGAGACCCTTTTGAAATTGCAAGGCAGCTTGGTATCAATGTCATGCTTTGCGAAAATTTTGGTTCCCTGAAGGGAATGTACCGGGTGATTAAGCGAAATCGCTTTATTTTCCTGAATAACAGTCTGGATGAAAATATGCTGCGCATCGTGTGCGCACATGAATTAGGGCATGACCAGCTTCACCGGAATATGGCGAAAACCACCCCGATTCATGAGTTCATGCTCTACGACATGAAATCCAAACCGGAATATGAAGCGAACATCGTAGCGGCGGAGATCTTGATGGACAGCAACGAAGTCCTTCGCTACATCTATGAGTATGGATACACAGCCGAGCAGATCGCCAGCGCGATGTCCACTGACATCAATCTGGTTGCGCTGAAGGTCGCACATCTGGCCACACTTGGCTATAATCTGCACGCACTGGAACATAAAAGCAACTTTTTGAAATAACGTACCTTCGAGGAGCCTGGACTGGCTCCTCTTTTTTTTGTTGCAAATTGTGCAGATGCCGTCTGCACAATTATCGGCCTAACATCTGCATGTGATAGAGCTTCACTTTTTCCTCGAACGGCAGTCCAGGATCAATGCCGACTTCTTCCCACATCACACCATATGGTGCGCCGCCATCTGTATATCCAGCGATAAAAGCAAAACGACCATCGCAGTCCTTATACAGTTCTGCCAGACGTTCCCTCTCTTTCGCTTCCCGCTCCATTCTCCGCTGCCGAAGCCGCTGCTCTTCGGCCCGTTTAATCTGGTCAAGCTGTTCCTGTGTATAATTGACCCCAAGCTCCTGCAAATCTTTCGCAGCTGTCACAGCATCCACATGAAAGCGTTCCTGGTAATGCTTGTTCATCTTTTTCGGTGAGCCGGTATAGGTGAGCAGCCACTGCTTGCCTTTTCGGAGGCGTGCTTCCTTTCGCTCAGCCTTCGTCAATTTCTTTTTTTCTTTGCCATTTGGAATCTCCCGGATTTTTTTCCTGATGACTTTAAGTTGCGCTTTTTCGGTGCTGTCAGCTCATAGCTCAAAGAAAGCAGATCTTTGATAGCATCATCCAGTTCCGGCTTGCCAAGCTGAATACTGAGCCATTTTTCCTTGTTCATGTGATAGGCCAGAAAATAGCCATCCTGCCCACGAAGAGAGCCGATCAACAGCGGATCACTTTTTCACATTAAGGACATCAATGATGCCTGCCTCCGGCAGTCCCAACTTATCAGCAGATACTTCCAGAACCACACCATACCTATTTACCACATCGTCGTTGCTCATCTTTCCATAACTACCAGGACGGAAAACAGGATACTTTACATAATAATAATTCCATGGATATAAATTATCCTTTTCACATTGAGCCAAGAACGCAGAAATAATTCCATCCAAAATGCCATCATCGAAACTTTCTTTCGATTTGAGCAGTTCAACTAAAATTGTATGTGTATTTTCAAAACCGGCATTTGCACTTTTATGAAATAGCTCATCCCAAGCATACTGCAAACTTTTTGATGCAAACTGATAACGCCATTTGTTTCTTTCCTGCTGCCCATAGTTGCCTAATGTCATTAAAGCACAGTCAATCTTATCCCACGAACAGGCGAATAAAGAAGAAAAACGAGAGCCCAGCGAAAGATTATCGAGACCAATAATACCGATTTGCCCTTTTAACATGTTATGATCTTCCAGTTCAAACACTTCATCTGTACAGTCTGGGTTTTGGGTTAGGAATTCAATTTTTTCTTTTCTTCCTGTATCTGATTTACATTGAAGTTAATCTTGTCTGATATTCACCTTTGACGCTGTTTGTCAAAAGAACCACAGAGATTCATTATGAAGTTCCCTCTCGATGCCATCCCATTGTAGCGATATCTCTTCCTGCTTTTCCCTGCGCATATTCTCTGCATTATCCCGGCTAAGAAACATCGCTTTGACGAGTTCAGCACTTGTCAGCGGAATTTTTCCGATGTTCAAACGGGTAAATAGCGAGATTGCATCTTCGCTTTCTCCAACCTCGTACCAGATGATTTTGACATCTTCTTTTAAGTATTCAAAGATATGCATAACCCGAATTTGTAAGTCCTGCTCAAACCACTTTTTTATGGTGTTGTATGCCTTGGCTATAAACCAAAAGTCGATGTTATCATCCTGTTTCGTCATGTCCAAAGTTTTCAAAAACTCTTCTGACTGGTCTCTTGTCTGATAAGAAAGCGTAAATGCTGGTTCATTGAAGAACGGATTCACGTTCTTCATATACTTATAAATGAGATATAATGTGGTAAGTCTCTGCTGTCCATCAATCAGTTCGTACCGATCTTCTTTTTTACGAACGACCACCGGTTGCAGGCAATAATTTTTCTTACCATTCTGATATATATCATCTAACAGACGTACAACCTCTGTTTCACTCCATCTATAGCCTCTTTGATATGACGGAATATAAAAAGAGCCTCTTATATCAGCTACGAATTTTGTTTCCAGTATAATATTATTGCCCATAGCCCAACCTCCATCTGTGCTTTAATCACATTCTTTTGTTTACTAATATTCCTTTACATCTTCCATGCCCCCCGATAGCCCATCAAGATAAATTCCTTTAACCTTGAAATGGATCCAAACCTCTATTTCTTCGATTCGGTATAATGCCAATTTCGGCTGCAAGGCGTTATTTTCGCAAAGAGCACATCATTCTCACCAAAATAATCTATAAACCCCGTTACACACTTTCCGAATACGGCACCATCTCTCGATGGAGCTGTCAATGCGACCATCCTCGCTGACAGAAGGCATTGCAACAAATGAGTAGTCGATATTCGTATTCATGTCCATTCGGCTTCCGAGGGTTAAGCTCATGGTCTCTCCTAGCGTGCCAGTTTTCCCCCATCCAAACGGGTCTGTTCCTGGTTTTCCAAAGCGCTCGATAAATTGAGATTTGAACAGCTCAGAGCGGCAAATTTTGATTTATCGCTCTGCCGGACAAATGTTGCGAACTGCTCTTGTTCCTGTAGTGGGACAACCAACATGGGTAGGTTTTGTACCTGTTCAGAATTTATGTGTGGTTGGGCTGCTCTTACTGTTAGAGGCTTAATAATCGCTTGCATATAATGCGTATTCATCAACTCATTAAAGAACACTGGGTTAGCGATCTCTAGGTTCAGAGTAACGATGATATCATATCCTGCATACTGATCGCGGTATTCGTCTGTAACGACACAGGTATCGCCAGTATTTGCGCCACTTCTGACAATTATTATCTCATTGCCGTTAAGCCTACATTTTTTTCGATTTTGGCAGCTTCATCAGCAGAAATCCTCAACATACCATTTTCTGTTATCCGGCCTGCTTTGATGTTTGTTGCTCGTATAAACTTGAATTCTCCTAACTCATTGAAGGTAGGCGGTTGGCTTGTCCCATATCGAATATCCAACATAAAAGTCCTTAAATGGCCGAACTTCACGCCCTTGAGTATTGGTCACGGGATCCCCGAACAGCTCCATAAATTGAGAATTGCAAACAGCTGACAGCATTATCCGATGTATTTTCTATGCGATTCCTTCACGTTATTCTGGTTCACCATAGCATATTGCAATGTCGTATCAATGCTTTGATGACCCAGAAGTTGCTGCACCTGCTCGATAGGCATACCCTTGTCGATGGCCATTGTAGCCAACGTCCTACGAAACTTGTGAGGATGTACCTTATTAAAGTTCAATTCACGACCAATTTTCCGGAGACGAATTTCAACACCGCTGATTTGCAAACGCTCGTAAGGCTTCAGAAGGGATACAAACAGAGATTCGTTACCATCTGTACGTTCTGACAGGTAACGTTGCAAATGGATTTTCGTTCTTGCGTCAAAGTAGACCTTCCGCTGTTTATTACCCTTGCCAAATACAATGCACTCGCGATTCTCAAAATCCAAATCAGAACGATTGAGCTTAACCAATTCACCGACACGAATGCCAGTAGAAGTCAATAGATCAATCATTGCAAGGTCTCGCGTATTGTCGCAGTGGTCTCGCATAAGCTCCAACGCTTCATCGGAATAGGTCTCTTTCACCGTTTTCCCGGTCTTAACCTTGTGAATCCTTCTCACTGGGCTTTTAACAATATAGTCCTCATCCTCCAACCATGCAAAAAAAGAAGAAAGGATGCGTCTTACATTATCCAAAGTGACCTTGCTGACAGTGCCTCGACGCTGGTATGTATCGAGATAGCCTCGTAAATCTTCAGTGCTGATCTGGCATTCAGGCTTATTGATGGTCTCCAGCATATTGCGAATCGTTGATTCATAATAGCGCAGAGACTTTTCAGAGCAGCCTTCCACACGCTTTGCAGCTATAAACAACGGAAGCATATCATTCTTTATACTTTCTACCGCGGCTTTTTCCACAGTCAACATCGGCAGATGCTTATTTAGAGTCCTCGATAGCGCTTCCATTTGATCTGGTGTTAGGATTTGTGACAAATCTTGTTTTATGTTTGTGATTATCTGATTGATCATGGTGCTTCCTCCTTTTCGTACCCTCCGTTATCCGGTTGTCCACGAGCCGGAGGAAACTACATGACCATATCAATTAGCCAAGATTCTCTGCAATGATGCGTTTATATGTTGCGGTCAGCTCAGAAAGAGCCTTTTCGAGTTCAAATTTTTGATTTATCGCTCTGCCGGACAAATGTTGCGAACTGCTCTTGTTCCTGTAGTGGGACAACCAACATGGGTAGGTTTTGTACCTGTTCAGAATTTATGTGTGGTTGGGCTGCTCTTACTGTTAGAGGCTTAATAATCGCTTGCATATAATGCGTATTCATCAGCGGTTGGTTTTGTCCCATATCGAATATCCAACATAAAGTCCTTAAATGGCCGAACTTCACGCCCTTGAGTATTGGTCACGGGATCCCCGAACAGCTCCATAAATTGAGATTTAACAAGTTCATCGGTAGCGGCGATCAGCTTTTTATAGGTTTCCATCGTATCATTGATTGACCAAAGAGTTTCAGTTGCGCTGAGTCCTAAATCAGGCAATTCAAATTCTCGTTTTAAGGTCGCGCCAGTTAATAGTTGGTGATAACGATCCAACGGAGATTCTTGATGGCAGCATGAAATAGTCCGAGCTGATAAACAGCGGAAAGAAGCCTTGTCAATTACGTCTTTCTAGGTCGCAGAACCATTCCATGTGCAGAGAAAATACCATCAAATGGTGCGATGGCAATGGTATACGTTTTCCGAAGAGCACATCTCCTTTGTGCATCACCAGTTTTTCACCGATTGGAGCTACCTCCGAACCGAATCGAGGTTTGAGGCTTCCTGAATCAAGACGTTGCAAGATACGGCAGCCTTTTCAACAGGCTTTTTCTTTTCGGCGGCAATCTGTTCAAACAAGATATTTCACCATTATGCGGAACATCTTGCTGAACGTGTTTCGCTGCCTTCATCCCAAGCAGTCAATGTAATCTCTTCCGGGATCAGGTGTTCCAGGCCAACGATAGGATAGCCGTCCTTGCTGCCTTTGCATGTCTCCTTATGTTCTACAGCGACATCGCCAAGAAGGACTTTACTCATTGACATCTGCCTCCTTTACTAATAGTGCGTTCAATTTTTCATAGCTCAGTTTCATCATTTTCGGAAGCAGCCAGCCAACTATCATAATGCTCCTGAACATTGCGACTATCTATATCTTCCTCGTTGACCTCTGGTTTCACATACAGAGGAATGCTCAAGGAGAAGTTGTTATTTGCAATATCCTGAATAGTAGCCACCTTTGCAAAATCAGCATCATCGACATAGTTGTCATACGCGGCAGCAATTCGAGCGATGTGCCGTTCTTCCAGATAGCTCTGTGCGTTTTTGCGTTCAACCTCATTTACCGCATTGATGAACAACACCTGTCCACGACGTTCAGGACGCTTATTCATCCGACAAATCATGATACAAGCTTCCATCGGAGAGTTGTAGAAAAGATTCGGTCCGAGACCGATAACACATTCAACTTTATCGCTGCGCACCAGTCTTTCACGCATCGCACTTTCCTCATTACGGAAAAAGAACTCCGTGTGGGAACAGGATAGCGCATCGGCCAGTATCGTCCTTCAGACTTGCGATAATGTGCTGAAGAATGCATAATCAGCACGACCTTGCGGAGGCACACCCAAGAAGTTACGACCATATTTATCACTTTCAAAATGCTGCGCGATCCCACTGACTAATTGAGTACGGTGGATTTGCCAGGATAAGGTCAAATTGCTTCAGTCTACCGTTCTCGACGAAGGCCGGTGCTTTCAAAGTATCTCCATTTACAATATTAAAGTCCTTAACCGTGCAGAAACAGATTCATCTTGCCAATAGCAGAGGTAAGCGCATTGATTCCTGACCGTAAGCAGCCATTTCGCCATTCCTTTAAACCATTAAGCATACCCTTTAAGTACGCAATAGCAGAAATAAGCATACTGCACTAGATGGATCGGTGATGCGTTCCCAACTGGCAACTCCGGCAACATCTCGGTCATCAAATGCACAACAGTTCGATTGGTGTGGTTGCAATGCCGTACAGCGACCGCTTTATCATCAACGAACTTTTGATCAGGACGATTCGTATCATGATAGCTCGTCTTTCCGGGCGGTTAGCAATAGAGAGTGTCTTGGTACTGAAGTGCTCCAACAGATCCTTCAACAACCCATCAGGGGGCCTGTTCTTATTTGTCCAGGCACCATCACCAAAAATACCTTGTAACTTGTCAAT
>VOFD01001472.1_pt1 | contig 14839 bp, 18 predicted proteins | sample 5384101 | NCBI WGS metagenome assembly VOFD01 (sample SAMN12384723, study PRJNA508395) | human gut metagenome | isolation source: healthy gut C | host: Homo sapiens
GTCCGGTAGCGGTACGGTAGCCGTTCGTTTGTAATTCCATAGCGGCATTAATAAAGCTGTATACCGGAGTTTGTGCAAGCGGGAAACCCATCGTGATGTTGACGTTCTCCACTTCTTGCGGGATGGAGTGGAGTACGGGAAGCAGCAGGGCTTCGTTGCAGAGGACTACGGCGTTCTCTTTTTTTCTTCGTTGGCAGTGGAAAGAGTACTTTGTACCCATTCCGGAAGAAAGCGGGCTTGCGCGTTCTCGGTAGAAGCGGAGATATAGCGTATGTTCTTCGGCTTCCGCAGAGTGTCGAAACAACTTTCGGGCAATTCATTCGGGAATAGTTTCAGATTACGGTTGATGAATTCTCCGGCTTCGTGTTTGACTATTTGCTTGGTATAAAAGAGATCGTAATCCCAGTAGAACATGGCTTTATCCGCATCTTGTAATAGCTGAAAGAACTTGGTCTCTACTTTGTTGAGCACGTTGAAGCCGACAAAAATATATTTGTCGTATTTCAGTCGGGTGGTATCGAGTTGCTCGATTACATTGCGATATAGCATTCCTTCATAGGCTATTCCGAGTTCTGCTAAGTTCTCACGGTAGCGGTGGTAGATAGTACCCAGTTTGTCCCAAAGGGAGATAAACTTCTCTTTGAGTACGGTACGACGCTCGATAGAGAAGTTTTGGAAGAACTGTTGAATCGCTTCTTCCTGCTCTTTATCAAGGAATTCATAATCGTCCATCAGATTCTTCAGGTCCTGCAAGTTACTGAAGAGCTTATTCGCATCTACCAGGTTTTTATCTACATCGTCGAAATCGCTGATCAGCAGCTCGCCCCAAAAATAGAAGTCGTCCAGTGTTTCCTGGCTTTCTGTTTCTTCACGGAATACTTTATATAGTTCGCAGACCAACCGGATAGGGTCACCCGCTTTCTGTACAGATAACTTCCTGAACAGGTCGCTGATACTCATTGCGGCAGGAGACCAGATCGGTTGGTCGGATTCTCCTGCCATGTTCGTTGAAGAATAAGTTGGCACGCTTGTTAGGGGAAGACGAGTACTGTACGAGACAGATCGTTTCCTATCTTGGCATATAAATCGTGAGCGACTAGTTGGAGAAATGATTGCATATCAATTATAAGTTTTTTCTATCTTAGATATTTGTTTATTGCAGCCTGAACATTACAGGAATCGTAAAGCGGACGGCTACTTTCGTTCCGTCATCCAGTTCTCCCGGTTTCCATTTAGGCATAAGACCGACGACACGTAATGCTTCTTTATCCAGATAAGGATCTACACCACGTACAACTTTGGGTTGAACTATATTTCCTTCTTTATCTACGATAAATTGTACAATGGCGCGGCCTTGACATACACCTCCCTGGGACATTGAGGGGTATCTTATGTTTGCACTAATGAATTTCATTAGTTCTCGTGCTCCTCCCGGAAATTCAGGCATGACAGCAGCCACTTCTAATACATCGGTAAGCGAATCTTTTTCAGAAAGCGAGTCTTTTACCGTTATTATATCACCTGATATAGGAGTAATCTCAATTAATCCCATCTCTTGGGGTAGTTCAGGTAATTCTTGTTTGTTTACTGTATCTTTCTCTACCATAGGTATAGTATCTTCTACAGGAGTCGGGCATATTTCTCCAAACATTACACTAGCATTGGTAGAGTCACTGATAGTTTCCTGGTTAGTTCCTTTATTAGGAGAACTACTACATGAAGTCATCGGTGCCATTGCTACCAGTCCGGCAGATATCCCCAATATAGTTATGGCTTTTCCAGCCATCCGTTTACGTTCCAACTGTTGTTCCAGATAACGTACTTCGGCTTCGCACTTGGGACAAGTGCCCAGACAATCACCCTGATATTGACACTCGGAAGTAATGAACTCAATATCATTAGCTTCTGCTATTTGTCTGCGGATATCCTTTAATATCTTGCAGGTTTGTTTTCCTCGTTTCATGGCTGACAATTGTTAGGTGTTTTATAAGTAAACCGATCGAATTGGATGATTCCCATTTCTTTCAGTAAACGGATGCTATTATCGACGTCGTTCTCTGTATTGTATGCGGGAATGACGGGGTACGGACAATGATTTGTTCGTTTTTTCCGTGCTCAATCAAATATTGAAGATTATGCAGGACTTTTTCATTATTTTTTCCGGTGTACTTCTGGTATATGGTATTATTAATGTCTTTGATATCGATGATATAAGAATCGACAACAGGTACTAGTTTCTCTATATTCTCTTGCGTTACATTGAGTGACGTTTCTACGGAAAGCTGCCATTCCTGTCCACAGAGTTGACGGAATTCATAAATGAAATCGCTCTGTAAACAAGGTTCTCCGCCTCCGAATGTAATGCCTCCGTTAGTGGCTAGAAAGTATAATTCATCCTGTCGGACTTCCTCATAAAGCTGCTCGCAGTCATAGTTCTTCCATATACCTTCTGAGTGCAGAGATTGCGGATTGAGGCAATATTTGCAGCGCAGCGGGCAACCATGGAAAGCCACCAGAGTAGTGACTCCCTCTCCATCAGTACTGAGCCGATGGCGGCTAATTCCTATGAGCGGTGCGGCTTTCATTATTTCACTTTTACAATTAGCTCTTCATCTACGTACCACAGGTAGCCGGTGATATTTTTATATCCCATCTTAGTAAGCAGTTGCATATATCCTTTTACCTGTTTGTTATATTGGAGGTTCTCTTTACCGAATTTGAAGTCAACTACAACTACTTGACCGTCTTTCATCATTACACGGTCGGGACGTCGGGTTTGCAACACCCTTTTTCTTTGTAAATGATGGCACATTCGTTAAACAGAGTCCATTCACCCGAATACCAGTTCTGAATCTCCGGGGAGGAGAATGCTTTTCGGGCTACTTCCGTATTTCTTCGGCCTTTTCGCTGCTGGCGATGACCCTTCGAAAATGAGGCGCTCAATAGCCGGATCAATATCTTCTGCTGTTTCTATGGCAGAAAATAGCGTGTGCAACATACGTCCGCGATGAATGAAACGGTCATCCGATTCTTCTTCCTCGATCCCCTGAATGAAATCGGCGGAGCGGTTGGATTGACGGAATTCAATCTCATGACGCATGGACTCCATGTGGACAGGCAACTTATCCGGCTTCTGAGTCAGTTTATTGGTCGAAGTTTTTGCTTTTTCTTCTTCCGAAGGACAGAGTTCTCCTTGTTCATAGCAATCTTCCTCCCCAGTCGAGGCCTTCTTTGAGGGCAACTACAGGCAGTGTATTGGCCAACAGTTCGGACATGGTTCCTTTTTGTCCTTTCTTGCTCCAGATGATCAGATTCTTTCCGGCACGGGTGAAGGCTACATAAAGCAGGTTGAGATTGTCTACCCACAGTTGAAGACGTTCCAGCAGATAATCGTTCCCATAGATAGATTCGGCCATTTGTGTCGAGTAATTGATGGGAAGGATATCCATGGCATTGAACGGAGCTTCCTGAGGGGCACACCATACCAGTTGGTTATTCGTTTCATTCTCCAGTTTCCAGTCGCAGAAGGGAAGGAGTACTGTATGAAATTCCAATCCTTTGATTTGTGGATGGAGAAGATTCGGATACCTTCCACTTCACCGCTGGGAATGGTTTTGCTGCACAGCGTCTCATCCCAGTAGCGGATAAAACCGTCGAGCTCCGAGGAGTTACTTTTGCAAATAATCCGTTACGGCATCGAAGAAGGCAAACAGATAGGCATCCTGTTCTTCAATGTGACTCATTTTGAAGATGCTGAATAGTTCTTCCAGCAATTCGTAGAGAGGCATGAGACGGAGTTCTTTCTGCTTTTCAAGAAATGCGGGCGGCAGATAGTTTTCTATCGGAAGGAGCAGAAGGGTGTTCCAGTCCAGATTTTTTTGCAGAACTTCGTTCTGATAGGCTATTGCCAGTTGGGCCCGTGCAATTTTATTGCTCTCGTCGGATAGAAATCGCAGTGCGTCTATCATCATGCAGATGGCAAGAGAGGCATCGAGGCGAAGGCTTCGTCTGATACAATTTTATAATGTAACTCTTTGTCGAAGTAGTCCGCGATGCGGGGGAATACTTTTGTTCTTGCGTACAAGGATAGCTATGTCATTCAGCCGTACACCGGAAGAAAGCAGATGCTCTACTTCTTCACCGAGACTTATCAGCGTCTGGTCTGTATAGTCATGCGCTTCGTCCGGTTCCAGGAAAGTGGCTTTGACATATCCTTTCTGTACACTTCGCGGAGATTCCTGTACCACATCGGCATAGGCTTTCTGAAGATCATCGCAATCTTTACCCAACTGTTTTTTTGTATACTTCGTTCAGGTAATTTACGGCAGCAGTGAATATTTGGTTGTTGAACCGGATGACATTGGTCTCACTTCTCCGGTTGGTGGCTAAGGTCTTTACCTTGATGGGAAATGCTCGATGCGGTCGTTCAGACCGTTAAGGATTCCCCAGTCACCGTTTCGCCAGCGGTAGATGGACTGTTTGACGTCTCCTACTATCAGGCTGTCTGCTCCTTGTGAAAGCCCTTCGAGCAGCAAGCAGTTTGAAATTTCCCATTGCATCCGGCTGGTGTCTTGAAACTCGTCGATCATGACATTGCGGATGTTGGTTCCTATCTTTTCGAATACAAAAGAGGAATCACCGTCTTTCACCAATTGATGAAGCAGGGCATTGGTGTCCGACAATAAGAAACGGTTGTTATCGTGGTTCAGTTGGCGCACTTCTTCGTCGATATTGGCAAGAAGCTGCACTTTATTGAGATGTTGCAGAGACAGTCGGCAACTGTTCAGCAACAGGTTATTTTTTGAACGGAGCTTTTCCGCATCCTCCAGTATCTGCATCAGGCTGGATTTCGCAAGATCAATAATATCGGCAAACCGTGGAGATGTTTTGGTAGCCCAGTGTTTGGCATCTTCCAGGCATTTCTCTACAGTGGCATTGCGGATGTCATTACTTAGAATGCCATTGTTCAGCTTACGGAAATAGCTGCCGATTCCTCGTGAACCGTTTTTTAGTTCATCTGCGGTAAGGGCGTGTCCTTCCAGTTCTCCTTCAAACTGGTCATAGAATCCTTTCATTTGCTCCAGGTTTCTGTTTCCAATGCTTTCAGCTGTTTTGCGGTATTCTTTGATGGTATCCGGATTGCGGAGGCGCTGGCGGGAGACCTTCACCTTTTCTATATATCCTTCGTCGAAGATGTTGCGCCCGAAATTTTTTGACTTCATCCGATACATTCCAACGCTTGTCATCGGCAATCCGTTCGTTGATATAGTCCAGCAGCCACGCGAGGACAGGAGAGGTGGGACCGAGTTTCTCAATCATGCTGTCTACCGCATCGCTGAGTACTTCGGTATTGTTCAGCTCGATATTCAGATTCGGGCTGAGTTCCAGTTCCCGCGCCAGGTTACGCATGACGGATTGGAAGAACGAGTCGATGGTTTCCACCCGGAAACGGCTGTAATCGTGCAACATATAGCCGAGAGCGACTCCCGCGGCTTCCCGTATTTCCTGTTCTGTCTTCTTTGTTTCTTCTTTGATGCGGTTCAGGTAGGCCTCAGGAATCTTTGTCGCCGATCTGAATGCCGTATAGCTGACTGAGAATACGTTCTTTCATTTCTGCTGTTGCCTTATTGGTAAAGGTAACAGCGAGAATCTGCCGGTAGGCACGTGGATTCAGTATCAGCAACTTTATGTATTCCACTGCAAGGGTAAAGGTTTTGCCTGAACCTGCCGAGGCTTTATAGACTAGGAGTTCACTCATGCTTTTTGATATGAATTGTTTCATGATTGTTTGAATATGTCAAGCCCGAAATAAAGAATAAATAAAGGCAAATAGTCTTTTAGGGCAATGCGTAATAGCTTTTAAAGCCTGTCCGATACGATAGTTAACGGTTTGGGGAGAGACGTTCAGCTTTTCTGCAATTTCTTTATGGGTCATCCGGTGATTACGATTCATTTCGTATGCTTCCCGATAATCTTTGGGAAGCTGTTTCAGAGCATTCTCATAAAAAAGGCGGAACAACTCATTTTCCAGATAAAAAGTCAGGATTGTCGAATTCTTTCTCGAATTTTCTGTAATCTCCTGATGTACTTTTCGTCTGATCTCGAAATGGGAAATACGGTTCAGAGCTTTGTTTTTGACAATAGTAAAGAGAAGCGTTTTCAATGTAAGCTCTTCCATAAGACTACAGCGGTTTTCCCATAACCACATCATCGTGTCCTGTACAATCTCCTCAATCTCCTCCTGCTCGCTGACATATTGCGAACAAAAGGCGCACAATCTACGGAAATAATACCTGTAGACAGCGTCGAATACATATTCTTCGCCTGCTTTCAAGGCATTGATGATAGATTTATTATTGTTAATATCTAGGTATATAGGAGGTTGTTGCATTCTTCATTATTTTTTATGCAGAGCAAAAATAATGAAAGCAATGAAAGAAACGAAATAAAACGGGAGAAATTATTTTTTTCTTTTTTAGTTTAGTATATTTGCGCTGCCAACTGTATTAATAACAGAGGTATTATATTTTTTTATAGTAAAAGGATGATTGAACATGGATGAATCTATCTTGATGAACTACCTGAGGGGAGGATGCAATGACGAAGAATGTCAGCAGGTAGAACTATGGTGTGAAGAAGCACCGGAAAACCGACAAATACTAGAGCAGCTATATTATACCCTTTTTGTAGGCGACCGTATGGCAGTGATGGATGCTGTAGACACAGAAGCGTCACTGACGAAGTTTAAGTCGCTCGTACGTGAAAAGGAGAAAAAAGCCAAGCGAAGAAGTATATCGGTTCGATGGGGACGTTATGCGTCCGCGACAGCCGCTTTTTCTGGCAGGTCTTGTTTTCGCAGGCGGAATTGCGTGGGATTGCTTTCCAATAAACTTTCTGATTATACAGTGATGACTACCGGTGGACAGAGAGCGCAAACAGTGCTTCCGGACGGTAGTAAGGTTTGGCTGAATGCATCTACGAAGCTTATTTACCGTAACTCTTTCTGGAGTACGGATCGACAGATTGATTTGTCGGGCGAGGCTTACTTTGAAGTGGCTCGTGACAAGCATGCTCCATTCATTGTAAATACGAAGCATATTAAGACTTGTGTATTGGGTACAAAGTTTAATGTACGGGCACGTGAAGAAGAGGACAGGGTAGTGACCACTCTGTTGCAAGGTTCTGTACGAATGGAATCTCCACGAACCGTCAATAATGGCTATCTGCTGAAACCGGGACAAACGTTGAACATTAATACAACGACCTATCAGGCTGAATTAATAGAATATGCCGAGCCGACCGAAGTTCTTCTGTGGATTAACGGAAAATTGAAATTTAAGCAACATTCATTGCTGGAGATTACAAATATTATGGAGAAACTGTATGACTTGAAGTTTGTGTATGATGACGAAAGTCTGAAGACCGAACGGTTCACCGGTGAATTCTCTACTGATAATCTTCCGGACGAAATATTGAATGTATTGATGCATACAAATCACTTCAGCTATAAGAAGGAAGGACGGATTATTCGATTGTCTAAAAAATAAAGAGGATAAAGAGAATGTTAAAAAAAGGTATGTCGCCCAGCGACATACCTTTTTAAGTTTTATTCCAGCCCTATTTTCATCTACGAATATAAATGCCGGTCTTCCTTTACCCCAATGCCATGCCGGTATGTTATATTCCGGACGGGCTGCTATTTTTACATAACGTGCCTGCACTGTATCGAAAGAAAGTTCATGGGTATAGATGCCATTCTTATCTTCCTTACTGACGGCGGGGTAAACTTCGGATTTTACTTCTTTATACTCTTTCCCATCGTTTGATACGGCTACGGAAAGTTCGCGTAAATCAAGAATTTCTTCTCCTATTTCTACGTAGGTGCGTACCCATGTTTTTGCTTATCGGAGTCTCCTGTTGCAGGTCAATCACTGCTTCAAGGTCGTTCTGATAGAAGGCAATCCATCGTCCGGTACGGTAATTTCTGCTTCCTGCCAGTCCGTCAATGAGTGTATTCTTTCCTTCGCATTTATACTTTTCATTAATGGGCTGCTGCATGGTGATCGGCTGCATGGTGGCTTTGTTGAATTTGATATCCCTCTTTCAACACTGCACTACTGCCGTTGGGACGGATAGTGATTGCTTTCAGTGTGCAGCTTTGGCCGATTTTCAGTGTGTCCGTGTATATATTGGAACTGGCTGTAGGTTCACTGCCATCAAGTGTATAGTAGACCGGAGTATTATCAATAGTAGATAAAACAACATTCAATACGTTGGCTTCGGTATCAGGTATATATTGGGACTTTACCTGGAAGATATGTTTGGCATAGTTATATTGATTGATGTCATAGACAGCGATCAGTCCGGGCAATCGTTTCAGGAAATCCGCATATTCTTTTTTCTTCGGCATAGTCCACTGTATTTCTGATAATGCGGCCCATACGGGGTAGTTCCATATATTCTACCTGACTATAAGTAGGGGTATATTCCGTCCATAAGTTGGCTTGTACGCCCACGATATGCTTAGCTTCTTCAGGAGTGAGTATCTGAGGAACCGGTTCGTAGCTATATACCTTTTCTAAAGGTACATACCCTCCGATAGCAGGCGGTTCATTGTCTGTATCCATGGTCTGATAGTAATCGAAGTACAGGAATGAACTGGGTGTCATGATTGCGTCATGTTTATGCTTCACTGCTTCAATTCCTCCTTCTATACCTCTCCATGACATCTCAGTGGCATTAGGTGCCAGTCCTCCTTCCAGTATTTCTTCCCAACCAATGATCTGACGTCCCTTGCCGTTAAGAAACTGTTCAGCATAATTAATGATATAACTCTGAAGCCTTTGTTCGGCTGTGTGACCTTTATCGGCTTTTAGTCCCAGTTCCTTGATACGTGCCTGACATTTCGGGCATTTCTCCCAACGTACCTTCGGGCATTCATCACCGCCGACATGAATATATTCGGATGGGAAAATATCTATAATTTCATTCAGGACATCTTCTATAAATGTCAGTGTCTTGTCATTTCCTGCACAGAGCACATCTTCTGATACTCCCCCACATTTTCCATACTTCATAGGGGCCGCCTGTGCAACCCATTCGGGGTAAGCAGCAAGCGCAGCCTGCATATGTCCCGGAAGGTCAATTTCCGGTATTATTGTGATATGGCGTTCCTGTGCATATTTTACAATCTCCCTAGCTTCATCCTGTGTGTAAAAACCGCTATAGGGAATGCCGTCATATTCTCCAGAATTATGTCCGATGACTGTCTCCGAGCGTTTGGAACCGATAGTGGTCAACTCCGGACGTTTTTGATTTCAATTCTCCATCCCTGATCATCGGTCAGATGCCAGTGAAGACGGTTGATATTGTGTAAAGCCATCATATCAATAAAGCGTTTGACAGAGTCGGCCGGGAAGAAATGGCGTGAAACATCTAAATGTACTCCGCGATAGGAGAAACGTGGATAGTCGTTAATTTCGGCAGCAGGAAGGTTTATGTCTCCTTTGTTTGTAATTGGGAGTGACTTCCGTAAAGTCTGTATGCCATAAAAAGTTCCTGCTTCTGAAGTACCTGTGATGGTTACGTTGTCTTGGGTTACTTTTTAGTTGATATGCTTCGGCATTGTCTGCATTCAGACCTGTTGCTAAGATTATTGCGTTTGAAGTGACTGGCTCGTCAATGACTTTCAGCTTTTTGCCGGACATCTGATGAATGTATTTCGCCAACAGATTTGCATTTTGCTGCATTTCTTTGTTATCTTTCGGATAGACGATGGAAGTACGGTCATTTAGTACAAAGCTTCCGGTCGTAATTTTGATTTCCTGAGGCAGAGGAATAACTTCGTAGTTTGCCTGCTGAATAACTCCTGAAGAACAGGAAAATAGTCCACTGCATAAAAGAATGACTCCTAATAGATGATGTTTTTTCATTTTATCTAATTTATGTTTGCTAAAGGTGGATTGTAGCTCTATATAAAAAACAAGAGCAAACTTATACATTTTTCTTGTAAGTCTGCTCTTGTCCGATATTTAATTGATGGAAAACTTATTCCATACGCTTATTACCATGCATAAATATAGAACCTTGTGATATCTACGCGGCTGGGAACAGTAATCATCTGATACTTCAGGTAACGTGTCTTAACCCGCTCGTCGAATGTGATAGTCTGAGTTCTTCCTTTAGTATCCCATTGTCCGATGGATACCCAGTCATCTCCATTCTCCGAAGAGAATATTTCCACTTTTGAAGGAGCATATCCGGCTCCCCAATGGGTTGTTTGAACGCCTGTGACGTTTTTAACTTCTTTGAAGTCAACTGTCAACCAGAAAGGTACTCCATTTGTAGCAACGTCATTCGTTCCTGTTCCTGCGACAGAGTTTGATGCCGAATTTTCTACTCCGGTCATAAAGGTGAATATCCAGTCTTTGACGTTGGTCAGTAGCACACTTTCCTTTTTCTTTTCTGCGGTTTTAGAGATTTTCAGAACTATTTCCTGATAGTATGCTGCATTAGTAACTTCCGCCGATGTTGATTCGATATCTGCGATTTTTTATTTTCAGAGTATACTCAAGCGCTTCTTTGGTATTTTCTAGATACTTCCAGTCTGTGATGCTCAAAGTAATCGGTTCTGAAGCTGTAGAACCAGCTTTTATCAACAGATTTTTGGCAGACAGATTGATTTTTGTTTGCATCTATACCATCACAGGTGACACTATAGTGTACATTTATATCCTGGGTAACAGCTTTTTGTGTTGTAGCCATAAACTGAAACTCAACACTGCCTTCAATACCTTCTTCTTCCACATGCTTTAGTGTAAACGAAGGAGTCGGTCTCAAATAATCTGCCGGCAATAAAGAAACATAGCTCATATCCCATTCGTTGACCGAATCATCATCGCTGCAAGATGAGAAGAAAGGGATCATTGCACTCATGAGTGTAATGATTATTGATTGAAATACTTTATTCATAGTAACTATATTAAAATTGTACCATCATTTATTTCCATGGAGTAGCTTCATCTGTAGACAGAATCTTATCTATCCACACAGGAGTGACTGTTGTGGTAATAGTATGCCCTTTACCGGTAGCATCTTCAAATACATTACCTTTTACCTTCATTGAATCTCCAATAAGCTTCTAATCCCGGAGATTTTGGACTTGTGATAGTCATGTTGTTCTGAATCTGAATTTCCGACCGGCATACAGACCAGATACGGGCTTCACTTACCAAGATTTTACATCCGCTCCACCAGCTACCGCCACTGAACCAACTCATATTACCAAATATACAAGGTCCGCCGGCAACGTCTTTTTGAACCTCCGTCTTTACCGTTAATATAGATACGATATTTAGAACCGTTGTATGTCACAGCAAGATGTTGCCACTTATTAGGTTCGAAAGAGTAGGTCGGATTCAGATAGGTTTCATGAGTCTGAATCTGAACTAATGAGTGAGCTTTGTGGTCACTATTGTCGCTTTGCGGATCTTCGAAACGCAATAACAAGCTCTTGCCGTCGCTGCCGGATGTGCTGAATACTGCACGGTTACGATTGGCAGTATTGTTTTACCTGGAAACGAACTTCGACAGTAAACTCGTTGTAGGTTTCAGGAGCTTCAGAGAATTTCTTGGCTACGAGTTCTGTACTTCCGACAAATTGCGGGGCGGAAAATTCCATGATACTATTGGCAAGAATCACCAAGCTGCCGGTAACAGGCATTACATCAATACTACCTTGTTTGGCTACCAGGCGTACGGGTAAAGCATATGATTCACCGGATGCATTCATTTCCTCGGAGAATGCTTTGATATGTATGGAAATAGATCTGCATTATAAGCACCTGCCTTAATCGTAATATTGTCCGGAAGGGTGTAATGGGTTTCCGGCAATGCGATGTAGTTTGTACCATTAGCCTTGTTGTATGCGTCAAGAGCAGCCTGATCTATTGCCAGACTATAGCTGTTGTCTTTCTGTTGTGTATTGCTGATATGCGCGTTCAGTGTGACATTGGTTTCACCGCTGCCCATAACAGTCACTTTGGTGCTTGTTGCAGTTAAAGCTTCTTCGAAGAAGACGTGCGTGTCCAATGTACTATAATTCGCATCGTCACAGCCGATCCATGTACCGCCTGCGATAAGCGATATCAACAAGAAGTTTCTTATGTTTTTAATCTGTTTCATAGTGAATTAATATTTAATTAACGGTTTGGTAGAAGGATTCATAATCTGGATAGCTTTGCGTAGATTCTTGTATTCCGGATTTGTCGGATACTCTGCTTCCATATGATAGCTTCCTACTCCGCCTTTACGGAAACCATTTTTCGGTTGCCAGCGTGCCATTCCTTCCAAAGATTTCATGCTGTTGCCATAACGGTCGGTATAAGGATATCCGCCATCCATAGCAGCATCTACAGCCTCAAAGTTTTCGGTCATGATGGTCATCTTTGTGATTTGCTCTTCGGACATTACGCTACCGTAAGTCTGAACGAGTCCCGGACCTGCTACACCACCGTCTATCAGACGTTTGTCCAGATTGTTGTCATTACCGGGTTTATAGGCCTGAATGATAAAGTAATCAAAGTAAGGGCCTACATCGGGTCTGTTCTTTATACTTTGCGGTTCGCCGTCAATGATCAATAACTTGCCGGTTCCCGATTTAGGACCGAAGTGTTTGCCAAGTTCGTCTACGAATATGAACATTCTGTCATCGTCGTCCACAATGTTACCTTTATTACCATAGTTTGGTTCGTAGTCGATATCGAATCCGTCATAGCCGTATTTGTTGATCGTATCAGCGATAGCATTTGCATATTTGCGGATAGATGCTTCGACGGCTTCTTTATCAGACTCGTCCGAAGGCCAGCCCCAGAAATCATTAACAGCTTCCTGTTGGCTTGCGAATCCCATTGACTCCCAATTGTCATATATATGTTGTGGAGTGATCTGTGTACCTACCGAAGTGATGATAAAAGCACATGGTGAAGCGAGTTCCTTTTACTTCTTGACAGAACTTGAGATCCTTCTTTTGCGCTTCTGTAATATTCGACCAATTCCCCAGATGGAAACGACATCCACGCTATCCGGGATTCCTGCCATGCTGTTTACTAATGAAGCGCCTTCGCCTGTCCAGTTGCCGAACCATCCGAAAGCTTTGGGATGATCAGACTTTATATGCGCGCAGGGCTGCATAGTATTCTTCTGAAGGACCTTCGAAGTAATCTTTTTGCTTCTGATTCTGTCCAGTCATTACAGCTCACCCATATTGGGGTGCTCAACGCTAACAATAAAAAATATAGTAAATAATTCTTTTTCATATTAATTCTAGTTAGGAGGTTATATTAATTAGTTTTTCCCCACGACAAATCTGTGGCTTCATTATCCGGACCACCATTTTTCAGATACGAAACACCTTGCTGATAATTGGAATGGTTGTTCTGTACTTCCGTGTATAGGGAATCTCAGACGACGCATACCACGCTTGCTGTCTACCCCTGATGGAGACAGATTGTCGATGCAAAGGATAGAGTTCCGGATAACCGGTACGGCGATATTCAGCCCATGCTTCCAGTCCCAACGGATAGTTGGCTATCCATTTCTGAGTAATGATACGCTGAAGATTTTCTTCTTCATTGTTGTCATTCCATGCAACGGCAACGGTGTTGAGATGGTATATGCATGCCTCTGGGATCATTATTATGTGATACTGTCGGTTTTTCGGTATTTGTCAGATAATTGTCAGGCATTGTTGTGCCGTACTGTTCCATGGAGAGTTTGATTCCTTCTTCATAGTACTCTTTAGCCGATTTATTGCCGACAGACCAGTTCTTCAGTTTGCCTTCCGCACGGATCTGGCCGCCCGCAAGCGGCCGCAGCGGCTGGGTGGACTTGCGCGGGACCGTTGGAGCTTCGTCATCGAGGACAGCGAGGGGCACGGTCATCCAGTTCGTGGACGGCTTCCGGGCCTGGCGCGAAGACCCATGTGGGCGCGGTCTACCTGCACCGGGGCGCAGCTATCTCATCGGGGAGATGGACCCGGCAGCGGGCGGGTGCGGGCCATCGAGCCAAAAGTGACTGGTTCACGCGGGTGCGCGGCCACAAGAGCACGGACATCGAAGAGCTGGAGCGTCCCCTGGGCGCGGCATTATTACCGGGGGCGGCTGCGCATCATCGACACCATCACCGGCTACGAAGCGCAGCACGCGCGACAACCGCCTGCCCGACCATCGTGCCGCTGGAAGCACCGCCGCAATCTTGAGACCGAGGGCCTGGTGCGTCATCCCCGGAAACTGCCGCCAGCGTCTGGAAGAGGATTTCGTGCACTTCATGGGCTCCATCCATGCCTGCGAGCATACGGCCATCGGCATGCTGCCCCTGCTGGTCATGGCCGGCCGCAACGATTTCGGCGGCATCTCCATCCCGCTCATCCCAGACCGGCCTGGCCTGCGTCTTCATCTATGACGGCCTGCCCGGCGGCGCAGGCCTGACGCGTCAGGCCTTCGGCGCTGCCCGCGAGCTGCTGGAGGTCTGTGCGGCGCTCATCGAGGCCTGCCCCTGCGAGACGGCTGTCGCTTCCTGCGTGCATTCGCCCAAGGTACGGCTCAGGCAACCGGCCCATCAGCAAGGCCAGGGCCCCTGCGCCTGATCCGCAACCTGCTGGCGCCCGGTGCGAGATGCCGAGGCAGGCCTGTGCGCCGACCTGCGCATCAGCCCGCCGCCGGAACTGCTGCCGCCCCGGCCTGTGGACGAGCCCGCGGCTTGGTGCCGCCGCCGTGCCGAACATGGCGGCCATCATGGCCTGGGCGGACAGGCCCCGCCACGGCCCGGCAGGCTGCCCAGC
>VOFD01002688.1_pt1 | contig 14839 bp, 22 predicted proteins | sample 5384101 | NCBI WGS metagenome assembly VOFD01 (sample SAMN12384723, study PRJNA508395) | human gut metagenome | isolation source: healthy gut C | host: Homo sapiens
CTCCATATCGATAACGAAACCTTTGAGGAGCGTTTTTGTGTCAGTGCCGGAGCAGGGCGGCGGAAAACTGATTCCAGAGGGCATGGCCAATCCCGGAACAGTCTATACCATCTCCCGAGCCAAGTCCGGCATGGTAGGCGTGTATCGCCTGGAGACTCAGATGCTGCCCGGTAACGGAAAATTTGAGCGCACCGGTCTGGGCAGTGACAGAGAAGCCAAGGAGGCCACAAAATACTGCCTTTAACTACCTTAAAGCCAACGGCGGTGGGATCTCCTGTTCCATCAGCACAACGCAGAAGGACTACATCATCAACTATCAGGATCTCAATGGCATTGGGATGACGAAATCTGGTTTTTGCCCATTTGCATTGCCATCGCATCCGCTGCTCTCAATAAGCCCACGCTCAGCAGCCTTGTGGTTTTGGGAGAGATTAGCATCAGTGGTGCTATTACAAAGTGGATGAGCTGGCCAATGTTCTCCAGGTTTGTCTGGACAGCGGGCCAAAAAATCCTGCTTCCCATTACTTCAGCTGCGGATCTTGGAACTGTGCCTCCTGATTTGATGGGAGCCTTCAGCATTATCTTTACACCTCTGCGCAGGAAGCTGTATTCAAGGCGCTGGTGTAGAATAACGACTCAAATTTGATTTGTTGTATGGGAGGTACCCATGTCTACAATCCGATGTCCGCACTGCGGCAGTCCTGTTATGGTACGAGGCAACCGCTGGGAGTGCGGCTGGTGTGGTGATTTTGGGAACATATCATCACTAAACCGGTCGGAGCGCATCAAGTTTTTCCCTGGCCAGAGACGGCACTGGAGGACCTGGAGCGCGGCGTTCTCTCCATTCTGGAGGGAATACAAGCGCACTTCGGCAGCGGAGAAAAAGAACGGCTCTTTCTAGCCTGCAAGCTGGCCATTTACGGATGTCCCACGCCTTGATTCCGGCCAACAATCAGACACAACATAACTTCCAACTTTTGCAGGCATTTTTTCAGCGCTATTCCTTCTGCACAGCAGGTGAGGTGCTGGGTACGGCCGCAGCGGAAAACCAGCCTTTGAGGATCAGTTTCTGCTTACAAAAGGAGCAACTCGGTTCCTTTGGGAATCTTTGCTGCCTGATTTGCCCCAGTATGAAGCATACAAAAGCCTGGCCCAACTGGCTCTATCAAACGGTGGATGGCCTGAGCGATGTGGAAAGTTTTTTCTCCGGCGAGGACAGCTCTCTACTTTGTTTGATGCGCTTCAGGAAGCACTGGATGCCCACTGGAGCGCCTATCCTGCTCCATCCGGATCTTGCCACCCTGGGAGGCTGCCGTTCGCAACTGGGACTTCTCAGAGAATGAGTGGGCCTGCCGGGATTTGCTCATCGCCGCCTTTCCCGATGCAGTCCGCTCCTGGAGTGTGGAGGAGCTTTTGGAGATGGACACCATGGAGCTTCTGGGAAAAGTCGGTGAGTGGAAACCGGAAGTAGGCATCCAGATGATGAAATTGCTGCTGGATACTGCCGAGTGCCATCTCCAGGAGCCAGAAGTCGCCGAACAGCTGTTGGGTAATGATCTGTACGAACTCTGTCAGAATCAAACCGTCCAGCCCAAACTTTTGGCTCAACTGAAAGAGGATGCTCGTCTGGTTCGGCAGTTGTTCCAAAGCGCCTATGTAGGCGACCTGCAAGAGGAGTTACTGGAGGCATGTGACTGGTTTGGAGAATCGATGCTGAAAGAGCATCTTCAATCTCTTTTGGCACAAAACCCTCATTTCAAAGGAATTTGAATAGATAGAATGGCTCGGCCTGTGATCGACACTGGCCGAGCCTATTTTTTCCTGAAAATTCCTTATTCTTTCTTAGCACAAGTGATGTATGACTTGTTGAACGATACATATCATCCAATGCTCTTGTTATCAGACTCCCGATGGTATAAAATGTTATCAGAATCAGCCATTTACATGTAGGGGGGATTTTTAAGTGGCAGCTATAAGATCGATTTTCGAGTATGTCAGTGACAAGTGTTATAATGGACTATACGATGCCGCAAAAAAGTACCTCGATAACCATTGGCACACAATGGGGCTTGAAACAAGACGTGTGGCTGAAATAAAAATGCTGAACTGATAGATGCAACTGTACAACGGGTTTATGTTACAGATCGACCTGGCAACAACTGTATTGCATTTGACATTGGCCTAGAGTTAGAGGTTTGCGTGTCGTCTGCTGATCACCACAATGACAGCGATGATACCTGCTATCCATGGCTTCGCTTTTCCTGCGAAGGGGACCTCTCAAAGGCTTAGATGACTGGGAAATCCGCGAAATTACGCCTTATGCTAAGCGCAATATACCAGACAATTCTATGTCTGACGCGCTGGTTCAGATATCCGCCCTGCACAATATGAAAAAAACGGCTACAGACTTTCTTGAGGAATATTATCCAGAAGCCTTACGAATTACAAAAGTTGGAGAACCTCCTATTTATGTCGACCCTTATGTTTTAGCCGATCGTCTGGGGCTTTTTCGGTTTTTGACGCATCGTATCAATAAAGAAGGGTCCATTTTTGGACAGCTCTTCTTTTTGGAAGCAGATGCGGAAATGTACGATATCGAACATGACAAGTACGTAGTTATCCATGTTCCAGCAAAACCATAGTTGTTGATCCCCGGATGTACCTGTTCCGTAATCTCGGATCTGTCAACAATACCATTATCCACGAATGTGTCCATTGGATCAAGCACCAAGGTGTTCATGCTGGAAAAGCTGTATAATGAAAAAATACATGGAATTACCTGTGAGGTTGTCGGAGGGCAAGAGCAAATATGTCCAAGCAGGCAACAGAGAAAATGGAACAGCAAGCTAACCGACTAGCTCCTCGAATCAAATGCCTGCAGCCTTTTTAAGGCAAAAGCTTCTGACTATATTGCCAAATTTATGCGCGAGATCGGTGCACACCACGAAATTGAAGTTATGGAGGCGGTAATTCAGCAACTTTCGGTAGAGTTTGTAGTCTCTAAGCAGGCTGCTAAAATTCGCTTGGTAGAGCTGGGTTTTGAATCGGCTGTTGGTACATTTAATTTTATCGATGGCCATTATGTCCCACCGCACAGTTACAGCAAGGGAGCCATTTCCAGAAACCAAACATTTACCATAAGCGGTCAGGATGCAGCAATACAGCGGCTCGTTAACCCTGCTCTCCATTCTCTGACGCAGGATGGAGATTACCTTTCTTGAAAACCACTATGTTTCAAGGCCCTGATGTATATTAAGAAGGATGCGAAGGTCACCTCCATCTGACAGAATATGCCCGTTCTCATATGGACGAGTGCTGTTTGGTCTTTGATATGAGATTCAGGGGATGTTAGCAAGGAATACCATACGGTTTGTTATCTTAATCGTGAAGAAGGGGCCTATACTTTAACATTACATATAATGAATTTCGCGCCAAACCAAGGAGCAACAAAAAGCTTACCGTCAAAAGGAAAAACAGGAAGAAATAGAAATTCGTATGAAAATGACAGATGACCCTTCTCAATGCATGAAACTTCTTCTTAACTGGAAAGGAATGAGCAATCTTGACTTTGCTATTAATAGAGATGAACGCACCATTAGACGAGATCGTCAATGGAGTATAGTTCAAGCTTAGAGACTGCTGTCCCGGGGAACGCATCTCCAAATGACAATTTAAAGCCAAACTGGATACCTAAAGTAAATCCACTCATCTCTGGTACCAGGGTCCTAAATGCGAACCCAGGCTTATCTTGCAGAGTTTGATATTGAACTAAAATAAAATTTTGGACACCCTGTGCGACGGACACGCCATCCCCAGCGAGTCCAAACCTTCACCGTCTTACGAGAAAACTATATCAAAACTATTTGTGACCATAGCGATGGGCTGTTGCGACCAGATGATTTTAAAGAAAACTGAAAACCCCAAAAGTTCATATTGCATACGGCCAGAATGTCAGGGACTACTAATTGTCTTGATCAATTCTTGAATATTTTGACGGACGCAAGAATGATCGTAGATTAAAGACCCGTTCTGACCTTAATAATCAATTAGCAAAAATGTACGAGAGTATCTTACAGACAGCGTTAAGCAGCTCGTCTTAAATAACCCAAGCTATGTCAATGCAGAATTAGAGGCTCAATTGTCCCGGCAAATCAACCAGCAACTCATCATCCTTTTTACGTACGATGAGTACCATGTTTCACCAGTAATTCGATATAAATTGATGATGGAATTTATAAAACAGCTTGTGAGCTTAAACGACTGGATGTCCAGACAAGATTCGATTCGGAAGGAAATTGCTGCCCGTATGGTTTTATGCGCATGAGCTGGGATTATAAATACATGATGCGCTGTATCAGAAAGGGCTGTTTTCTAAATCGCTGGATGAATTACATTAACCATTTCTGGCGTTTCGTATGCATGACAAAGAATTCATTTATATCCAAAGATGATAATGAGGAAGGCCGACTGGTACTTTCGGGACCGGCCTAAACTATCCCCCAAGCAGACGGCCCTGCTCAAGCGACTAGCAGTTGGACTGCATGGCGAGGACCTGGATGAAATGAACCATATCCTGGCCCGTTTCGCTTCCTGAAGGAGCGCCCGCCGCTCCACGACACCTTGAAAAGTTCATACCAGCAGTACGGATTACCGCCGAAACAGTTGAGCGTCATGCAGCGCGCGCCATGACGCCCAGGGCCTCTGCCCTGGGCTGAGCGAGAACGCCACCTGCATGGGGCGCTATGGCACGCGCTTTTGCAATGACGCTGTTTGGGTACATAATGAGACACCTCGCTTGGCCTGCGCGTAAGACAGGCGGCGCTGCCCTGGAGTTGAAAGCAGTAGAGACTCCAGGTAAAGCCCGTGCGGCTTCTTGCCGAAAGCCGGTCCGTACTGTTCCCCATCGTCGGGGGGCGAGCTGCAAATACGACGAGGAGAAAAAGAAAAACAACTCACTTATTCAAATAGGAGATTTTACAGATGATCAGTTATCATAACAGGCAGATCGCACATCAGGAGATCGACCATATCTTTCAGGACCTCTTCCCAAGCCATGGCATGACGGCCCGGCCCAGCCAGATCGAGTTGAGCCACAAGATGCTGGATGCCATGATTCACAGCAAAATCGCTTTAAGTGACGCGGGAACGGGAATCGGCAAGACCTATGCCTATCTGGTGGCTGGTGTTTCTTTTTTTCTCGTGCGTTGAGCCGGGAGAACATCCCTTTCCAGCCCATCCTCATCTCCACCTCCAGCATCGCCCTGCAAACGGCGGTATGGGCGGAATACATCCCGTTTCTCTCCTCTGTTTTTATCGAGGACAAACTGATCCAGGCCCCATCCGGGCGGTCATCCGCAAAGGAAAAAGCCACTACGTCTGTGATGAACGCCTGATGCGCCGCCTGCGGCAAGTGGACCTGGAGCGAAAAAAATCCGCTGGCTGCCCAGGCTCTCCCTCTCCCTGCGGGATCATTTGGACACAGACCAAGCCCCCCATCTCAGTCAGTATGACCGAAATCGGGTGTGTGTGCCCCAGATATGCGATTGCCGCAGGGACAGCTGCCGGTACCTCTGTTACATGAAAGCCTGCAACTCTGGCTGCTATCTGTTTCAGATCTGTAACCACAATCTTCTGCTGGCAGATGCCATCCATCGGGGCAGCGGTCACCGGCCTATCCTGCCGGACTTCGGCGCTTTGATCATCGATGAGGCACACAAGCTGCCCGAGACTGCCCGGCAGATGTTTGGGATTACTCTTGCAGCCAAGGACATCCGCACGCTAATCCGCACCCTGCGGGCGGAACGGTATCTGCTGGCATCGGAATCCCTGGCTGACATGGCGGCGGCGCTTCTGAAACTTATGTCACTGCCTCCTGATGGTGATCGCCCTTTTTCGGACTATGTCCGACACATGATCGGACCGGCCCGAACCCTGGCTGCCATCCAGAGACAGCTTAGCGGGGTACTGGACCCAACCGTCAAAAAGGAATTGGATCGGATATCCTCCGCAGTCCATCTGTTTTTGGAGGAACGCTCTGACCTGGTATTCTACACTGCGGCGGATGACGATGGCGGCACATTGCTGTGCGCCTCCATCTCCGACCTGACCGCCCAGCTCCAAGCAACACTCTGGTCACAACCTCAGCCCGTCCTCCTTACTTCCGGGACTTTGGCCATAGGTAAAGACTTTTGTCGTTTCAAAGAGGAGGCTGGCCTCACCGATAACTCTCGGGTGGAGGAATCTGTTTCGCCCTCTCCCTTTGATTACCGGAAAAACTGCCTGCTGTATTTTCCTGCTATGCCGCCCAGGCAGCGCGAAGTAGACTACTTTGCCAAGCTGGCCGAGGAGATCCGCACATTACTGATCGCGGTTCACGGCCATGCGTTGGTACTGTTTACTTCTTATGCAGGCATGTCCGCTGTGAAGGATCGTTTGAAGCAACAGCCCCTTCCGTTTCCACTGTTTACCATGGGACGGAATGCCCCGCACACTATGGCCCAGTTCAAGGCGGCACCCGGAAGTGTCCTGTTTGCCACCGGCGCCGCCTGGGAGGGCTTTGACTTTCCCGGAGACTGTGTCTCTTTGCTGGTCATCCCCCGACTACCGTTCCAATATCCGGACGCCTTGCAAGAAAAAAAAGAGAGAGGCATATCCTGATCTCCGCACGTTCATCCGGGCCGTGGCTGTGCCGGAGATGCAGATTAGACTCAAGCAAGGGTTCGGACGAGCCATCCGTTTGGAGACTGACACCTGTGCCATCGCCATTTTGGATGAACGAGCCGCCAAGGGCAGCCGTTACTTCCAGGATGTTCGATCCGCGCTACCCGAAATGCCTATCACTAGCAGCATCTATGCGGTAGAACGGTTTATCCAGCGAGTCAAGGATGAGAGCTACTTTGAGGAGGCTGCGTGATGGAGATTCGAAACGAACTGCGCTACCTGTTATCGGTGGGCCTGTGGGAACAGATGGCCGCGGATGGCCTGCTTACCAAAGAAGAACTGGCCAGGGCCAAACGACTATCCGTGGAGCGATACCGGCCCGAAACTGTTTGGGAATAGTGCTGGCTATTCCCGCAGGGGTGTGGTATGGTTTCGTTGCCAAAAAAGATGGAAGGAGGCGAATGAGAAATGGCTGAAGTACAAGTAATTCCACCCAAGGCAGCGAGACCAGACACCCTGCGGGTAGCAGCCTACTGCCGTGTCAGTTCTGACTCGGCAGACCAGCTCCACTCCTACGCTGCCCAGATCCGGGCCTATACGCAGGCGATCAACGCCCACGATGGTTGGGATTTGGTGGACATCTACGCAGATGAGGGCCTGACCGGCATGCGGATGGATAAGCGTGAGGTCTTCAAACGCCTGATGGCAGACTGCCGGAAGGGCAAAATCGATAAGATCGTGGTCAAGTCCATCTCCCGATTTGCCCGCAACACCCGTGACTGCCTCGCCTCCCTGCGGGAATTGTCCGGGCTGGGTGTAACCGTGAAGTTTGAAAAAGAGAATATCGACACTGGAACGCTCACCACCGAACTGATGGTGAGCGTTTCCGCTTCTCTAGCTCAGGAGGAATCCATCTCCATCTCCAAAAACCAACGTATGAGCTATCAGCGCCGCATGGAGCGCGGGGAGTTTATTACCTGCTCCGCACCATTTGGATACCAAATCGTTGATGGTAAGAATCTCGCAATCGTAGAGGACCAGGCAAAGATCGTAAAGTGGATCTTTGCAGCCTATCTAAAAGGATATAGCTCCGAGTGGATCGCCCAGGAGTTAAGTAAGAATGGGCCTGCCCCCCCTTCATGGTGGACAAAAATGGCATCAGCAGACCATTCGAAAGATCTTAACAAATGAGAAATACATTGGGGATGCCCTCTGTCAGAAAACCTACACAACCAACACATTTCCATATCGCAGGAAAAATAACCATGGCGAAGCGGATCAATATTATGTAGAACATACCCACCCTGCCATTATCGGCTATGAGGACTTTCAAAAAGTTCAGGAACTGCTGAAGCGGCGGGCAGAGCGACAGTCGATTCCACATGATCACACTCCGCTTGCTCGGAAGATCATCTGTGGACAGTGTGGGACGCTATACCTGCGGAGAATTTCGAAAGCTGGATATGTTACCTGGGTATGCCGCAGGCATGACAGAAAGGCTGCCGACTGTCCCAATAGAAGGATCAGGGATGGCAGCATCCATACAGCATTCCTTCGGATGTACCACAAGCTGAGAACCCATGACGGCATCGTGCTGGCACCTGTGTTGAGGCAAATGGAGGCCTTGTCAGATGTCCTACATCGCGGCAACCCGGCCATGCTGGCGGTCAACACAGCCATCGCCGCGGCATCCGAGCAGAGTTATCACCTCACCAAGCTGCACACGGCAGGTCTCCTGGACAAGGCTGCCTTATCTACAAAGCAAGCTGAACTCAACGCTAAGCTGACAGAACTGCGCCGGGAGAGGCGAAAACTGCTTTGCAATGAGGATATTGATGAACAGGTGGATGCACTTCGCCTAACGATCGATACCATCCGAAATGGTCCAGAGACTCTGTCCAGCTTTGACGAAATCCTGTTCACCAAGCTGGTGGAACGAATCGTTGTAGATACCCAGAGCACCATCCGCTTTCAACTATATGGCGGATTTGAATTCCAAGAGACGCTGGAGGCGTAGGCAATGGCAAATCGAAAGATATTGTATGGCTACCAGATCATACACGGCGATCTGGTCATCCAGGAGGAGGAACGACTCACTGTTCAAAATATATTTACCACCTATCTGGCCGGGTTATCCTATCAGGCACTAGCAGACCGGATGAATGCGGACAACATCCCTTTCTCTCAGGAATCTCCGCTGTGGAATAAGCACAAAATCAAGCGAATGCTGGAAAACTCTCGCTATGCCGGAGGAAATGGATATCCACCCATTATTGACCAAGATACCTTCCAGCAAGTGCAGGAAAAGATCTCTGAAAAGACAAGTGGGAAGTTTCCACGCCGGACGGAATCGGATGGCTTATGGCAAAAGCTGCGAAGCGGATGCTGTCAGACTCGCCTGCTCCGAACCGGAGGGCCAATCGGGCATACCGGAAACGTCCATCTGAAATGTTCTGCCTGCAGAAGCGTATTTGTTGTCGGGAAGGAGGAACTGCTTGCGCAGACGGCACGGCAGCTTGCGGCACATGAAACGCAATCCGTATGTAAGCCATACGCGCCATCTGCGGAGGCCGTTCGCCTGGCCAACGCTATTAACCGGGCGTTGGAACAGCCAGGAGACGGTAAGGAGGCTCTCTCCCACATCCTGCAAGGGGCAGCTGCCCGGTATGCCTGCTGCGATGATGGTGTGGATACGGCTGTAAGCCAAACGCAGCCCGACCAAATCGACTGGGAACACTTCGAACGTACGGTCTCCCATATCATAATCGGAACAGATAACGCAATCACCGTACACTTCTGATTAGAAACAGAAAGGACAGCAAAATGGAACAATCATCACTGGAACGCACCGTCCACCATATTCCGGCATCACGATCCAATGTAGGAAGCAACAAGACGAGGCTCCACGGCAGGCAGCGGGTGGCGGCTTACTGCCGGGTCAGCACCGACAGTGAGGAGCAGATCAACAGCTACACCGCCCAGAAAGCCTACTACACCCAGAAAATTGAGGAGTCCCCAGATTGGGAACTGGCCGGGATCTTCGCGGACAAGGGGATCACCGGGACCAGTATGAAGAAGCGAAAAGAATTCAACCGGATGATCACCGCCTGCAAGCGGGGCGGGATCGACCTCATCCTCACAAAGTCCTCTCTCCCGTTTCGCACGAAATACAGTAGACTGCCTGGAGACGGTACGGATGCTGAAAGCCAGGGGGATCGGGGTCATCTTCGAAAAGGAAAATATCAACACACTAACTGAATCCAGCGAGTTCCTCATCACTCTGTTCAGCGGATTTGCTCAGGCCGAGAGCGAATCACTCAGCTCCAATATCCAGCTGGGTATCCGGATGGCAATGAAAGAAGGAAAGGTCAACTTCCACTACAGATCCATGCTGGGCTACCAAAGAGGAGCGGACGGTAAGCCGGAGATCGTGCCGGAGGAAGCCGAGGTGGTACGGCAGATTTACCGCCGATACCTGTATGGATGCAGCGAGGGCCAGATCCAGAGAGAACTTACCCAAGCTGGAATCGCCACCGCAAAGGGTGTCAAGGCATGGTCCCATCAGATTGTGCATAACATCCTCACCAATGAAAAGTATGCAGGAGACGCCCTGCTGCAAAAGACATTCACCACAGACTGCATCAGCAAAAAGGTCAAGAAGAATACCGGCGAGTTGCCGCAGTATTACATCAAGGACAACCACCCTGCTATCATCCCGCGGGACATCTACCAGCGGGTACAGGAGGAGATGGCACGGCGGACCAGCAAGCGAAAGATTCTGCAGAAAAGCGGAAAAACAGAACAGGGCAAGTATTCCGCCAAGTATGCGCTCAGTGAGCGGCTGGTCTGTGGTGAGTGTGGTTCCCCCTATAAGCGGTGTACCTGGGCCAGGAACGGCGTCAAACGGATCGTCTGGCGGTGCGTCTCCCGGTTAGAATTCGGGAAAAAATACTGCCATAACTCACCTACCATGGCGGAGGACAAGCTGCACACCGCAATTCTCACGGTGCTTAACCAGGTAGTCGAAGCAGGCGATGGCCTGCAGGATGAACTTGCAGAGACGCTCCGAATGGTATGTGTCCCAGGAGGAGATGGCGACGACCTGTTGGACTTGGAACACGAACTGGAAGTACTGACCGCACGGCAGAATACACTGTTGGATCAGGCTTGGCCAATATGGAGGATCTAACACTAGCGGAGCAACTCAAGGCCCTGTTGGAAGAAAAGCAGAACCTGCAGACACGGATCGATGCAGCGAAGAAAGAAGCAGCCAACAGAATCAACGAGGGCTCACGTATGGCAGAGTTAACAGCTTACCTGGAGGAACACCTCAGTGGCTTCCAACAGTATGATGACGGGATTGTTCGGCAGCTGGTTGAGCGGATCACCGTAGTCGACGCGGAAACAATTCAAATCAAATTCCGATACAGTGATGTAGAGATCCAGCAGACCATGTGCTAAAATGGAAACAAGGAGCAACTACTTATGGAAATATTTTATAACAGGAGATACACATGGAGATTTCTGCCGGTTCCGGCCCGACATCTTCTACGAGCAGGAACACATGTCCAAGGAAGATTTGGTTCTGGTCTGTGGAGACTTTGGTGGAATCTGGTACGGTGATCCACGGATGATGCAGGACTGGACTGGCTGGAGTAGTCTGCCCTACACCACGGCCTTCGTGCTCGGGAACCATGAAAACTATGACGCCTACAAAGACTACCCCAAAGAGGAGTGGCATGGCGGACAGATCCAGAGGATACGTCCCTCCGTTCTGCATCTCATGCGAGGTCAGGTATATGAGCTCAATGGCAGGAAGTTTTTTACCACGGGCGGCGCTTCCTCCCATGATATCCAGGACGGCATTCCTGGAACCGGACGATCCTGACTTCGAGGAAAAGTTCCAGCAACTCGAACAGCGCGGTGCGCTGTTTCGTGTGAACCATCGTTCCTGGTGGGCCGAGGAACTGCCTAGCGAAGCGGAATATCTGGAAGCCAGAGCAAATCTGGCGCGTGTCCACTGGAATGTGGATTACATCATCAGCCACTGCTGCCCCTCCAGCATACAGGATGTGTTGGCGGGGCTCCATCATGGAGGGCTACCGGGTGACCGGACCGTGCTTACCGCCCCGGAGATGCAGGCCATCCTGGCGGGGCTCCGAAGTCTGGACAGCGTCAGCGGTACCCGCCGCTACGCCCAGCTGATGGAGAAGCTGTCCGCCGGGACGGGCGCGCTGGTGCCCGGCGGCGCCCACATGCTCATTGACCTCTCCTCTTGGTATAAAACCAGCCTGCCGCCGAAGATTGAACTGATTCAAGGTGCCATCGAGCAGTACCGTGCCATCCGCTTCGCCTATTTCTCTCCCAAAGAGGAATCGGTGCGAATCGTCGAGCCCTGCTACCTGGTGTTCCACTGGTCTGCTTGGTATCTGTGGGGCTGGTGCCGGAGCCGAAGGATTTCCGCCTGTTCAAACTCAACCGCATGACGGAGCTCACCACCGGTGAACCCTTTGCGCCCCGGTCCGCACCTTTGCCCGACCTGGAACCGGAGAGGGTCTTTCCGGTGAAATACCAGGTCACGGTCCTCTTTGACCCGGCCTGCCGCTGGCGTCTGGTGGAAGAGTACGGGGCGGACCGCTTCACCGTGGCACCGGACGGCCGGCTGCGTTTACCGGAGGCTTTCCGGACGCAGAAAGCGTGCTCAGCTGGGTTCTGACCTTCGGAGACAAGGCGGAGCTGATGGAGCCGGAGGAATTGCAGGGGAGCAGCTTGGGGATTTGACCGAAATATTGGCCAACCGTTACAGGAGGAATTGACATGGCGTCTCATCAGGATTTTGTGAACTATGTGGCCGAGCAGCTGCGGGAGGCCGGGAGCCATCCGCAGCCGGAAAATGTTCGGCGAATACGGCCTTTATTGCGACGATGTCTTTTCGCCGTCATCTGTGATGACCAGTTTCTTCGTAAAGGTCACTCCGGCAGGGGAGGCGGCCTTCCCGACCTACCCAAGGCCCCGCCCTATGAGGGGCCAGGGATTACATCTGGGTGGAGGATGTGGATGACCCGGATACCATGACTTCGCTTACCCGCCTTACCTGTCTGGCGCTTCAGGAACAGCCGAAAAAGCGGAGGAAATGACCATGGCTTTTGACTACAAGAAGGCGTATAGGGAGTTCTATCTGCCGCCCAAGACGCCAGGCATCGTCACCGTGCCTGCCATGAACTTCCTGGCCGTGCGGGGGCGGGGCGATCCCAACGAGGAGGGCGGGCTTACAATCCAGGCCCTGGAACTGCTTTATGGGGTGGCTTTACCACCATCAAACCCCTTCTCCCTCTGCGGCCTCAACTGCGCCCTGTGCTCCATGCACTTGGGCGGCTACTGTCCCGGCTGCGGTGGCGGAGCTGGCAATCAGAGCTGCGCTATAGCCCGCTGCTCCCTGGAGCACGGCGGCATTCAGTTCTGCTGGGAATGCCAGGAGTACCCCTGTTCCCGCTATGACGGTGGCTTCGGCGATGGGGACTCCTTTGTGCCCCCTCACCGGAACCGGCAGCAGGATATTGCCCTGCCCAGGAGGTGGGACTGGAGGCGTACCTCGCTCAACTAGAGGAAAAACGCGCGGTATTGGATACACTTCTGGCCTATTACAACGACGGCCGCCGCAAAACTCTTTTCAATATAGCAGCCTATCTTCTGCCTCTTGAGGATTTACGCTCCGTGAAGGCCGCGCTGGACAACCGGCCGGAGCTGGCCTAGACAATCCGTAAAGGAGCGGGCCCTGGTCGCCGTGAGAACTCCTCCAGGGAGGCGGCGGACCGCCACGGTATCCGTCTGAAACTCAACAAGAAACCGAAGAAGGGGGTGACATATGCCGACTTCCAGAGTGACCGTCCACTTCCCCTGCCCTGTGGAGCGGGTGTGGCAGACCGTGACCGACCTTTATGCATACCGTCTGGCGCAGCGATCTCAAACGGGTGGAGGTGCTGGACGAGACCCATTTTGTGGAGTACAGCAAGAGCGGCTATGCCATAAAGTTTACTGTTACAGCCTGCGAGCCCCTTCGCCGCTGGGCCTTTGTCATGGAGAACGGTAATATGTCCGGCTCCTGGGAGGGCATCTTCGAGGCAGCGGAGAGCAGTACCCGGCTCCGCTGCACCGAGACCATCAACGCCAAGCGCTGGTGGATGCGCCCCTTTGTCCCTGGCTATCTGAAGCGGCAGCAGAAGCTGTATCTGGACGATCTGCGGATAGAACTGCAAAAATAAGGCTTGTTACTTTGCGTTGCTTGCGGCAACGGGCGGTTTTCCCTACAATGTGAGCGAAAGGAGTTGAGCCCATATGTTAAACGAAAACATCAAAGCGGTTCCGCAAATCCAAGGGGCTTTCACAGCAGGAGCTGGCCGTCCGGCTGAATGTGGTTGTCCTACGGCAGATCAGTAGCGTCAGCTCCGCGCCAGCTTCCAGCACCCAGCAATCCCTCCAAGACACCAAATCCAAGCCAGATGGCCGTCAGAATAGCCGCGGCCAGCAGACCATCCCGGAGCATACACAGCAGGTTCTCCCAACGGGGCATGGGCGGCAGCTCTGCGATAATGCTGTCGCAGAATTCCCGGGGATCTGGCCCGATTACAGTTTCTGCCTGCTCGCCTCGTGCCTCCGCGTCCCGCAGCATTCGGGTGATGTCCCGGCGCACCTGCTCCTGCTCCCAAGTGCTGATCCGGGAGCCCCGCAGATACACCACAATATCGGTCAGAAGTGTCCTTGCCCTTTTTCACTCAGAGCCTCCTCCGCCCGGTTATTCTCCTCCAAAAGCAGCTTCGTTTTCCTGCGCATGGGATACCCTCCTGTCTGTTTAATCAGTTGATCCACCGCCCGGACAGTTCCCGGTAGTTGCGGTAAAATTCTGTCAGTTCCTTTTTTGACCGAGATCGGTCAACGCATAATACTTCCGCTGGGCCCCTCCGGCGAGGCCCGGAAGCTGGCGGTGATGGAGCCGCGCTTTCCAGCCGCAGTAGCAGTGGGTAAACGGTCCCCTCCGGGATTCGGCCGAATCCGTAACGCTCCAGATTTTGTGAGATTTCATAGCCATAGCGCTCCTCCTGGCGGAGAATAGCCAGTACACAGCCTTCAGCGTCCCTTTCAGCATTTGAGACGAAATCAAAGAATTACCTCCGCTCCACTA
>VOFD01001951.1_pt1 | contig 14833 bp, 19 predicted proteins | sample 5384101 | NCBI WGS metagenome assembly VOFD01 (sample SAMN12384723, study PRJNA508395) | human gut metagenome | isolation source: healthy gut C | host: Homo sapiens
GCCCAGCCACGTGTCCCAGTCCAGGGTGGAGGGCACGGGTTCACCCGCGGGCATGGACTTCATGTTGCAGTCCCACCCATGCCAGCGGCGCGGGTTGTTCATGTGGGCGGTGATAGCCGTCACATCCTTGATGATGCCCGCTTCCACCCAAGTTTTAAATTGGAAATATTGGCCTCGGAGTGGCCTTGATTACCCATCTGCGTCACCACGCCGTATTTTTTCGGCAGCGCGTATCATCAGTTCCACTTCGTTGAACGTGTGCGCCATGGGTTTTTCCACATACACGTGTTTGCCCCTTGACATGGCCAGCATGGCGATGGGGAAGTGGCTGTGGTCGGGCACACCGATGCACACGGCATCGAACTGCTTGTCCATCTTGTCAAACAAATCGCGGAAGTCCTGGAAACGGGGCGCGTCGGGGAATTTGTTCATGATTTCCAACGTGTGGTCCGCCCCCATGTCGGTGTCGCACAAGGCCACCACGTTGCAAAGACCCGTATTGTGCAACGCTTTGATGATGTATCCCCCCCTGGTTGCCGATGCCGATGCAGGCCAGATTGACCTTTTCATTGGCCGAGATTTTACGGGGTTTCGGTTTACTGTTGCATGATGTCATGCCAAGGTTGCCGAGGAGAAGTCCTCCTGCCAGCAGGGAGCCGTTTTTAAGAAAATCACGCCTGTCCATGGAAGTAAAATAATTTATTGTGTGAATAATTCGGCGCAAAAGTAAACAAAAGTGTTTGCGCACACACCACACATTCTCTTAAAAAAAACAAAATGTATCTTCCCGCTGACCCCGGCCCACCCGGAAGCCACCACCGGCCCTCCAATTAAGAAAGTTTATGAAAGTTTAACCACAGCGGCTAGTGTAGAGGTAGGCTACGCCCCTCTCCTCTCCACACAATCCGCACAACATACCGAAACAAGACGCATACCAGACGAAACAAAGCAAAGGTCGTACCCTTTTGCCTAAAGGGGTCGTACCCTTTGCCTAAAGGGGTAGCACCCTTTGCCTAAAAAGGGCCATACCCTTTTGCCTAAAGGGGTAGCACCCTTTTGCCTAAAGGGGTCATACCCTTTTGCCTAAAAAAGGGTCGCACCCTTTATGCCTAAAAGGGGTCATACCTTTTGCCCAAAGGGGTCGTACCCCTTTAAGCATCTGCCCCCTACCCTCTTGCGCATCTCCCGCCGTCCCCTCAACAGAAAAGTTATAACCCGCTAACCATAAAGGAATTGCACCTTTACAGCCCAAGGCAAGCACCCTTGCAGGCCACTAAGCCCGACAGACAACGTGACAAAATGAATGGGATTGATTGACAAGCCGGTCGCACCGGCAAGGCAGGATATGCCCGCCCGCATGGCGGCAAGCCGCCGGGAGCAACGGGCACAAGGTGTGGAAAGAATAGTGCAAATGTACGTAAATCTTTCTAAATATACAAATATATTTTATATTCATATGACATTTATGACTATCAGCAATCTGCCGTGACCTCACCCCTCCGCCCCTCTCCCTAGGAAGTCCCTTACCAAGGCTTAACAAACGAAAATCCTCGAAAGAGATGCTGGCATGCGAGGAATGTAGAGACAGGGCATGCCCTGTCTCATCCCCCCCTGCACACACGTTGACGCGAATTAGGTCAAAGGGCACATGGGGACTGGAGACAAGGCATGACTTGTCTCTACAATACAATGACCGATTTGGGTTTAAAGATTAAAAGCGAAGTCCCGGAAATTTCCTTAAGTACGTCGACATCTCATCTCTACCTGAGCAAGCATACGTTTTCCCAACTTCCCAACTTATTCCCCTTTTCCTCTTGTTATTCTCCAAAAAACACTAAATTTGCAGCCTTGAACCTCAATCAGCATTATTGTAGAAGATATGAAAAGAACGGTTATTGCCGATGCGCTGAAGCGGACCGACTTCGGCGCGGATGTGAACGTCAAAGGCTGGGTGCGCACCCGGCGGGGCAACAAAAACGTAAGCTTCATCGCCTTGAACGATGGCTCGACCATACATAATATCCAAATCGTAGTGGACAACGCGAAATTCGGCGACGATGTGCTCAAGCCCGTCACCACGGGGGCTTGCCTGAGCGTGACGGGCAAGCTTGTGGAGTCTATGGGAAAAGGGCAGGCCGTGGAGGTGCAGGCCGAAGCCATCGAGGTGTACGGCACGGCGGATCCGGACACTTACCCACTGCAAAAGAAGGGGCACTCCATGGAGTTCCTCCGCGAGATTGCCCACCTGCGCCCCCGCACTAACACGTTCGGGGCGGTGTTCCGCATCAGGCACCACATGTCCATCGCCATCCACCAATACTTCCACGAACACGGGTTCTATTATTTCCACACGCCGCTCATCACGGCATCGGACTGCGAGGGGGCGGGACAGATGTTCCAGGTGACCACCCTTGATCTTGAAGAATCCTCCGCGCGACGAGGCTGGAAACATTGACTATGCGCAGGACTTCTTCGGCAAGCAAACGAGCCTCACGGTGTCGGGACAGTTGGAAGGCGAGCTGGCAGCCACGGGGTTGGGAGCCATCTACACGTTCGGCCCCACGTTCCGCGCCGAGAACTCGAATACGCCGCGACATCTGGCCGAGTTCTGGATGATAGAACCGGAAGTAGCCTTTGCCGACCTGGAGGACTTGATGGCGCTGGAGGAAGACTTCATCAAATACCTCGTGCGCTGGGCGTTGGACAACTGCCACGATGATTTGGAATTCCTGAACAACATGGTGGACAAAGGCCTCATCGAACGCTTGGAACGGGTGGTAAGCACGGACTTTGTGCGTCTGCCTTACACCGAGGGCATCCGGATATTGGAAGAAGCTGTGTCCAAGGGACGCAAGTTCGAGTTCCCCGTGTATTGGGGCTGCGACCTGGCCAGCGAGCACGAGCGCTACCTGGTGGAGCGCCACTTCGGCCGCCCCGTCATCATGACCGACTACCCCAAGGAAATCAAGGCCTTCTACATGAAGCAGAATGCCGATGGCAAGACGGTGCAGGGAACCGATGTGCTCTTCCCGCAGATAGGCGAAATCATCGGCGGCAGCGTGCGCGAGGAGAGCTACGACAAGCTCATGGCGCGCATCGAGGAACTGCACATTCCGATGAAAGACATGTGGTGGTACTTTGGACACCCGCCGTTACGGCACTTGCCCCCACGCGGGATTCGGCATGGGACTGGAACGGTTGCTGCTGTTCGTCACCGGCATGGCCAACATCCGTGATGTCATCCCCTTCCCCGCACCCCGAACAATGCGGAGTTTTAAGCTACGAGCTACGAGCTACGAGCTACGAGCTACAAACTACGAGTTACAAGCTACAAGCTACAAGTGCCATGCGGGATGTGACTACTCGCTTTCCGCTTGCCAACTATTCACTACTAACTATTAGTTACAAACCATTAATTACTAACTATTAACTATTAGCTATTAGCTATTAACTATTGGCTACTCGCTATTAGCTACTAACCATAAACGCAATGGACAAACAACAGACGACAGAACTCGAACAAGTGGTCATCCGCTTTTCCGGTGACTCCGGCGACGGTATGCAGCTGGTTGGCACCATGTTCTCCAACATTTCGGCCATCTTGGGGAACGAAATCTCCACGTTCCCCGACTACCCCGCAGAGATACGCGCCCCGCAAGGCACGGTGGGTGGTGTGTCCGGCTTTCAGGTGCACTTAGGAGCAGGCAGCATCCATACCCCCCGGCGATGATGCCGACATTTTGGTGGCAATGAATCCAGCTGCCTTGAAGGTAAACGCCAAAGGGGTGAAGCGTGGCGGGGTCATCATTTTTGACACCGACTCGTTCACTGCATCCGACCTGAAAAGGCGGGGTTCACCACCGACAACCCGTTTGAAGAGCTGGACTTATCCGACACCATACAACTTATCCCGGTGGCCTTGTCCGAACTGACCAAGGAAAGCCTGAAGGATTCCGGATTGGACAACAAGTCCATTCTACGCAGCAAAAACATGTTCGCCTTGGGGCTGATTTGCTGGCTGTTCAACCGTCCCATGGAGCAGGCTATCCATTTTCTTGAGAACAAATTCAAACGCAAACCGGGCGTGCTCGAAGCCAATGTGAAGGTGTTGACCGATGGTTACAACTATGGCAACAACGCTCACTTGTCCGTGTCGCGCTTCGTCATCGACAAGTCGCACGATGTGCAGAGCGGGCGTTACACCAGCATCGCAGGCAACACCTCGGCGGCCTACGGCCTGATTGCCGCCGCCGAGAAAGCCGGGTTGCAACTATTCCTTGGCAGCTACCCCATCACTCCGGCCTCGGACATCATGCACGAGTTGGCCAAGCGCAAAGACGTGGGCGTAAAGGTGATGCAATCCGAGGACGAAATCGCGGGCATCTCCACCGCCATCGGAGCCTCGTTTGCCGGGTGCCTCGCCGCCACCAGCACGTCGGGACCCGGGCTGGCCTTGAAGTCTGAAGCCATCGGGTTGGCTCGTCATCGACGTGATGCGCAGCGGCCCTTCTACCGGGATGCCTACCAAGACGGAACAGACCGACCTGCTGCAAGCCCTCTACGGGCGCAACGGCGAATGCCCCGTGGTGGTGGTAGCTGCCAGCACTCCGGCCAACTGCTTCCACTACGCCTACATGGCCAGCAAGATAGCGTTGGAACACATGACACCCGTCATCCTGCTTTCCGATGCATTCATCGGCAACGGCACTTCGCTGTGGAAGCTGCCACGGCTGGCCGAAATGCCCGAAATCCACCCCCACTACGTGCAAGACGGCATGCAAGGATGCAAGGTGACCTATCGCGATGAAGCATCGAAGATACGCTATTGGAGCATCCCCGGCACGGAGGGTTTCGAGCACCGCAACGGCGGGCTGGAAAAGGACTATGTGAAAGGAAGCATCTCCACCGATGCGGCCAACCATGAAAAGATGGTGCAGGCACGCGCGGCGAAGATTGCGGGCATTGCCCAATGCCTGCCCGACGTGGAGGTACAGGGCGACCCGGATGCCGACTTGCTTGTCATCGGCTGGGGCAGCACGCAAGGCCACCTGGTGAGTGCCGTGGAACGCATCAACCTCAGCGGCAAACGGGCTGCATTGGCGCACTTCAACTACATCTGCCCCCTGCCCAAGAACACCGCCGAGGTCATCCGCCGCTACAAGCGGGTGGTGGTATGCGAACTGAACAACGGCCAATTCGCCCACTACCTGCGCTCGGAAGTGCCGGGCGTGGAATACCTGCAATACAATAAGGTACAGGGGCAACCTTTCACCGTATCGGAACTGGTGGAATACATTTCAACTTTAGCTTAACAAATGATGGAAACGACGAAACAATATACAGCAAAAGATTTCAAGAGCGACCAATACGTGCGCTGGTGTCCCGGATGCGGCAACCATGCCATCCTTAACGTGTTGCAAAAATCAATGGCCGAACTGGGCATCCCCGCCCCACGAGACGGTCGTCATTTCGGGCATCGGCTGCTCGTCGCGCCTGCCTTACTACATCAACAGCTACGGCTTCCACACCATCCACGGACGCGGGGCGGCTATCGCCACGGGCGTGAAGGTGGCCAATCCCGGCCTCACCGTGTGGCAAATCACCGGCGACGGCGATTGCCTGGCCATCGGAGGCAACCACTTCATCCACAGTGTGCGCCGCAACGTGGACTTGAACGTGCTGCTGTTCAACAACCAGATATACGGCCTCACCAAGGGCCAATACTCCCCCACCACGAAGAAGGGCTTCGTCACCAAGTCGTCGCCCTACGGCACGGTGGAACGCCCCTTCCGCCCCGCCGAACTCACCATCGGGGCACGAGGCACTTTCTTTGCCCGCACCCTCGACGTGGACCTGCCCTACTTCCCAACTGGCGATGACCGCCGCCGCCCGCCACAAAGGCACGTCGGTGGTGGAGTGCCTGGTGAACTGTGTCATCTTCAACAACGGGGCGCACGGCTGGATAGCCGAGAAGGCCACCCGACCCGACCGCATCATCGTGCTGGAGCACGGCAAACCCATGATATACGGCGTAAACCGCGACAAGGGACTTGTGCTCGACGGCTTCAACCTGAAGGCGGTGACCATCGGGCAGGACGGCATCACGGAAAAGGACATCCTGGTGCACGATGCCAAGACCGAAGACCCCACCCTGCACCTCAAGCTTGCCATGATGGAAGGCCCGGACATGCCGATTGCCATGGGCATTATCCGGGATGTGGACACGGAGACTTACGACGAGGCGGTGGAAAACCAGATCAAGGACGTACAGGCCAAGACCACCGTCAAATGCTTCGACGACCTCATCGACAGCCTGGAGCAGTGGGAGATGTAGCACCACAATCAACAAACGTTCTATTATCAACAATCCGTACACAAAAGGCGACCGGAAATGTCCGGTCGCCTTTTGTGTACGGATGCCCCACTTCAAGGAGGCTATCTTCAGCCCCCTGCTGGCACCAAAGCGACTTTGAGCGGCTCCCACGCCCCAAAGCTGCCGCAACTTCTATCGCGGTACTTCCTGTCCTTGAAGCGGGGGTCGAAGAGCGAGAGGAAGATGTCATTCCATATAAATGCGTAAGTCAGTGCCATTACGAACCCAAGCGTGCTTTCCGGGTAGAGAAAGTAATATACCAACCCGGGAGTTGATACCGTGATGGCGGGTATCAATATCCGCATCCATATACGCTTGGCGCGCTTTATTTCTTCTTCGGAGTACATAACTATATTTTTAGTGGTTGGGACTCACCCAAGGAGAACTTTCTCTCAGAGGCGGAAACCGGCCGACACCCCGACAGAAAGGATGTCGGGCGTGGAAGCATGCACACAATAGCGCGTGTATTGCACCAGTATGCCAATGGAAACGCAGGAATTGAAACGGTAATCATACGTCCCCCGTACCAAAAAGCCGTGGTCTGAATAGACCTTGTCCGCCTGGCTGGACAGGTGCACGTCGAAAGCCAGCGCGTAACCGCCCGACAGCCCGATGCAATGATGCCCGGTTTCCCAAGGTTTCACACCAACGAACAAGCTGCCGCCTCCCACGTTTGCCCAGTCCCGCACCTCGCCCTCCCGGAGCCAGCGGCGGTCGGTGTCACGGGAATAATAATACGAAGCCCCCAACCCGAAGAACAACGGCACTTTGGGAACGTGGATCTCCAAATCCACGCCGCTGTGCATGTTGTCAGTGGCGTAGGGGTTGTGCAGCGCATTGACCATGACCCCCCAACGGAAAAGCCCGAAATAAGGCTCTTGCTCCTGCTGCTGTTGGGCTTGCGCGGTGGAGATGCCAAGCGATAGAAGGAGCAGCAAGGCAACAAGAACTGGATTTTTATCAACCATAATTTATTTCAATAATTCAACCACTTTATCATAACCTTTATAGGGCGAATCGAGATTGTCAAAATCTCTTGTAATTACTCCCAACACTTCACCCCATTTGTCCATGACAATGAGCTTACCCATGCCTGTCAAGCGGTTTTCTTCCTCGTCATCGGGAGCCACAACACTAAGAAAATAATAATACTTCTCTCGTGCAGACTTTCCCCTAATGTCAATGATTTTTCGTATGGGTGCCCTTAGTTTCTTAAGTGCTTTGGGCGAATAGAGCGAATCTGTGATGATACCGCTTTCAAAGTGTTGTGATATACCGTATCAAGCATGGCGGCAGTGCGGTTGATGGAATAATAAGTCTGGTTCTCCTCGTCAACCAACAGCAAGTACAAATCGGCATTATGCTGCCTGGCCAATGCTACCACATCGGGTAAAGCCGCCTTGCAATGGGTGCACCAATCAGCATAAGTGTAAAACAAAGTCTTGGCCTTGTCCGAATGCCGCGCCAGGCAGCGTGCCTGCTCCACATCTACCGTGTAAAAATTAGAGTAAGCACTCTTGGGAAGCCCGCAGGCCTCGTACACGCTCTGGGCATAAGAAAAATGTCCGCACAGCAGGAAGCATCCTGCAAACCGCGAAATATTTTCACTTTGCTCATCATCCTACTTGCACTTTCACATAAAAGTTACGTCCAGGCTCGGCACGCACGATGCCGCGGGCGGTGTTGAGGTGGTTGTAGCATTCGGCGGTCAGCAGGTTGTCCACCCCCGCACCCTGCTTTTGTCTATCATGCCTGCCCCAGACAGGTACCGCCCTGTCACGCTGGCGGGGTTCACCGGGCGTGCCTTGGGCGACGATGGTGCCGCCTTCCTCGCCGCCGCCCGGGCCGAGGTCTATCACGTAGTCGCTGTTGGCGATGATGTCGAGGTCGTGCTCGATGACCACGAGGGTCGCGCCCAGGTCGAGCAGCTGCTGGAATACGCCGATGAGCGTCTGCGTGTCCAGCGGGTGCAGACCGATGGTCGGCTCGTCGAACACGAAGAGGCTGTCGTCCTGCCTCATGCCCATCTCCGCCGCCAGCTTTAGCCGCTGCGCCTCGCCGCCGGAGAGGCTCGTGGTGGCCTCGCCCAGCGTGATGTAGCCCAGCCCGATGCGGCGCAGCGATGCCAGGCGCGACCGCAACGTGGCATGGTGTGCCAAGGCCTGCTCCGCCCCGGCCACGTCCATCCGCATCAGGTCGGGCAGGGAGTAAGGGCCGCCTGCCCGCCTCGATGCGGAAGTCGTCGCACCGCCGGACATAGCGCGCACCCCGGCATTCGGGACAAGGGATATCCACGTCGGGCAGGAATTGCACGTCGAGGCTCACCGTGCCCGTGCCGTCGCACACGGGGCAACGCAGCGAACCGGTGTTGTAGGAGAAATCACCCGCCTTCACCCCGGCGGCACGGGCGGCGGCAGTGCGGGCAAAGAGCTTGCGCAGGTCGTCGTGCACGTTGGCATAGGTGGCCACCGTGGAGCGCACGTTTGCCCCGATGGGCGTGGAGTCGATAAGTTTCACGTGGCGGATGCCGGGAGCTGAGAGGCCCGTCACGTGCGGAGGCAGCGGCACGCCTTGGATGGATGCCTGGAGGGCGGGCACCAGGCTCTCGAGCACGGCCGTGGTCTTGCCCGAGCCGGACACGCCCGTTACCGCCACCATGCGTCCTTGGGGGATGCGCACCTCCAGCGGGTGCACCGTGTGGATGGAGCCGGTCGCCATGCGGATTTCCCCTTTACGCCACATCTCGTCCGTCGATGCCCGTTGCCGCACCAGCATCGGGCTGTCGGCCGTGAGGAAGGGGGCTATCTGCGAATGCGGATTCTGTTCTACCTGCTTTATCGTGCCTTGGGCGATGACCTCACCGCCTTTCGCCCCCGCCTGCGGCCCCATCTCGATGAGCCAGTCGGCCTGGCGCAATATCTGCGTGTCGTGGTCCACGAGCAACACCGAGTTGCCGTCACGGGTCAAGTCCTTCATCACCCCCACCAGCCCCACGATGTTGGCCGGGTGCAGGCCGATGCTCGGCTCGTCGAGCACGTAGATGACCCCCGTGGTGCGGTTGCGCACGCAGCGTGCCAGCTGCATGCGCTGCCGCTCGCCGGTGGAAAGGGTTGCACCCGCCCGGTCGAGGCTGAGGTAGGACAACCCCAGTTCGAGCAGGCGGCGCGAGGTGTCGAAATAGGACTGGCTGATGCTGGCACACATGGGGCGCATCTCTTCGGGCAGCCACGCCGGGATGCTCCGCACCCATTCATCGAGCTGGCGCAGTGTCAGCGTACAGGCCTCGGCCAGGCTGATGTCCCGGATGCGCGGGGCAAGGGCAGCCTCGCTCAGCCGTGTGCCGTGGCAGTCGGGGCACACGTCCTGCTTCAGGAACTTCTCCACGCGCTTCATGCCCTTGTCGTCCTTCACCTTGGCCAGGGCGTTCTCCACCGTGTACACCGCATTGTAATACGTAAAGTCCAGTTCGCCTGCCTGCTCGCTCGTCTTGCTTTTGTAAAAGATATGCTTCTTCACCGCCGGGCCGTGGTACACGATGTCCTTTTCCTCGGGTGTCAAGTCGCGGAACGGCACGTCGGTACGCACCCCCATGGCGCGGCACACGTCTGTCATGAGCGACCACATCAGCGAGTTCCACGGGGCTACCGCGCCTTGGTCGATGGTGAGGGAGGGATCGGGGACGAGGGTCGCTTCGTCCACCGTCATCACCGTACCTATGCCGCCACACCGCTTGCACGCCCCGGTGCTGTTGAACGACAGTTCCTCGGCCGAGGGGGCGAAGAAATGCGTCCCGCACTCCGGGCACACGATGTCCTTGCCTGCCGCCACCCGCAATGTGGGAGGGCAATAATGGCCGTTTGGACAGCGGTGGCTGGCCAGGCGGGAGAACATGAGCCGCAGGCTGTTCAGCAGCTCCGTCCCGGTGCCGAAGGTGCTGCGGATGCCCGGCACGCCGGGGCGTTGGTGCAAGGCGATGGCCGCCGGCACGTAGAGCAGGCTGTCCACGTCGGCCTTGGGGGGGCTTGCGAGATGCGCCGCCGCGTGTAGGTAGACAACCCCTCCAGGTAGCGGCGCGACCCCTCGGCATACACCACGCCCAAAGCCAGCGACGACTTGCCCGAACCGGACACTCCGGCCACCCCCACGATGCGCCCCAGCGGAATGTCCACGTCCACCGACTTCAGGTTGTGCACTCGTGCGCCGCGTATTTCAATCTTATCACGTTCCATAGTTATACAATAGAGTTTATACCGGATTAAATTTTAAACCACAGATACATGGAGAGAGATATTCGACTACCCCTCGCCCGAAGTCTGCACGCCGGGGGTCAGCTCCAGCACTTTCAGCACGTCGGGCATGCCCATGAGCGAGGGCACCGCCTTCATGCCCTCGGCGTACAGCACGATGCGACCCGATGATATGCCGCTGAGGCGGGCACGGCGGCTCTGTTCCACGGCAACCTCCTGCAGGTCGTACTGGCGGATGTAGTCCGTGGTGTCCGGCGCAGCGACTTGTCCGAGAGCCGTCCGGGCGGGCAACAGTAGCAACATTATGCATAACAGGAACTTCATGCGTGATACAGCTTTGTATTCCTAAGGCCATTTCCCGCCTCACGGGACGACCCTGAAACCGAACGAGCCGTTCGATTTCATTTCTCCTCGTAGTGCCCGTGGGGCTGTGCGGACGACTTTTTGAGGTTACACAGAGGGGCAAGGAAGTAGGATACAGGGAAACACGGAGGGGGAAAATGTGCCATGTCGAGACTCTTCTCCTGCTAAATGCTCCATGTATCTCTGCGTCCTGCCCCGTGCCCCTCTATATACGTTTGACTCGGCAAGCAGCGGTCAAAGCTTCGCGCCGTTGCGCTTTTGCACGTTGTAGTATATCTTCAGCGGGTTGGCAAGTATCTTGGTGAAGCCCTTCACGTCGTCGGCGGTCCAGGCGCGGTTTACTTCGCCGTATTCGCCGAAGTCGGTCTTCATGAGGTCCAGCGGGCTTTCGACTCCCACGAGCGTGTAGCCCAGCGGGCGCAGGCGGACGATGACCGTACCGCTCACGTTGCGCTGCGAGCTGACGAGGAACTGCTCGATGTCGCGCATGACGGGTTCGAGGTACTGCGCTTCATGCAGGAACATGCCGTACCATGTGCCGAGCTGGTCCTTCCAATACTGCTGCCACTTGGTGAGGGTATGCTTTTCGAGCATCTTGTGTGCATTGATGATGAGCATGGGGGCGGCGGCTTCGAAGCCCACGCGTCCCTTGATGCCGATGATGGTGTCGCCAATGTGCATGTCACGCCCGATGGCGTAGGCCGAGGCGAGGGCTTCGAGGTCGCGTATCAGCTGCACCTTGTCGGTGTAGGCCTGGCCGTTGAGGGAGCACACTTCGCCGCATTCGAAACCGATGGTGATGGTTTCCTCGCCTTGCTTCCGCACCTGGCTGGGGTAGGCTTCATCGGGAAGGGTCTGTTCCGAATGCAATGTTTCTTTGCCGCCGATGCTCGTACCCCACAGGCCCTTGTTGATGGAGTATTCCAGCTTCGTGAAGTCTGCTTCGTAGCCGTGCTCCTTCAGATAGTTGATTTCATACTCGCGGGTGAGCACCATGTCGCGGGTGGGGGTGAGTATCTTGATGTCCGGGGCGAGCACATCGAACGTGAGGTCGAAGCGCACCTGGTCGTTGCCCGCTCCCGTGCTGCCGTGCGCCACGTAGTCGGCACCGATTTCCTTGGCGTAGCGGATGATGGCCATGGCCTGGAAGATGCGTTCGGAGCTGACGGAGATGGGGTAGGTGCCGTTGCGCAGCACGTTGCCGAACACCATGTATTTGATGCTCTTGTCGTAATACTCCTGGGTGATGTCGAGCGTGGCGTGCTTGACGGCTCCCAGGCGGTAGGCGCGTTCCTCAATGCTCTTCAACTCTTCCGGCCCGAAGCCGCCGGTATTGGCCACTGCGGTATATACATCATACCCTTTCTCTTCGCTCAGGTACTTCACGCAAAACGACGTATCCAACCCTCCGCTGAATGCTAAAACTACTTTTTCTTTCATATCACTTAATTTCAGATTTCAAATTTCAGATTGTGTTGCCCGCAGATTGCGCAGATGAAACGCAGATTTATGTTGCGGTATCCCGCTACTCACTACTTCTTACCATTGCTTCTTACTTCTGCTCCCGTGCTCTTTCGGGTCGTACAGCATGCCGGTGCACAGGCACATTTTACGGCCGGTGCGTTGCAGTATGTCATAGTTCACGCAGGTCTGGCAGCCTTTCCAAAAGGCGTCTTCGTCCGTCAGTTCGGAGAAGGGCACGGGGCGGTAGCCCAGTTCCGAGTTGATTTTCATGACCGCCAGCCCAGTGGTGAGCCCGAACAGCTTGGCTTCAGGGTAGCGTTTGCGCGACAGTTCGAAGGCCGTGCGCTTGATGCGTTTGGCCAGCCCGTGCCCGCGGAACTTGTCCACCACGATGAGACCCGAATTAGCCACGAAATGCTTGTCGCTCCATGCCTCAATGTAACAAAAGCCTGCAAATTCTTCCCCGTGCAAGGCGATGATGGCTTTGCCTTCCTCTATTCTTCTTGGCTACGTAGGCCGGATTGCGGCGAGCGATGCCGGTACCCCTCACCTTGGCTGCCGCCTCGATGGTAGTCAATATGGTGTCCACGTATTTCAAATGGCTTGTATCGGCCACTTGCACTGTAATCTCGTCAACGACGTTTTCTGTTTGCATCTCTTTTTGAATGAAAATAGAATATGTTATGTAATTGTGTGTAATCAGTCAGTCAATAAACATGTCAATCATCGTTTGCCGCGGTTTTCTCGAACATGGCGCGGATTACGTTGCGTGGTACTCCCTCGCGCATCACGAGCAGGATGGTATCGTCCCCGGCCAGGGTGCCCAGCACGTTGTGGTTAGGTTCATTGTCAATGTCCCAGGCAATGGCACTGGCATATCCCGGCTTTGTCTTGATGACGGCCAGTTGTCCGGAAAAGTCGATGCTGAGCACCGCTCCACTGGCGAAGTGGTTGACCGTGCCCGCTTCGGGGAATGGAGGCTGGTTCACCGGGGGCAGAACGTATTTATAAGTGCCGTTGGGCAGGGGTGTTTTGGCCACTTTCAACTGCTTCAGGTCGCGCGACAGGGTGGCTTGCGTCACCTCGCAATCGTGTTGCGCCAACAGGGCTTGCAGTTCTTCCTGGTTGCCCACCACGTGTGCCTTCAAAATCTCCGATATGATCTGCAATCTTTTCCGTTTATTTCCCATAAAATGTATATTTATTTCAAATCCGGCTGCAAAGGTAATGTTTTCCTGCATAATTATGGATACAAATGAGAAAAATTAGATAAAAAATGGCATGAAAACGGCATCGCGGGGAGACGGAGTGCTGTTTATGACACGAGTCTGGGATGAGACCTCACACCCGCACAGGGCAACCGCCTCGTCTTTCGTCCCTCTTCAGGGGGGGAGATGGGCAAAGCGTGTTTTTGTTTTGTATCTTCGCAGCAAAATTGAACACTTTTTTATCCGATAGTATTGAAAATGTAAGAACAAGACTTGACTCTGACACAAACAGAAAAGGAAGAATAATTTGTGGGAAGAAAAGAAAGTATGGATGGGCAGGCGCGGAAGTATGGATGCGGGAAAGGGAGACAACCGCACCATCGAATGGAGAAAATGAGTTATCTTTGCAGCGCAATAAAGAACATTCATTATGTTACAAGCACAAGACAAACAGACCTTGCAAGCCAAGGGCATATCCGAGGCGCAAGTGGAAGAACAGCTTCGCGCGTTCCGCACCGGTTTCCCGTTCCTCAAGATACACGGTGCCGCCGAAGTGGGCAACGGCATCATGCAGGTGGCCGCCCATGACCTGCAAATCTACCAAAAGACCTGGGACAACTACCTGCATGGCGACGTGACGGTGGTGAAGTTCGTCCCCGCATCGGGAGCGGCCAGCCGCATGTTCAAGAACCTGTTCGAATTTCTGGACGGTGCGGACAACGCTCCGGCCAACCCGTTCATGCAGAAATTCTTTAACGAAATAGATAAATTCGCATTCTACACGGCCCTCGACGAGGCCTGCCAGCGCAACGAAGGCCAAGGCATCGCCGCGCTGAAAGCCGGGGGGCAATACAAAGCCATCGTGGCCAACCTGCTGCTCGGCAAAGGCCTGAACTACGGTTCGCTGCCCAAAGGGTTGCTGCTGTTCCACTCCTGCGCCGGTGAAAAACGCACCCCGGTGAAGGAACACCTGGTGGAAGCCGCCCTCTACGCCACCAACAAGCAAGGGCAGGCCAACGTGCACTTTCACCGTGTCGGAAGAACACCGCACGCTGTTCGAGCAACACGTCGGCAGCTTCCATCCGCGAATATGAAAAACGCTACGGCGTGCTTTACTACAACGTGACCTTCTCCGAACAGAAGCCCTCGACCGACACCATCGCGGCCACGACAACGAA
>VOFD01001232.1_pt1 | contig 14828 bp, 10 predicted proteins | sample 5384101 | NCBI WGS metagenome assembly VOFD01 (sample SAMN12384723, study PRJNA508395) | human gut metagenome | isolation source: healthy gut C | host: Homo sapiens
AAATATGTGATCTGTCCATTCCGCAACAGGAAGATATGGCTTACTTGGGGACGCAAGAAAGGCTTTGATGATTTTGACAGGCATTATTTGCATCTGTCTCCCCATATTTATCGTACTATAGAAGATTTACGTCAGAATCCTCCTGAGGCTGATGTCTATATTGCCGGAAGTGACCAGATATGGAATACTCACACTGAGAATGGGAAAAGTCCGGCCTATTACTTAGATTTCGGTTCGAAGGCGGTAAAGCGGATTGCTTATGCAGCCAGTCTGGCCACATCGAATATAGCTCCCGGATGGGAAACTTTTGTAAAAGATGAAATTTCCAAATTTGACAGCGTATCTGTCAGGGAGAAAACAGGAGTGGAACTCTTGCGAAAGCTTGAATAAGCGATGTGCACCAAGTGCTTGATCCGGTATTCTTATTGCCACGGAAAGAATGGTTGCGCATGGCGGGTATGGCAAGGCGACATGACAAGATAAAGAGTCCGTACATATTCCTTTACGACTTCTTAGGGAATGATAATAATATGCAGGATTTTACACGAAGGATTGCAAAAGAGCATGGACTAAAGATTGTTTCTATAAACGACTTTGCCCGCCGTGATTATGCCGATGTGAATGTCAACAATGCAGGACCGCTGGAGTTTTTGCGACTATTAGCTGACGCCCGGTGTGTCATTTCCAACTCATTCCACGCAACAGCGTTCTCCGTAATATTTCAAAAAGAATTCTGCACATTCGGATTGATGGGACATCATAACTCGTCCAGAATGACAGACTTCCTGAATGGACTGGGATTAGAAGGACAATATAATCCTAATTCTCTGCCCATTCCGGAGTTGAATTACGCCCAAGCGATTGGAATATTGGAGAAGCAAATAAATGAAAGTAAGGCGTTTCTAAAATCTGTGATTCTATGAAAGTGTTATGGTTTTCGGTCAGCCCCTCTTTATATGGTGACAATATTGTGGGGGAGGTAAGTGGGTGGCCTCATTGCAACGGATAGTGATGACGTATTGTCCGGATATCCAGCTGGCTCTTGCGTTCGAGCATGTGGACAAAGTATTTAAGGTGATCAAAGACGGTGTGACTTATTATCCAATGAATAAGAAGCACGGTTATATATGGGACAGGATATACAGATATTTTCCAGAGAAGGCAGATGAGGTATTATTGGAACAAATGCGTGCGGTCGTGGCAGACTATAAACCGGATATCATCCAATGTTTCGGTTCTGAATGGCCTTGGGGATTAGTCACTCCTTATGTGGATTGCCCCGTGATTATCCACATGCAAGGTTTCCTCAACATCTATGATTTGTCGGGGCTGATGGCCCAATCGTGCTTGCTTGCCGCATGGAACAGAAGCCCCAAAGAACGCCTGAAAGACTATTTCTCCAGATTCCGTGAAGAAAAGCGGAATGCCATGGAAAGGAACATCATGGTCACAAACCATCATTTTCTGGTCCGCACGGCATGGGATGAGGCTATAGTAAAATATTACGGAGCAGAAGACGCAAAGACGTATTATTGTCCGGAGGCCATCCGTTCAGAAATATATGATGCGAAAGAACGGTGGACTTGGCATTCGCAGAAAACCATGCAGATTGTTTCCATCAGCGGGGGAAATGTTTTGAAAGGGAATGAAATTATATTCCGTGCAGCATACATTCTTAAATCTTTTGGTTTTGAATTTCATTGGAAAGTGGCCGGTGACATTCATTGTATTAAGGCATACGGAAAGGCATTAGGCATCACCCCAGAAGAAGTGGGGATCGAATTGATTGGCTTTATAGACGGAGATGAAATTGCCCGTTTATTAGCGGCTTCGGATGCTTATGTCCATGCTGCTATTATTGACAACTCTCCCAACTCACTTTGTGAGGCCCAGCTGGTGGGATGTCCTGTCATCACATCGTATGTAGGAGGGATTCCACAACTAGTAACAGATGGAGAAACCGGACTATTCTTTCCTTATAATGAACCTCACACATTGGCTTTCAAACTTATGCAATTACATGAAAATAGAGAGTTGGCCGAACATCTTTCCGTGAATGAGGTCAGAATGGCGCGAGAAAGGCATGCACCAACGATAATAGCAAAAAACACTTAATGATATATATACGAATAACATTAAGTGATACAAACCGGAGGTGATTTCAATTAATGCAATAGTCATGGATTTTACAATTATTCTTGTTACATTGTTTTGTGGTATTCAGATTTTCCTAAAACAAAGTGAAAAGCGCCTGAATTGGTTTGTCTGCTCAATGTTGCTTTTAGGATATGCCAGTTTTATAGAACGTCCTCATATCCCAGCAAACCGCTTTTTCCTGATAATGATGGTGCTGTCAATGTGGATGCATCACGAATTCCGAAATATCAGATTCCCATTAAAGATACCATTCATCATCTATCTAATTGGACTTTTTATCATATCGTTCAATGCTGTTCATTTGAGCTTATTTTATAAGATATACAAACCGTTAATGCTTCTTTTGGAAACGTATGGGATGATTTTGGTCGGATATGTTTCAGCCAAATCCTGCAAATGTATCTCAAGCCCGTAGTCTCTGTGCTTTTCATTGTCCTTTTATATGGTGTATTTACATTTATAACACACTCAGATCCATATAGATATATAATAGATCCACAAGATGCTAATTTTTTTGTTAATCAATACCTTTTTGGGAGTCGCACACGTGTGGCTTCCACTTGGTCACACCCTATTTCATATGGTTTCATTTGTTGTGTGTTCTTCTTTATATGCCTTACTGAGCGACGAAGGATTGAAAAATACAAATATCTGTTATTTCTGCTTTTATTCAGCATTTTCTTTTGTGGAAGCCGCACAGTATTACTATGTTTCTTACTAATGGGATTATGCTATATTATGGCCTTTTTAAAATAAGCAAACAGGTACAATATGTAACCATGGCTGCAACAATAGGACTTCTGTCTATACTATTTATACCGACAATATCAAGTAAAATGAACCAATTTGTTGAAACTGTCCAAGGAAAAGACGACTCTTCCGGAAGTTCTCTTGACATGCGGGAAATGCAATTGGAAGCTTCATTAGCCATTGCCACACAATTTCCCATAACAGGAGGAGGATTGGATTATGCGCGTGAAGTCATGGGCTTTGGAACTGATGAATGGAATAAAGAATACAGAGAAGAACTTCAAGGTTTGGAAAGCATCGCCTACACTATCCTTATAGAACGGGGATTAGTAGGAATCATAATAGAACTTATAATGATATGCGCCATTTTGTGGTATGCTCTTAAACAAAGGAACTGGGATAAGACTGATGCAAGGATGATGTTAACATTGGAAATCGGTTTCATTGTATTTGCGTTGTCTACGTCCACGTTGGATACTTGGATACTTACAATGTTTTTATTGGGTTCTATATGAGAAATATTCATATAGCTGCATTAAGGAAGGAATCATCTGTAAAATGTAACTAATAATCTTTGGCATCATGAGCAAGTGTAGTTTTGGAGGATTGTTGGAACGATTGTGCATCTGTTTGGGATATGTCCTTTCAGTTCTATTCCCATATAGAGTTTGGGAGGTTGTACATAACAAAATGGCTGCGATATATACCGGATGGCGGATCCGGAACTTTAAGAAGTGGAATCTGTCCAACAAGTTCAATGGCAAAGTGCGCCTTTACGGTGAGCGTATGATAGAACTGGGTGAAGGCACCTTCTTCGGGGAAGGATTAACACTTACCGCTTTTGGAGAAAGTAACGCCACACAAATAAGGATAGGACGGAATTGTAAATTCGGGAACCACAATCATATCACGGCAGTGAATGGGATAGAAATTGGCAACAATTTACTAACGGGAGCCTTTGTCATCATTAGCGACAATAACCATGGTGACCCTCATGAAAGGTTTCAGCTGGAAATGCCACCAAATTCTCGTCCGCTATATTCGAAAGGCAAAATCGTGATAGGAGATAATGTCTGGATTGGCGACAAAGCTGCTATCTTGTCCGGAGTACGAATTGGCGACGGAGTTATAATAGGTGCCAATGCGGTGGTGGTTAAAGATGTGCCTCCCTATTCTATTGCCGTGGGAAATCCAGCTAGAATCATTTCACATTTTCAATTATGAAGCATAATATTTTAGTCAGTATCATCATCCCGAACTATAACCACGCGCGCTATTTGAACGAACGCATCCAAAGTGTACTCAACCAAACGTATCAGAACTTCGAGATGATTATATTGGACGACAAGTCAACAGACAATAGCCGTGAGGTAATTGAAAAATACAGGGCATGCCCCAAGGTCAGCCACATTCTGTATAATGAAACCAATTCCGGCTCCACTTTCAAACAATGGGAGAAAGGGATCAAACTGGCAAAAGGGGAGTTTATATGGATTGCCGAAAGTGATGATTATTGTGAGCCCTTATTATTGGAGGCATTGATAGAACAAGTACAGACTCACCCGACTTGTGCTTTAGTATATGCTCTTTCACAAATGGTAGACTTGCAAGGTCAAGCTTTGGGAAAACGGACGCGCCCATACGGGAATGCGTTTCTTGCCGGGAAAAGATTCATCCAACGGTATATGTGTTGCGAGAATCCCGTATACAACGCATCATCCGCCATATTCAGGCGGGAGGCAGCACTGGAAATCCAACCCCTGTATATGGAATATAAAGGTGCCGGAGATCGTCTGTTCTGGATTGAGATTGCAGAGAAGGGAGATGTGGCTATTGTCAACCGGCCGTTGAACTATTTCCGGCAGCATCCGAATAAGGTAACTCCAATAAAAGACTTTGGACGGTACAAACCTTATGGAAGACAAACGAACGTTTGATTATCTCTCAGAAAAAGGCTTCCTGAAGAATCCTTTCCGACGTTTCTTATGCAAGGGATATTATCTTTATCTGATAAAAAGCACTCGACTATCTGATGAGACGGTACGCCATAGGGTACTTATGATAAATTATGTTGTTATATGCCTAATTATTAGGTGTTTATATTTGCAAAAGTCCCTAAGAATCAGTATCTTTAAAGAAAAGTTTGCCCGCTTTTTCGTATGAAGACAACTGACTTTAAGGACTTGGGCAAAGTTAACCAAATCCTTCCGATTATGCAAGAACATTTTGGGAAATCGATGAATCTGGCCCGCATAAAGTTTATGGCTTTCATGCTCCATGCCCTGTGTGTAGTACAGACCGTAAGCCTCCATAAACTCGCGGCGGCAATGCCAACCTCTGTTGAAAGGGACTCCAACCTTCGCCGCATTCAAAGATTCATAGCCAAGTACGCCCTCAACTTTGACCTTGTGGCGCAGATGATATACTCTCTGCTTCCCGTCAAGACAGGGCTGGTGCTGAGCATGGACCGTACAAACTGGAAGTTCGGTGATTTCAACATCAACATCCTCATGCTCGGCGTGGCATACAAGGGGATTGCATTCCCATTGATGTTCAGCCTTCTGCCTAAGAAAGGGAACTCCAATTGGAAGGAACGCAAGGCAATCGTTGAACGATTTGTCCGGCTGTTCGGCTCCGAATGCATCGACTCTCTTGTTGCCGACCGGGAGTTTGTCGGCAAGGATTGGATCGGTTGGCTCAACCGCAATCATATACGATATTATATCCGGATCCGGCAGAATTTCTGGCTTGTCAAGCCTTCCACAGGGGAAAGAATCCGTGCATGGTGGCTCTTCAATTCCCTGAAAGTGGGGCAGGAAAGATTTTATTACAAGCTTTTCCTGCACAAAGGTGAGTACGTTTATCTTGCCGGAAGCCGAATCAAGAACTCCGACGGTGTGCCTGAACTTCAGATCCTCATCTGCTTCAACCGCCCGGAAAAGGGTGTCGACACTTATAAAAGGCGATGGGAGATCGAGACCGCATTCCGGGCTATGAAATCTTCCGGATTCAATATCGAAGACACGCATTTGCGCGACACAGAGCGGATTGCAAGACTTCTGGCAATGGTTTGTATTGCTCTTGTATGGGCGTATCTCGTTGGGGAACATAAAGATGAAAACGTAAAGCCTATAAAGACATTGAAACATGGACGTAAAGCTATAAAAACAAGTATAAGATATAATTGCACACATAACGAGCGATATATATTATTGTCAAGAGGTTTTATTCAGCCATTAGTTGAGTACGCAAGAATAAGAAAGCCAGACAACATTGTCGCAATTGGCAATCCTGTTACCATACCTGTCGACTTGGCAGGTTTCAGTTTGGAGAATAAAAAGAAACAACTACTTTACGTCGGCAGGATGGACTATGAGAACAAACGTGTCAATCGGATTATTGAAGTATGGCAGGACATTTATAAAGATTACCCTCAATGGGAGCTCGTACTCGTCGGCGACGGGCCGCATAAGTCTGAACTGATGAAATATGTTGATGATAATAAGATTAACAGAGTCCGTTTTGAGGGATTTCAAGTTGACCCACCAATCAGATATTATAAAGATGCATCAATATTCATGCTCACGTCTGATTTGGAAGGTTTCGGCCTTGTGATTATCGAAAGTATGAGTTATGGTGTCGTTCCAGTCGTATATGGGAGTTATGAAGCCGTGTATGATATTATCAAAAATGGTCATTCAGGCTTTATTACACCCTTTCCTTACAATAAAGAATATACCATCAGAAAAATAAGATACTTGATGGACAACGATGATAAGAGAAAAGAAATGGCAGATAATGCAATGAACGATGCAGGAAAATTCACTATCGAATCAATTTCTCAGCAATGGTATGATGTCATTAAGAATGCTCTGAAATGAATCAAATGGCGAATATATCAAATCAAAATATTAGAATATTCTTTTAACAAGCTAAAGGCCTACCTTAAAATGCCCTCCATCTTAGTCAACAAAATAGAAGAAACCGACCTCTTGGCCTTGCAAGAGGTATGGTCTTCCGCCCCGCGCATCTACACGTTCCTCAACCCCGTGTCCTACCTCACGGCCATGGAGCACAAGGAGGTGTTTGCCCGCTTCGACGGCATCTTCGCGGACGGTTCCATTCTGGTGGCCGCCATCAAGACGCTCTACGGAAAGGCGGTGGAGCGGCGGAGCTTCGACATGACGTCGCTCGCGCCGGAACTGTTCTCGTTTGCCGAACGCCAGGGAAAGACGGTCTACATCGTGGCTTCAAGGCAGGAACAGGTGGAACGGGCCATTGGCATCTTCAAAGAGCGGTGGCCGGGCCTGAAGTTCGCCGGTCATCGCAACGGCTATTTCTCTTCGGAAAGCGAGATGGACGAAGAGGCGGCCAAGATTGTGGCCGCAGCCCCGGACTTCCTCATCGTGGGCATGGGGATGCTGGCGCAGGAACGGTTCTTGCTGCGGGTGCGCGATGCCGGTTTCCGAGGCATCGGTTTCACGTGTGGCGGCTTCATCCACCAGACGGCCCGCAACGAGATTGACTATTATCCCGGCTGGGTGGACCGGATGAACCTCCGCTTCCTCTACCGCATGTACCGCGAAAAACATACCCGGAAACGGTACATGCAGGCGGCGTTGCTCTTCCCCGCCCGCTTCCTCTACGAACGCCTTTTCGGCTGAAGCCACGCCCAAAGCTTCCGCCCCGCCACGTAGAGCAACGACAAGGGCAGCAACAGGATAAACACCAACCACGGGATCATCCGTCCCAAAAACCGTTCTATCTTTTCCACCCTGCAAAAATAACGGTTTTTCTTCAAGGGTACAACCCCTCTCCCCCCTTCTCTTTCCCTTTATCCCGGCAGCATTCCGCCCCCTTCGTCCGCGGCTTGGCACGGAACGCCTTGCGCATGGCCGGATTGTACTTTGCGGAAAGCACTCGAGTACTTGCCGCAGAGTACTCGAGTACTCTCCGCAAGGTACTGCACGCCAACCGGCAGTCCGCCCTGCCCATTTGCCGCAAATGGCCCACCAAAAAGAAACAAGTTTTTCCCGGATTGAATGTCCTCACATTTTACTCCATCGGATGACAACCCCGAGGGAACGAAAGGAGAACGAGGATGTAAGAAAAAGGGCTGTGCCACAAATGTGTGACACAGCCCTAAGTTTTTTGGGACGGGGAAAGGAAGATGCCGCCTGGCGGCAAGGACTTCAAATGGAAATCCGGAGATGCTTCCTCTCTCTCCTGCCGACGTTATCTCAGAATGACTTTCTTGTGGTTGACGATGTAGATGCCCTTGGGCAGCCCCTTGAGCGAATCGCCCACCTTGATGCCTTGCAGGTTGTAGACGGCTGTGGCTTCATTGCCCTCCGCGTTGTCCGCGTCGGCCTCCACGCCCTGGATGTCCGTGACTTCGTCCTTCGTCATGCTCCCGTAATAGTAGAGGTTGAAGTTGTCGAAGATGGTCCAGTAGTTGCTGGGCGCGTAGCCGCACTTGATGCCGAGCTTCAGGTCGGTGTGGTCCTCGTCGATGGTGGCAATCAGTTCGTTGTCGTAGTTGCGGCGCTGGAAGTAGATGCTGGCGCCCTCCATGCTGTTGGGCAGGTAAGCATCCGGACCGGTCACCTTTACGTCATCGTCGCACAGCGCCCTTTTCTTGGCCTCGCTGGCGATGTGCTTCACTTTGACGCCCTGATTGTTGATATAGAGCAGCGAGTTCACGTCGTCAATGCCGTTCTGGTAGTCGCGATAGACGGCAGCACAGTCGCCGGGACGCTGGAAGGCCTGGGCCGTGAGCTTGTAGGTGCCGGCGGGCATGTCTTCGAGCGTCTGGTTGAAGTCGAAGGTCTGTTGCCAGTATTCGCAGCAGGAGTAGTTGAACGACGGTTGTTCCGACCACCCCTTGTTGTCGTCAATGCTCGGGTTGTTCATCAGGAAGTTGAGTTCGAAAGGCTGGGCCACATTCTCGGGGGTGACATTGCCAAGGAAGTCCATGCCCGCGGCTCTGGCCTCGGCGATGAAGGTGTGCACCTCGTTTGCCTTCGCGCTCTGCGCCCGTTCCCCACATCGTCCAGAGAAGCTTCCAGCGTCAGGTCGGCTCCGGACACATCCTCGGTGTGCGGCGTGGTGGCCATTTCGCGGATTTGTGCGATGATTTCCGCCAACTCGTCAAGCTGACGCGCCTTCATTCCCTCTTCGAAAATCCCGAGTTCATCGGCTGTCAAGATCATCCAGCGCTGGTCTGTGGCCGCGTTGCTGAAATCCTGCGAACCGACAGTCACCACTTCGCCGTTTTCTCCGGCCTTCAGGGCGGGAGGCGTCTCCAGATTGTATTTACCTTCGCAAATCCAGTAGCCTTTCGTGTTGAGCACCTGGTCTCCGGCGGTCAAATGAACGGGCACGCGGCCTCTCATCAGGTGGAAGCTCTCCGTTTCTCCGGGCTCTTCCACTTCCTCGGTCTTGATGGTGCCGCTGCTGAAGGTGAAGTATTTGCCGGACTTGGCATTGCGCAGGTAGTAGTAGCAAGTCTGCGGCTGGAAGATGAGATACCATGCGTAGGCATCGTTGCCCGTCAGTTCCTCCACCGACGATACGGTCTTGTAGCTCAACACGCCCGATTCATCCTCCGTCAGATAGGCATTGGAACGCTCGGCATCCTGATTCTCGCACGTGAGGTAATACTTGATGGTGTCTTCGCTTTCAAACGTGTAATAGGGAGTGGGAGCGCCGCCCGAGGGAGGCAGGCCGTCCTCGCCAAGGCCTTGCGTCTGGAGCGCGTTGGCAATGTAGAGCAGACGGGTGCCATTGTCAGCCCCGGCTCCGTTGATGCCGAACGGGCCCATGTGCGTTCCGTCACCGTTGCAGAGGTCGTTCCCGTTGGTCAGGAATTCCACGACGAGATTGGCCTGGTCGCCCTGCCACCAGATACCGCCTGAGATTTCGGGCATCTCGGTCGGATGCAGGCCTTGCCATTGGGTGGAAGCCTTGAGCTCTTCCCAGCTCCAGCGCCAGTGCTGCCCTACGCCCACACCGTGGTTGGACTCATGCAGGACGGTACCCGTCCGCTGGTAGCCGGCATTGGGACCGATGGTCATCCAGCCGCCGTAGCTACAGTGGGCCGAAGCGTCGCCGGGATCGAAAGACACGTTGATGCCATAGTTGTGGATGCTGGTCCAGTTATTGTAGTAGTCCATGGCGCTGGCACAAGCCGCGCTGATGCGTTCGTTGTCGCTGATCTCGCCGTTGTAGGCATAGCTCCAGGTGCAGTTCGACCTGCGGGGGAGCGTAATGATCTTGCGGACCTCGCCGTATCCCACGGCGTTGGTCTTGGTCATGGCAAAGGCACGCACATAGTAGACGGTGGCCGAAGTGAGCGGTTCCATGATGTAGATAAGGCCCGGATAGTCGAGCACCTGTGCGCCCTCGGTCACGAAATTGTCCGCCAGGGTGGGTTCCTTGTGGGTGGCCCAGCAGTAGCCTTGCAGCTTGATGTCACTGACAGGCACGCCGCTGACCGTCACGCGTCCCAATGCTCCGGTGACGCCGCGGGGAATGAAGCTGGAAGTGGCGACCGTGGGAGCCGTACCCGAAGCGTTGGCCACGTAGTACAACACCTCGGCATGGGTCAGCAGCTTCGCCACCTGGTTGATGCTGTCCAGCGTTATCAGGGCCTCTTCATAGCTCCGCTTGGCCTCGCTGATGCTTGCCATAAACTCGTCGATGCCATTGCTGCCTTCTTTGCCACAAGCCTCCTCGGCAACCGCGATGGCGTCGTTGAGAATCTGATATTCCGCAATGCTGGTCTCCGAAGCGCTGATGGCCTGGTTCAGGGCTGCTGCATAAGCGGCATAGTCTCCGCCCTCCAAGGCCTCCTTCGCTTCGTTCACGGCTGTGGTGAGGGCCGCCAGGCTGTCGGCATGCTGGTGAAGGGCCATCAGTTCCTCGCCCCGGGTTATCAGCTGTTGGAAAGTCTCCTTCTGTGCTTCATCATCATATCCCATATAATAGAGGTGGAAATCGTCCACACACACGTAGTTGCCCGTACAGCCGACAGTGGTGTATCCCACCTGCGCCACGTTGTCCACGACGGTGAAATCCACGGAATAGGTTCCGGGCTTGTTCACCTCCGTCCGCACGTCGTTGGCATAGAGATAGGCTCCCTTCTGTGTGGCGTTCAGGTTGCTTTGCTGAATGTTCTGTGCCACTGCCGTCAGCCGGTAGTTGCCGTTGGGAAGCCCCTCCACGGCCTGACGGATATCGGAATCGGGAATGCTACCCCAAATCTCGCAATAGTAAGAGCCCACCTTGAGCTCAAAGGACGTGTTGTTCTGCGAACCGAAACCTCCCTCAACGTCCCAGTCAGCAATGCTGTTCTCGAAACTCGGGTTCTTCATGTAATTTGAAGTCACGTCCAACGGATTGTCCGGCGATGCCACCGAGAAACGATACTGGAAGATGGCTTCATCCAGTTCGGTGTACACCTCGATGATTCCCTCATACGAGCTTTGGGCTATCAGCTTTTCAGCAGCCTCGATGGCCGCGTCCAGCGCGCTTTGCTCGGGCGTACTGAGGTCTAGGTCGACTTCGTGGGCCGTCTGCAGAAGGCCGTCCAGTGCCGTCCGGAACACGGCGTAGGTTTCCTCGTCCGGCTCTTCCAGCGTCAGGCGGAAGTTGTCCACGCACACGTAGTTTCCGGTAGCGCCCTCAATGGTGAACCCGATGTCCAGCGTGCCGTCCACCGTCGTGGTGCTCACCTTATAGTCGCCCGGCAACCCCACTTCCGTCCGCGCGTCGTTGGCATACACCCAGGCTCCGGTCTGTGTCACGTTGGGGTCGCCCTGCTGGATGTTCTGCGCCGTGACGGTCAGGGTGTATGTCCCGGCGGGCAGGCCGGTGAGACTTTGCTCCACCCCTCCATCGGGCGCCTGGCCTCCCCAGCCGGCCCAGCTTTCCACATAGTAAGAGCCGTCCTTCAATGAGAAGTCATTGTTGTTTTGGCGCTTCACCTTACGGAAGTTCCATCCGGTATTGTCATCCTCAAAGCTCGGATTGACAATCCGTTCCGTCAAATCTGTCTGTGCGCTGAGCGATGTCGCCGCACAAAACAGCAGAGATAAGAAGAACTGTTTTTTCATTGTAACGATTTTTAGATTAGTATTTGGGTTAAAATCACTGCCTTGGTTGTTCTTGGTCTGCTTCTACTGCTCCATTCCCGGGAAACAGCCCTCTTGAGGAGAGGGATGTTGAAGGTTGGGTGGATTCTGCGTCAGAGTGTTCTACACCAGTGGATGTTTCAGGCAACAGCACTCCCCTCCCTTTCGCGTCCGCAACGCCATCCGCTTCGCGAAGCACCGGCGTCCGGACCTCCTTGTCTGAAGAACTACTGTATGCATCATCATCCGAGTTAATGTTTAAAAGCTTATGCAATATTAATTATTCCCCGCAGAAGAAACAAAGAAAGTATTATATTCTACCATAAAAAGCCGATATCGTCTAACAGAATGCTCCCTTCGCCTCAAAAAAGCTTCATGCGACGCCACCGAGCGGAAAGCCTTCTGTATCACCAGAGCTACAACAAGAGACGACCACCGGCACACGTCTCCCGTCCACCTTCTTTCCCATTTTCCCTAAGGAAACGCCCTTCGGGAAGCCTTTCCTATACAATATCCCCGCGGAAACGGGATGAAGCGCAACCGCGGGGAGACTTACACTTTTTTTCAGAAATTCAACCGGTAACATCCGCCCACCTTGAACCAGAATCCCGGTTGGGGGACGTTACCCAAATCATAATAAGTATGGTCGGTCAAGTTGTTGCCCTCCACGTAAAGCTGATAGCGCGGGGCACGCCACTGGACGCGCACGTCCAACACTGCATACGGATGGTAGGGCGTGAGCGTGCCGACAGCATCGCCGGGACTGCCATAGCGGATATAGCTCCCCATGCGGTCCTGCCAGCGGAACGACCAAGTGGCCGAAAGGCGGTCCCAAATGCGGTGGGTCAGGCCGGCCACGAACTTGTGGCGCAGATATTCCAAAACATAGTTGGACTTATAAATAGGAATATCGTCGTGCCGCCGCTGGTGGATATAAGTGTATCCGACATTGAAGCGCTCCAGGAAGAAGCGGTCGCCAAAGGCTTCCTGAAGGTCGACCGCCACGTCGGCCTCCGCCCCGTAATTGTCCAGTTTGAAGTTGGCCGAGTGATAGACATCGTCTGCCGTATACATCACCCAGTCTATCATGTTCTTCCCCTTATGGTAGAACAGGTTGGCCGTAGCCCGCACCGCGGGGCGGCGGAACTGCGCGCCCAGGCTGAAGGCTTGCGTCTCCTCGGGCCTCAACCCCACGTTGCCTTCCTGCGTTGGACTCTTGTAATAAAGGTCGGTGAAGGTGGGCATGCGCAAGGCCATGTTCCACGAGGCCGACAGTTTCCAATCACGGGCGGGACGAAAGGAAAGGTCCACGCCGGGATAGAAGTGGAACTTGCCGTCATAGCCGGTGTTCCGGTTGGCCATCACGCCCATGGAGAACGTAGCCTTGGGGAGCAGCACGTTGTGCTCTGCGTAGTAACTGATATTCGTGCGGCTGTCCCGCTTGTCATATTGCCGCCCGCCGTGCCATGGCACATCTACGCGCTGCGCCTCGTCCAGCGGCCGTCCCAACGAGGTGCTGAGCACACCCTCTTCGCGCACCTCCATGCCGAAAGAGGTCCTGCCGGCCACCGTCGTGAAGTGAGCATTCAGGTTCAGCCCGTAGACGTCCGTGCGGTGGAAATTCTCGCCGCTTGACGAATGGCGTATAAGCTGAAAATGATCCAGCGAGCGGTTCCAGTAGAGCGTGGGCGAGAGGTGAAGCCATCCCAGTTTGGTATCCGCCTGGACGGAGACAATATACCGCCGGGTTTCCTCGTATTGGTTGTTGTATTTTGCCGAATAGAATGTGTTGGCACCGTATTTCTGCTGGCTGAATCCGGCTTGCCAACGAATGTCGGCCGTGGGTGTGGAATAGCCGCCCTGGTAATAAGTGCGCCACGTGTCGAAGTCGCTGTTCAGCGTGGCCCCGTCGCTGCGCAGATAGCTGCCGGACAGTTGGTTGGTCCATGCGCCGCCCGACAGGTTCAGGCGCATCCCCCCGCCACCGAGACCATACGAACCTCCGGTGGCATTCGCCTGGACATGTTTCTGCTTCTCCGCCGAGGTTACGATGTTGATGGCCCCGCAGAAGGCCGAGGTGCCGAAGACCCGGGCTGCGGGGCCTTCCAGGATTTCAATGCGTTCGATGTCTTCGATGGCCACGGGAAAATCTGCCGTCAGGTGGCCGGTCTGAGGATTACTGATGTTCACGCCGTTGAGCAATACGGTGATTTGGTCAAAGGTGCCTCCCCGGATGGAAATGTCTGTCTGTATGCCCATGGCGCCCCGTTGTCGGACGTCGATGCCTGCGGCATACTTCAGGAGGTCGTTCACACTCTGTACCGGCGCGTTCTCTATCGTCTTGCGGTCCAGTACAGTCACAATTCTCGCCGCTTCCGTCTGGGTCAGCGGCACCCGGCTGCCTATCACTTCGATGCCGTCCATCTCGTGTTCGCTCTCCACCGTGGGCAGTTCCGTCTGTGCGGAAACCACGCCATGATTGGCAAACGTCAACGTGGTGAAAGCCAACACGCCGATGTTCACCTGCTTGTGCAGGCTGTTGAACACCGCGTAGGGCTTGTGGTCGAAATGCGTGAAGCGGAACACCGGGATTCGGAAAGTTTGCTTCTTGTACATGTTGACAAAAAAATAAATGAATAAAAAGCTCCACCCCTCTTCCGGGCGGAAGTGCAAAGGTAATGCTTTGAGGCGAAAAGCTTGTCCGTTCCTGCGAAAAGGTGCTCCGCGGCACTCCCGCCACCTCCTCCCGCAGAAAAACACGCGGACGGAAGCATTTCAGACAAATAA